>Ga0315309_1000770_pt1 | contig 19546 bp, 24 predicted proteins | sample TDP4_MG_FD_203080 | JGI IMG/M metagenome (GOLD analysis project Ga0315309, IMG submission 203080) | Freshwater sediment microbial communities from Lake Towuti, South Sulawesi, Indonesia - TDP4 | ecosystem: Environmental > Aquatic > Freshwater > Lake > Sediment | place: Indonesia: South Sulawesi... | reverse complement strand
AGGATCAAGTTGACAAAGAATATGTGAAAATGAAGTCGTTGCTCATCAAATATTCTCGAGAAGTTGATCCTGCCTCGCTGATTATATTAAAAGATTTGGTAGAGTTTATGGAACACGTTGCAGATACATGCGCAGATACAGCAGATTACGTTAGAATATTAGCTTCTAGTGAAGAAAAAACTTAACCGTATTCGATCACTTGGAATCGTTACGGTCTGAGCAACCAATTTTTTGTTATCCTTGTATTATTCCGTAGCCGATTAACCGCCATCTGTCTGTAATTCTACGGCTGATTGCTATCCTTGATCCGATATCAGCGCAGATTGGACGTTTTAGCGTAGTCTCAACGAGGTCACCTTTTGTGGATTTGACCATCCCCACGGTTACCGCAGTTCCAACATTCATGACAAAGGGTTCGTTTAGCTTGGGGGGGTCAACTTTGATTAACTCCGGTGTTCCGATAGCTTGTTCGAATAAGTGTATCTTCATTGTTATTTCATTCCAAACCGGTGGTAATGTGCCAGGCTCGCCGACGACATTTCCGACTAAGCCGTCTGCCTTTGTGAGCGCTGGATCTAGATAAGTTCCTACTCCAACTAAGCCACCACATTTGGCTTCCTGAACTGATAGCCCACCAGCATGAAGGCTGTTAATTTTGGTTTGGAGCGGTTGATGAATACTTTTACTTGGTTTTTCGATTTTTAAGCCGGGGTTAATTTCAATTTCATCTTCGACTTTGAAAACGCCTTGAAGAATGGTGCCACCTATGATGCCTCCGACTATTTTCTCCACAGAAGTTCCAGGTTTATTTACATCAAATGATCGCACCGCATACATCCGCGGAGGCTTTTTAAGGTCGCGCGGAGGCGTTGGGATGTGCTCTTGCAAGGCTTGTATTAAAACATCTAAGTTTATGCCATGTTGGGCGCTGGTTGGTATGATAGGCGCTCCTTCGGCTGGAGTTCTTTTGACGAAGTTGAGGATTTGGTGGTAATTCTCCAAAGCTTGCTCTCGGCTAATGACATCGATCTTGCTTTGAACAATGACTATGTTCTTTACTCCGATTATTTGAAGGGCGGCTAAATGTTCTCGTGTTTGCGGCTGTGGAACGGATTCGTTAGCCGCAATCACTAAGATTGCACCATCCATCACCGCGGCTCCAGCGAGCATCGTTGTCATAAGTATATCGTGACCTGGGCAATCAACAAAGCTTACCGCACGGAGAAATTCTGTTGGGGAATTGCAATAGGGGCAAACATCTTGTGTAGTGTAGCACTTTGGCGGCGGACACTTTGGGCATCGATAAAATGTAGTATCAGCGTATCCAACTTTAATTGTAATTCCTCGCCGTCGCTCTTCGGAATGTCTAGCGGCCCAAACCCCAGTTAGCGCTTGTACTAATGTGGTATTGTGACATAAAACTCCACCCAAGCCAGCGACAAAGTTTTGATAATTTGGGACAACGAGGTCAATAACATAATCATTGTACTCGACTGGTTTTACGGAAGATATTGGATCGAAGACGATATCGGCACTTGACCGTTTATACTTTGACCGAAGTTTATCTATAACATTTGGAAAGCGTATCTTTTTGTATTGATGATTTAAATGAAGGGTTACAGCTATTCGGTCGGTATTTTCCAATTTATCTGCTCTAATCCACGCAAGCACACTCCTCCGATTCACTAGTAATGGGTGGTTTGGGGTGGCTGTAATTCCTCGGCCACTTTTTGTCTTTACTCTTAATAGTGAACCATTATATGGTTGAATATAAACGAACGCATTAGCGGTTGTGAGCTTCAGTTGGTCGTTTAAACTTTGCACTTTCAAATTCGGAAGCTGAAAAAGTAGGCCACCATCGCCATCAAATAACGTCAGCCTTCCGGTTTTTTCTGCAATTTCCTTTAGGGTTGAGCCCTTAATTAGCGTGCCATTAATTAGAATCGGTTCATCTATGCTGAGGCATTTTCCATGGTCTACGTGGCCTGCAGTTCCTATGTTAACTTCGGGCTGTCTAGGGAGCGGCTTAGTGCTCACTGTTGCACCTCATTTTTGAAGTTCGTGAGTTTATTCCATGTTTCTTCCTTAAACCTTTTGGAAAATACAATTAAATGCTAGCTCGCTGACTTGGTCGGGATCGCTTCTTCCGGAGTTTCCGTCTTCTTGGCCTCGCGTACTCGCTTGGCTTTTTCTTTGATTAACAAATTAATTTGGACTATTTCCTCGGTTATTGTGTCACCTCGGACCAACCGGCGCATTCTTTCTCCTTTGCGTCGTGGATGGTAGCCGACGCCTTTGCTTAAGATTACGGCAGCTCGGACACCGCCGTGAACGTTTGGTCGCATTGGAAAACCATCCTTATCGGATCCGCCGGTAATCTGAAGTTTACAACCAGTTAAATCTGCAATTGAGCCGTCAATGGCTTCACCAATTCGTTTTCCGAGGAGAGGTTGAGCTTTTGCCCCTTCAAGCTCAATGCTTTGAGACTTTCCGGTTTCTGAGTCAGAGATTATCAGCTTAAATTTAGGCACATGTATGCCTCCAAGCAGCGTTAACGTATAGCGATGAGTAGAACCTTATTAATGTTTTTCAATTAGGTAGTTGGAGTGTTGTGGCATGCATGCTACGAGTTTAAATAATAGAACTCTTATGTAAGAATATTGAAAATGTATAAATTAACTTAATCATATTTATAATAACCTTGTAGGTGGGAGTTTGGTAAAACGTTTAACGACTGTTGCCCTTGATGAAGAAAGTTTAAAATACATCGAAAAATTGGTTTCTGAAGGTCGTGCGCGGTCCTTCAAGGAGTTTGTGGATCAATGCGTGGAGCTAGGTCGAAATTATACGATGGACCGGTGGCAAATTGAATCAGGACAATTTTTTTATGGGCCCATGCGTGTGGTGGTCATCCCTCAAAAATTTTTAACTGAATTTTCATACCGAATTGCCGAATCTGAAAGGAAAATGTTAGGTCGAGAGTTCGGCGCCATTATTAAGTCTTTTATTCTTCTTTATTTCGAATATGACCCTACAAAACTAGAAAACCGAACAAAAGCTCTATCAGTTATAACTAGACTTGGTTTTGGTCAATTGAGGCAGAGAGATAGCGAGATTGAAATTGTGAACCCTGTTTTGCCAGCCGAAATCTTTCAGGGTCTGCTTGAGGGTGCTCTGGGGTTAGAGCTTTCTCCGATTGAATTGGCGATAGATGTTTGCCTATTTAGAATAGTCAAATAGAGGTAACTCTAATTTTCTACTATATCAACATGTTTTCTCTCATTTTTAGTATAATATGTATATTTTTATACATTTTTATTTGATTTAGTTTGGTTAGTTCAAGCGTATTTTTTCATATATATACATATTTGTTTCATTTTGATAAAACTTAAATACTACGATACGATATTTTTACTACGATCAGAATTGTCAGCTAATGAAGCAAAGGAGATCGCTGAGCGTATACTCGAACGCTTGAAAAGGGAACCGCTATCTTTGATTGTGGGAGAAGTCCCAACGCAAGGATCTAAACAATTATTTGATGAACTTAATCTTATTGCGAGTCGAATCCCAGAATTGAAGGCGCTTATTATTTTATCGCGCTTTGAAGGCGGAATTAGCGTTTCCAAAATTGCCAGCGAATGTGGGATTGGCCGCGCAACTTTTTACCGAAAATTCATTAGTGGAAAACCCGGCAGTCCACCGGAGTTTCAAGGTCTCGTGGACATCGTGAACAAAAGGGTCATGCTCTCTCAAAAATTGGCAACGTTTAAAGAGTTTGTTCGGCGTTTCAGCGAATCCAAGAGATCGCCATAATTTTAAGGTGAGTTACCTATGTTTCCTGGAAAAAAAGTCTGGATTCAATTAGTTCGTGAAAGAACTGCTGAAATTCTTGAGCTTAATGGACTAATGTCTGCAGGGGCTTTATCGAACGTTCTCTCGAATGATCCTAAACTAGGATCGTTTGGGCGTTTTATTAGTTCGGCTTGGCTGAATACTATACTTCGGAACGATTACCGTTTCGTGAAACTTGAAGGTAAGGCTTGGATGCTTAATCCAAGACTGTCTGAAAGAACACGGGACGTGTCTAACCTGTCCAAAGATAGTTCTTTGCCTAACTCCGGTTTTACTGATTGTAGTTTGAAGGTATATGGCCACGTTATGATGAAAGTAGCGGAAACGTTTGGTCGTGCTGTTGAGAGACTTTGTGATGAAGCAAAGAGTACGCGTTCCCAAGTGTCAGGCAATGAATGTAAGCGTGAGCGATAGAGATGTTAAACTAAAGTATGTAAAATATTTCATTATAAATATCTTTATATACATCTACATAGACTAATTTAACTGTTAACAACCGTGATCGGGGATACTAGCTTGCTAACTCAGGCAAAAGATTGGAAAGGTATAAATTCTGTTCCTAAAAGCCAAGTGCAGGGTCAAGACTTTGTTACAGAAATCGTATTTGAAACTATCCGTAAACTTGAATCTCTAGGGTTCATAATTGCTCCCATCTCTATTCAAGGCCCAGATATTGAAGCCAAAATCTTGAATGCAATTCGACAAGGTGAAGGAAAGCTTACACCTAAAGATGTAGCCGAAAGATTGGGGTTCAAAAGTAAAAAACCGGTGATTGATCGGTTGAAGCGGCTGGCGAAAAACGAGTTGGTTGTCTACCAGTGGAGATGGCCTTCAAAAAATCCTCGATGGAACCTTGGAAGGAATCAGCGCTTAACCCTTACCAGAGAGGGCAGGCTTACAGCTAATAACGCTGATAAATTAGATGGGAACTGGTTAAACCTACTTGAGAGAGAAGGCTTCTACGAGTTAAGAAAGAAGTATGGTTTTTAATGGTCAGAACGTAGTAGCAATAGTTCCGGTTTTTGTCGGTAATTTATGGTTTCTTGCAGTTAATGGTAGTCAACGGTTATTTGTTGAATATTTTTTACATGTATTAACGGATGTCTTGATTTCAACCGTTAAGATCCATTAATTTATCAGCCAGAACCATTGGCGGAATGTTCATAAGTGTTCACGGTACGTCAAACTAACCAATCCACCTGAAAATAGTCTTTAGAGGATTCGCTATGTCATCAGAAATACTACCAGATTTATTGCAAAGATTGCTTGCTGCGTTTCGTTGGCTTTCTTCTGCATATCCGCAGATGGGTGGGTTATTAGGCGATTGGTTAAAAGGCATAATCATCTTGGGAATCGCAGAGGCAGCAGTTCTGCTGTCTCGCACCAAAACACAAAAGAAGGAGGACTAAGTTGGAAATAGCTTCCTACAGAAAATCGTTAATTCTGGCTTTGGCTTCGCTCGTCTTCGTCGGCGCTCTAATGACTAGTTGTTTTGCTGATCCAGGACTAAAATACACATGGATTAATATTGATCAAGCAAAGGTCGATCAAAACAATGGTGTTCCAGTGGTTCTTGTTGATCAGAGATTGGGCATCTACGTTACACTTGGTGACGCTTTGATCGCAAATCCGCCTAGCAAATACCTCGTTGTCACCGATCCCAGCGTTACAGCACCAGAGGTAAAAATTCGCTACAGAGATGGTACCACCGAAATTCTCAGCGACAGTCCTTCTTGGACACTCTCTATCAACGCTTCCAATCCCATCACCGAAATGACATTTATGGCGACTACGCCAAGGGTCAATCAAGAAACTCAAATACCCTTCTTTAAGCTATACAGTATTTCACACGATGAAAAACAGGTCCTCTTAGAACTATCTCTTGTCGTCACAACCTCGGAGAGCCATGAAGTCAGAGTGCTTCAAAATCAGTCTCTTTTGCTAGGAGGAATACTAGGTGGCGTTGGTTTCGTCCTTGCTTGCTCGGTCTACCTAAACTTGCGCTCAAAGATTCGCCGAAAGGAGTTTGGCTTGAGGAAGGACAAAAAGAAGTACAAATGGAGATGAGGATAATGTTAAAGATACGTGGTGGAAAAACACAGTTTGTAAAGATTGATGCTGCTACTAAACTACTTCGGGAGTGGTGTTTCGTACCTCTTGGATCTTCGGGGGCTGACATCTTCGGTATTTTCAGTACAAGCATGGATAATCCTCCGCTTAATCGGTTGCCAATTCTCAGTCATCAAGTAGACAAACTGAAGCTTCCTTCAGGAAGGAGTCCGATACTAATAGCGGATGGCGGTGTTGGTCAAGATAGCGCATTGGCAGAATGGAAGACTAGAAACAGGCTGAAGCACGTAAGATCGGAGATAATTCAAATAATTGAAGAGTACGACGATCTTAAGATGTTTGCTTTCTTCCTAGCAGGCTTTGGCGGCACTGGTTCAGGGGCTCTCATTCCACTTCTTGAACTCTTATCTCAATACAACATCCCAATCTGGTTGCTTGTAAAAGTGTCTGATGCTTATCGGGCTTCCTACCGTTCGATCGGAAATATTAATCATCTCTTAGAAGGTGTAGAGCGACTCTGGCAAACATGTGATGACCTTAATCTCTCTGCAACCTTTGTGTCGGATGCTTCAGAAAGTACATTTCCTCTCGTAAACAGACGATTGGCGAATACCGCGCGTGCTTTCTTTCTAGCACCTCTTAGCGATCAAGTAGAAACGATCAATATAGTAGACAGGATTACTGACAGGTGTACTGGGTGGTCTTCAACTGTCATCCACGAAAGCGTTAGCCTGACTGATCCGCAGGCTGACGTGTCAGCACTGGAAAACAAAATACGTGGGGCTCTAGATCGATGTGTAGCCCTAACTGGCATTAAACATCGATTTATAGAAGGTCCACTAGCAGGTTATGGAGTTTATTCTGGACCTACAGAAATAATCGACAACTCCATACATATAGTCCAAGATGCTATACGTGGATTACTAGCAACGAAGTTACAGTATGTAAACAACGGTGATAGATCTAGTCCTGACTGTGAGATTTGGCGTCTCTATGATGAAGGCATGGACAAACTAGAGGTTAGTGTAATCATCAAAGGAGTCGAAATAAAGTACCCGAAGATGTAGAGTGAGGAGGATCAGCGATGACTTTCCTTCCGCTTATTGCCTTTTCCCTTTTTTTATAGGTGCTCCGATAACGGTTTATCTTACCTATGCGCTTCTTTGGCCGAAAATTACACGGGTAAGAATGGAAAAAGCAAGACATCCATTCGTGGTTGAGGTTGACGGTTCTCAAGTCATATCCTTCACCGAAGAGGAAACCGATGCTTTCGTTTTGCTTCACAATCCGGTCATAATAACTCTGCTAGTCGTTTGGTTAACGTCATTGGTTTTCACTCTGTCACATATTTATGTGCGTTTCAATTTACTTCAATTGACTGATGAGGTTTGGACTGCATCTGTTATTCTAGCAGGCACCGCGATTCTTGCAACGTTTATTTACGAGTTTCTGAGATACACTCACGTACGTGCAACAAGTCCGCCAGTTATTATGATATCACAAAAGAGTAGCGGCTCTCCCGGAATTTCTTGTATTCAAGTCGACGATTACGATAGTTTTGATGAGCATTCACTCATGAATGCAATTAGACGAAAACTTTACTCAACCGGAGAATTTCCATTCATTTACTTTATTAACGCAAACATGTTGAGGGAAGGCATTCGAAGGGTTGTCTCAATTCTAGTTCGGGGTACAGAAGTCAAGCCGGGCCTCGCGGAGATGGCGGACTCCCATGCCATGATTGTTACTCCAATTTGTCCCTACGAGACAAGTGATGAATCATTTCGTGAGAATATCGATTTAATGCTTGCAAGAAGCTCAGTAGATTCAAGCGCCGATAGGGTTTCTATTCTTGCATTCGACCTCAGGCATCTCTATTGTCCTGATACGGGAGACTCATCCATCAATCATTTTAGAACAGCCCTTAGAAATCTGATTAACACGATTATCTTGGCTTATGAGGGTGAATCTGAACAGAACGAATGGTATACCGTATCAGATCTAGTCCGTGGAAAGATTCTGATTCCTGCTTATCCAATCGATGAAGTCTTCTTCCAACGAAACGCAGACCTCGGCTTTGACTATCTTATAAATTCGATTTTAACGAACGATCTTTGGGTCCCAATAAATCTTGCTGAGGTTGAAACAGCAATTGCCCTAGTTCTACCCGATGAAAGAACTGCTGATAACCGTATAGCAATTGAGACAACGGTACAAGCTGCGTTATTTGACTTTTTCAAAAGAAGAGGGGTCACTTTGAATCCACGTGATTCTAGGGTTATAATTGGTAAGCCATTAAGAAATGAGATCTATCCACGCCTAGTAATTTTGCTTGGGGTTAGCTCCATGAAGTCGATAAAATGGTCGACCGTGAAGGTCTAGGAGGAAAGGACATTGCCAGAAAGTGTAAACAAGTGGTTAAGAACAGAATTCCCTTTTTACGGGGTAATTAAAAGCTGGCTTGATAAAAGGATTTCTCCGCAAGTGGGTGAAGTTAAAGATACCACCTTCACCGTAACCGTTACGATAGCTTACCTAGAAAATTGTCCACTTCCAGATGTGGAAATTTACGACTCTTTGCCTCTTGGAGCAGTTCTAGTTGAAGGTGAGCGGAAATGGAGAGGGCAAGTGGATCAGGGAGTAGGCCAGATATTGACGTACAAAATGAAGTTTAATTACGGCTATGGTTTGTTAAGGCTTCCTCCAGCTGTCGCCACCATCAACGGCTTTAAAATAAAATCAAATGCTCCAATAGTGTTGCTCGCTTCGCTTCGAGAACAATTAGTTGTTCCTTCAATACCAACTGCTTCGCAGCTAGTTGATGAAGCTGTTCTAGCTACCCCACAAAATCAGACGGCCACTCCTCTTCAAACTTGGAAGAAATTAGATGAAGAAAAGATAGTGAAAACTGAGTCTTCATTGGATAAGGAAATGGAAACCGTGTTCGAAGCGAAAGAGGACTTAAAGACGAAGATTATTGCTCACGCTGTAATGTCAGCCTACGAGAAAATTCGTAAGAAAAAATCTGAGGAAGGGGAGAACGTCTAGGCAATCTCAGTTAATCAGCTTGACTAAAGAACTTTGGAGGAAAGATGGACTTGACCGCTACTATTTCACGATATAGAAATGAATTAACAGAATTCGTTTTAGCATTTTTGACGCTAATAGTGGCATTCTCCTATCCAAATATTATGCTTTTTCAAAATACTGTATTTGTTGTTGGGATAGCATTTATTATTCACGAGTTGTGTCATAGGTTTGCGGCTACGTCCTTGGGTTTACTTGCCCGCTTCCGGGTTTGGGGATACGGGCTTCTACTCACTATCGTTTCAGTGCTCCTTACCGCGGGCAACTTTACTTTAGCGGCCCCTGGAACTGTTTACATCTACACTTCTCCAAACAAAAGGGAACGTGGGCTTATCGCTTTAGCTGGACCATTTGGCAACTTAGCGTTGGCGGTAATGTTCGCTTGTTTGAGACCACTTTCCACCATTATGGGATTAGCTAGCAATGTGAACTTTCAATTAGCATTGATTAATATGTTACCTTTTTCCGTGCTCGATGGACGGCAGTTAATGGATTGGAATAGACGTATTTGGGTTGGAATAATGGTTGCAATCGTGCTCTCTTTGGCATTATGTACATACACAAGGTGAGCTCTTGATGGCCATTCATGCAAAACAAAATACTAAAAAATCAAGTTGTCCCACCTGTACCTACAGCGCCACCTGCCCTCAATATAGTGGAAAGATAGCAGAAGATAGGCATTTTAGTTTTCCTCGCCATGTTTTTTTCAGGGTAAAACAGAAAGTACTATTTGTTGTATTTGGAGAACAATCGATTTCAATTGATAAGTTGAAAAATAATGTGATGCCTGAGGTATATCGCGTCTTTTGGAGAGACGACAAAGATTTAGGTAACCGTAAAAATCGCAAACAAGCGGTTATCAGAATTGACAGGAATTTTCTTGCCCCGATCCAACCTTTACAACTTGCAGAACAACTTAAGCAGGCTTTATTAAATGTCGACGCTGCTTTGATTGTGGGAAACGATATTGATGAATATTACAAGGTTGCGACTGATCTTGCATCCTTTGTATGGTCGGTATATAGACTACCTGTTTTCGTCTTGATACCAATTACCGCCTCGCGTATTCTTCGTCTTTTAAATATTTACAAATGGTTGAAAGACGTTAAGCTTGATGAAGAAGCTTCAATCACTGTTTCCTTCCTTAAGAGAGAGAGTGACGATGATTTGCAACGGACGTTAGAAATACTTTGCTCTCTAATTGGAAATGGCTCTCCATGCATGAAAAATCAACTTTTCGGCTTGGGTTTATCCTCAACATACGTAGAGGTTTATCGTTCTAAAAATCGAGAAAGGTTACGAGAACTGCTTCAATCCACGGTTAACCGGACGCTTCGCCACTCAATCTCTTTGGGAAAAACGAAATATCTTCGCGTGATTTTGACATTGCCTTCTTGGGTCGCTGAAGATGATGAGTTGGTAAATGTCATCACCAAAGGAGCCGAGGAATTCGGGGCTCAAGCAGATGTGGCGATAGCTGGTATTTCGAAAAAGTCCGATGAAGTTGGAACAATAAGCCTGGTAAACTTTGAGGCTCCCGTGTTGACTAATGTTGCATAACCTAACCATGTTTTAGAAGCGATCAGGAGTTGGGTAACATGCAGCTTAACCAAGGCGAACTAATCACGTGCCCATTCTGCAAATATGTCGGTGCAGTAGATCTTAACTTTAAAAGGGTAAGATTGACAACGAAGTTTATTTGTCCAAAATGTAAGCGAAATTTCATTGCGTTCCGTAAATTGCAGGCATTTTCAATTCACTACGTCCTTCCAACGAGGACAAGTTGGATAAACAACCTACATGGAAACAAATCTCTCATGTTAAACCTGTAATCACAAAACAGGAACGCTCTTCTGAGATTCAATAGGACTTCTGTTTGCGCATGATTTGGGCAATTTCTTCTATTACTTTGATTTCATCTGGAGATAGGCGAGTTTGAAATTTGGTCAATAATATTTTAACATGATTTTCCGGAACTTTGACGTACAATATATCTCCCTCATTAATGTGGCGTCCAACGATTGGCTCTGGCATCGAGATTGCTACTTGCATTCCAGTAGTCGCCTCGGAAACAGCTTTTCCTTTGTCTTGGACTTGCGCGATTTCACCTATGTCCTTTCCGTCAATACGAACGAGCGAATACTTGGGGTGGATTCGGCCAGCCAAAACTTCGACGCCGAAAATTGCTGGTTTGCTACGTCGGAAGACGCAAGCAGGGAGGATTTTAATTTTGCCCGGTAGAATCAATGTTTCGAGCTCTTTGCGGGCTAATGCGTCTTCTTCGATTTTCACCCAGTTTACATAGTCCCCGATTAAGTGATAAATCACGTTATGCTGAAAAATTCTTATTCCCTGCGATTTAGCTTCTTCGAGAGCGTCAGGTAAAACTTTTACATTAAAGCTAAGCAGCACGCCTTGTAATGGCGCAACATGTTTGACCATTGCTGCCTCGATAACATCGCGCCTAGAAACATCTCCTACATCAGCAATCCTGATTGGAACACCATTGTTTTCTAATTCCATAATGATTGCTTCAAGTGAGCCGAGGGTATCTGCTTTCAAAACCACCCCGACTTTATCTGTTAAAATCTTCACTTTTTCGACCTCTTCTGAAACTATCTTAATGTAATCCTCAACTTGTCGGCTTGTCGGGACAACGTATAGTGGCGCTCCAGCTAACGCGTTTTCCAAATCTGGTGCTGCAAACTTGACTCCAGCAGCTGCCGTAACTTCCTCCATTGGGGTGAATCTATCCCGTGGATCTCGGATTTCATCTAGAGGTTTTGGGAGTAGAATCGCCCGAACTTTGGTGACAATTGGCTTTTCTTTTCCTCCTAGGACGATAGTATCTCCGCGGTGAAGCACTCCGTCATAAATAACAGCATTTACTGTGATGCCAAGACCGACTTCTTCTTTAACTTCGAGGATTGTTCCTTTAGCCGGTCCAGATGTAATTAAAAGTCTTTGTTGCATGTATTGCTGGGTGAGGCCAACTAGGATTGCCAGAAGCTCTTGTAACCCTTCTCCAGTTTTTGCACTAACTGGAATAATTGCAATTGTCTTTGTGAAATCGGTTATCTTGTCAAATCGATCTGCTCGAAATCCTAGTCGAGAAAAAGTTCCTATTATTGTGTAAAGTCGTCCATCTAATTCCTTTTGAACGTACGGATCTTGCTTCTCCAATGACTCTAAGAAAGGCTTGCCTACATTGGGTTTCCAACCGGGGATTAAATCCACTTTGTTAGCGGCTACAATAAAAGGTGTCTTAAACATTTTTAAAATATCAAGAGCCTCATAACTTTGCATCTCAAAACCGCTGATTACGTCTATGACGAAGATAGCAACATCTGCAATAGAGCCACCCCGTTTGCGCAGGTTAACGTAAGCGGCGTGCCCAGGTGTGTCGATAACTAAGAGTCCTGGAATTTTCACGTCAGCTTTGAACCGTGTTAACAATGGTCCACAAAGTTTAGTTAGAGTCTCAATTGGCAGGAAACTTGCCCCGATGTGCTGGGTCTAAGCGTCTAACCGGACGGCAGCCGATTAGAAGAGCTCCCCAGGTTCTCTCAGGGCGACAGCCGTCCCACGGATTCTATCAAGTAACGTTGTTTTTCCATGGTCGACGTGCCCAACAACCACGGATATTGGCTGTCTTATTGGCATAATCTTCCCACCTTATTGCGCTAAGGTATACGCTTTACTCGTATCTTATGAGCTTAACTACGCTTGGCGTCACTAGTTTCAGGTTGACAATGCTTTTGAGGCTAGTTCTGTTATGTCGTAAATTTCTAAGTTATATTCTGGGGCTGCGACTGATAAACTGTGGAGGCAAGTTGGGCACGCTGTTACTACGGAATTAACTTTTAGAGCGGTAGCCTCACGCAGAATATAGTTGCCTATGGCATCAGCTAAATCTGGGAACGTTAATCTTAAGGGTCCTCCGCAGCACCATGCATTTTCACGACTTAAGCGTTCCATTTCCACAAATTCTAGTCCCGGGATACTTCGGAGAATGTTACGCGGCGGCTCATAAACTCCGCAGTGTCTTCCTAAGTGGCACGGATCATGATACGTAACCTTTCCGCTCATACTACTAAACGATATTTTTTTCTTGCTAAGCGCTTGGGCAAGTACCTCAGTTATGTGGAGTACTTCAAAGTCAAATTTGCCCAACACATTATTATAATCTCGTTTAAATGCCTTGTAGCACATTGGACAAGTTGTAATTATTGTTTTAATCCTCATTTTTTTGAATGAGTCAACGTTCTTTTTTGCTATTTTTATAAAGTCCTCTCTTAATCCAATAAGGTGCAATGGGTCGCCGCAGCAAACTTCCTCTTCTCCGAGCATTGTGAAGCGGTAGCCTAATCGCCCTAAGATTTGCGCTGTCGCCTCAGCAATTCTTCTATATTTGAGTGAAGAAATACAGCCCGTATAATATAGCACATTAGCTCTTTTTGGGCTTGTTAGCGATTTTGTTCTTAATGATTTACTTGCGTTGAACGGGTTCCCCTTGGTTTTAATTGAAGTAGCCAGCGATCTATGAATAGGAAGGACATATCCTTTTGCAGCAGCCTTTTCAAGTAATTTTTCTGTGAGGAGTGGGGTATTAATCTCCCCGGGACAAGGCTTTACACATCGTCCGCAGAGGGTGCAATAATGAAGTCCATGCTTGACTGCCTCATCTAATCCAGCGTGAAATGCGGTGAAAGCTAGTCCTACTCCCCCAAAGTACTTGTAGCCATAGGTTGGTCCTAAGAAAAGGTATACTGGGCACTCGTTGAGGCAGTTACCACAATTTACACAGTATAAACATTCGCCGAAGCCTGATCTAATTGCTTCTCGTCGTCCATTATCAATGAAGACTGCATAAACCTCTTTTGCTCCATGCATTCCAAGCACGGTATTCATTTCGATGTCCGCAGTTCGACTCGGACCTGATATCAGCGAAATATACGTTCCAATCATTTGCCCAGTCCCATGAGTTGATTCAGCACGCACTATATTCACTCCGTCCTCAATGCTTGGAACAATTTTATTTATTCCCGCGATGACGATGTGTCTCTCCGGCAAGTTTGAAACCATTCGAACGTTTCCTTCATTTTCAACTAGAATTACTGTCCCCTCATTCGCGGCAATTACGTTAGCACCAGTTATCCCTGTTGTTGCTTTCACCATACTTTCTCTGATACCCTCTCTTGCTACCTTAACAATCTGATCCAATTCTGGAGGTACTTCACGTCCGATCTCCAGTGAGAAAATTTCCGCTACTTCCTCCTTTTTCAGATGAATCGCCGGAGCTAGTGGGTGTGTGCCCTCTTCCTTCCTCAATTGGACAATTCTGTCTCCAAGATCCGTTTCAACTACTGAAATTCCAGCTTCCTCTAGGGCTTCTGTCAATCCGATCTCCTTGCAAGTATTAGACTTCGACTTTACCACGATACCCGGTTTCTGTTTGAGTAAATTCAACGTGTAAGTTACTGCATCTTGTGCATCATTTGCAAGGTGAACACGATAACCGAGTGCCTCAAAATTCTTCTTAGTTTGCTTTACAAGATCATCTAAGTTGTTGATCGAATTTTCCTTAATCATCCTAAACTTTTGTTTTATTTCCTCTATTTGAGCAGGTGTGTTTAATCGACTCCTTCTATTTCTCACGATTTCAAAAGCTCGCTCTCTTGCCTTAATTACGTCCTCTTGAGAAATGGCTTTAATTGCCTCTACTCTAAGCTTTTCGTAAATTGTTTCAATTTCAAGCTTGGGCATATCCCTAACATTCCCTTTAAACAGTAACCGTTAATTGGTTATAAGACTTCAATATCTGTGTTATTTCCAAATTAATAAAATCAAGTTCAAATTGGCGATGGAAACGGCATCATAAAATTGAGAAGTATGGATGCTTTACCTCAAAGTATCCATTGGCACCAGCCTGTGTAGGCTATGTCTAAAAAGAGAACCATTTGTCTGGGCATCGAATCCTCGGCGCATACACTAGGCGTGTCGATTGCGTCTTCTGATAAAGGAATATTATCTGATGTTAAGGCTGTCTACAAACCGCCTATTGGGAAAGGGATTCATCCTCGTGAGGCTGCTCAACATCACTGTGATGCTATCGCGAGGGTTATTGAACAGGCGTTTCATGAATCTGGGGCAAAATGGAGTGAGATAGATATCGTTGCTTATTGTAAAGGGCCAGGGTTAGGTCCTTGTCTTAGGGTGGGTGCAACAGCCGCTAGGGCCTTAGCTTACTATTTGAAGGTCCCCTTGGTTCCAGTTCATCATGCAGTTGGGCACATAGAAATAGCAACACTTACTACTGGAACCAAGGATCCGTTAGTCGTCCTGGTTTCCGGTGGCCATACCTGTATCGTGGCTTTCGCTGATAAGCGATGGCGTATATTCGGTGAAACTGAAGATATCACTCTTGGAAATCTGCTCGATATGTTTGGGCGTGAAGCTGGGCTGCCGTCACCTGGTGGTTTGGCTGTTGAAGAATGCGCAAGGGCTGGAAGAAACTATATACCGTTACCCTATACTCAGAAGGGAAACGACGTTTCCTATTCCGGTTTGCTAACGGCTGTAATTAAAAAACTAAAAGAAGGTAACTATTCAGTTGAGGACCTTAGCTATTCGCTTCAAGAGGTGGCGTTTGCTGCATTGGCAGAAGCTACTGAGCGTGCATTGGCCCATACAGAGAAATCAGAAGTGCTTTTGGCGGGTGGAGTAGCGGCGAATAAGCGGCTACAAGAGATGATTCAACATATTTCAGACGAGCATAGCGCACGCTTTTGCGTTGTGCCGGAACGCTTTAGTGGAGACTGCGGGGCTCAGATCGCTTGGGCTGGAATTTTAGCTTTTAAGTGCGGCGTAAAAACTTCTTTAAAGCAGAGCTTTATCCGATCCCGCTGGCGTCTTGACAAAATTCCTATACTCTGGCGGGGTAGCGCATAACTAGATAGAGAGAAGTGTGAATTTATGACTAAACTCAATTTTATTGGGCATGTAAAAAATGGAATCCTAAAGCAGCCTGAAGCTGGATGGAATAATGTCGTTTCGAAAATAATTATCGAGAAAAAATTTACGGACGCCCTTGATGGGATTGAAGGCTTCTCGCATATTCATGTACTCTATTGGGCTGACCGTTTGCCTCGAGGGAAACGACCATTAAAGATACATCCAAGACGTCGTGAAGATATGCCCCTTCTCGGAGTCTTTGCAACCCGCTCTGCATACCGCCCTAACCCGATCAGCCTCACGGTTGTAAAATTGTTACGAAGGAAGGGTCGAGTGCTTTCAGTTAGAGGGCTTGATGCGTTTGACAGCACACCAATTATAGACATAAAACCGTACATTCCCCATTCAGACATAATATGCGGTGCAGAAACTCCTAGATGGTGCGAAGAATTCCACAAAAGTTAACGACATTCTTCGAGGACTTTTTCCCATTTTCTGAGGAACTCTCTTGTGAGTAGGGGTTTTAGGTGTTCGATAATTTGTTTAGCGGTTTTTCCTGTTCTTGTGATTTCCCATATGCCTTTTCCTTCGGGTGGGAATAGATGCGGGGGGCAAGCTCTTACTTTGCGGGTGTGTGGGGCTATTGTTGTTCCGAATACTCTTTGGGCTGGCTCTAGAGCTTCTTTGTCGCACATGCTTATTCTTACTCTTGGATACTTGTACACTCTGTCTTTACGTGATGGAATACACGTAATGGAGCCTTCTGCTACTAGTAGGCTTGCAGTCTGCAATTCGTCAGCGGTGAACCGTGGGTTACGCTTTCTTCTTGTCATTTAATCAGCCTTCTTTTTCTGAGCCACCGTTTCCACTGTAACATAATACTTAGATTGCCCCTGATAATTCCACACATGCCCACTAAACTTACACTTCATCCTCACCAACACCTACCAACCAGTCAGTTAGAAAAACCGAACTTATACATACTTCCACCTGAACTTTTTCAAAAATATTAGATGCGAAAAATCCTAGATGGTCTGAGAAATTGCTTCAGAAATAACTTGAAGCCTAGATTATGATTTAATATTTAATCCTCGTTGGATAGTTTTCTCAGATATAGTGCGTTTTCTGCAAGATAGAAAGCGCTCCAGTTCATCACGGCACTCAAACAACTTCCCATAGATCCAAGTGGAACGACACATTATGTCCTCTGTGATTGCAGAGTTAGCATTTGCTTCTGGCTCGTAACGTACATGATCTCTTAATTCTCGAATGAAGTGCACCTCCCTATAGAACTCCTCAGAAATTACACCATTTTGATGGAAAAAGATTGCTAGATCCTGATCTCCAAGAGCTTGCTCTATGAACATTGTTTTGAAAATTTTCCAGACATCACTATGATGCTTTGAAATTACTTGATAACCCGCGAGGGTTATTAGCGCTTGCATTGCGTGAAAAATTGCATAATAGGCGTTGTCGATTGCTTGCTCAAATAAGTGCTGGTTGTAAAGAGTTCCAATCGATGTCGCGTTTTCTAATGCTTTCTTGTGGTGTGCTTGCGATTTCTTCACTCTTTCTTCGAATTGTGATATTACAATGAATGGGGTTTCATCGTTTTCAAATTTAATACCATGCCGTTTCATTGTTTCCCTTTGATTAATGATTAAAGAATATTTTAAACACCAATGAGTTTTATGATAGACACGCGGTGAATTGTCTCTATGCCCCTGATCAAGAAAGGAGCGGAAGCTGATCTCTATCTAGAGGAGTGGCATGGCCTTAGGGTAATCGTGAAGCAGAGGCCGCGAAAGGCGTATCGGCATCCTAGCTTAGATACGGCGATCCGTCGTTTTCGCACAGTGCATGAGGCTGAACTACTTCACTATGCTAAGGCTGGAGGTGTACCGACTCCGACAATATATCTCATCGATGTGTTGAACACGACAATTATAATGCAATATATCATTGGTGAGCAGGTTAAGAGGGTCATAAATAAATTGGCTTCTCATGATAGAGTAAGATTATCTTTGGAGATTGGGAAGCTGGTTGGGCGTTTGCATCAGCGTGGAATCATTCATGGTGATCTCACAACATCGAACATGATCTTAACTCCTAGCGGAAAAATCTACTTCATCGACTTTGGATTGGGAGAGTATTCAACTGGTGTGGAGGCGCGTGGGGTTGACCTTCACTTGATGCGGCGAGTTCTTCAAAGCACTCATTATAAGTTAGTGCACGAGTGTTTTCCCGCGATTCTTGATGGATACTCCAAGGTTCTAGGCAAGGGTGTTGCCGACGAAGTTTGGAAGCGAGTCCGTGAGATCGAAAAGAGAGGAAGATATGTCGCTGAGAGATAATTAATGTGTAAATCTGTAAAAATAAGTAGATGAGTTAGAAACGCGTTGAAGTTACTTTCGCTTTGGGATGCACATAAAAGAATATTAACGGCGCATCTGAAGTGTTTTTAAATTCGTGAGCACAGTTTGCTGGCACGTATAAAACTGTTCCAGGCTCTGCCTTGTATTCGTTTCCTTTTGCATCTACAACAGCACCATAGCCATGAACGATGAAAAATGCCTCCTCTGTATCATGGGAGTGCAGTCCCGTCTTTGCGCCCACTTCGAACATTCCATATCCCAACGTTAGGCTTTGTGTTGGAGTTTTTTCATCAACAAAGATTTTACGTGTAACTCCAGGAGCATAAAGGTCTGTTTTTGCTTCGTATAGCTTATACACCTTTATTTGCATTTTATAACCCCTCATTAAATATCAGATAATAACTTGAATAATTTTCGGGCTACACATATATGATACAGGTTAGAAGAAGGGAAAGACTTGCCTAAGGAAAAACTCATCTACTTTGCGACAGGCAACTTGCACAAGTTTGAGGAAATTCGGTTGATTCTCCGCGAGTTTGGAGTTGCGACTGCGATTTTGAATGTTAAGAGTTTAGAGATTCAGTCAGATGACTTAGAGGAAATTGCTAGAACTAGCGTTTTACACGCGGTCGCGGCTCAACGGCTTCCCGTGATAGTTGAAGATGCTGGATTATTTATTGGAGTTCTAAACGGTTTTCCGGGTCCGTATTCATCCTACGTTTACCGAACGATTGGCTTGAAAGGGATCCTTAAGCTTCTTGAAAAAGAAGATAACCGAAACGCAGATTTCCGTTCGATAATTGCCTTTTGTCGTCCAGGTGAAGCCCCAAAGAGTTTTGCTGGAACAGTTAGAGGTTCAATTTCAACCGTAGAGAGGGGAACTCATGGCTTCGGTTTTGATCCAATTTTTATTCCTTTAGGTGGCGATGGAAGAACATTTGCAGAGATGGCTGTTATAGAAAAAAACTTGTACTCTCATCGGGCTCAGGTGGCTCGAAAGTTCGCTGAATGGTACGCGAGGCAATCTAACAATCTTTAAATATCTCAGTTTCCTCGTTAGGAAAAAGACTTTGAGGGCACTGATTTGACAAGAATGCATAGGCATGGTAGAGGGAGATCTCACTCGACACGACCTGTTACTAGGAGATCACCTGCCTGGTGCAAGTATAAGCCGGAGGAAGTTGAAGCTCTCGTCATCAAACTTG
>Ga0315309_1000769_pt1 | contig 19568 bp, 17 predicted proteins | sample TDP4_MG_FD_203080 | JGI IMG/M metagenome (GOLD analysis project Ga0315309, IMG submission 203080) | Freshwater sediment microbial communities from Lake Towuti, South Sulawesi, Indonesia - TDP4 | ecosystem: Environmental > Aquatic > Freshwater > Lake > Sediment | place: Indonesia: South Sulawesi... | reverse complement strand
TATTGGGATGGCCTCTGGTTCGTTAGGAATGTTAGGTCCAGACAAGCTCCGTATCGTAGCGGTCGCTCAAAAAAATCGATATAGACTCTTCCCTGAAGTTCCTTCTTGGGGGGAAATTGGCTACCCTATTGACGGGCTCGCCACCTTTGCCATTTGGGCTCCCAAAAATACTCCAAAGGAGATAGTGAATAAAATCTATGAGGCATTTAAAAAAGTAGTGGAGGAAAGTGGGAAAGAAATTGCGGCTTTCTTAGAGAAAACAGAGTCTGATCTTAATTTCTTAAACCCTGAAGAGACGAGAAAGGTTTTTGAGGCTGACCATGAATCGAAAAAGAAGACGCTTGCAGAAATGGGGATGCTCATCAAGTAAATACCTGCAGAGCAAATAGCGAAAACGGATACGGATATTTGAGGATAACCGATGGCCAGGTATGATCGTATGAGCACTATTTTTTGGGTGGGTGTGGCTATGGCTATTTGTGTTGAGTCGATCCGACTAGGCATAGGATCGCTGTCGAATCCAGGACCAGGTCTATTTCCACTTGGATGCGGATTAGTCCTTGGGATCGTAGGGCTCATCGCTTTCGGCCGCACCCTTAAAAATATCGGAGAAGCTGTAAGGGGTCTTTGGAATTCAGAAACTCAGTGGGGAAAGATGATCTCAATCATTGTTTCACTTCTCGTTTATGCCTTTTTAATAGATCTAACAGGATTTCGTTTGATCACTCTTGTCTGGATGGGCTTTATATGTCGGGGGATTGGGAGGATGGGGTGGAAGACAACGATTTTCACTTCAGTCATCACAACATTTTTTTGTTATATACTCTTCGAACACTATCTGGGCATTCGGTTTCCCCGTGGGATATTTGGATTATGATTATTATGGAAGCTACAAAATTTAAAGTTTTTCTATTTTGAGGATTTGGGTCGATTCCTCACTTTCTGATATGGCTTCAAGAATTTTTTAATGGATATATTGCACAACATAGGATTTGGATTTTCAATAGCATTCACTTGGCAAAACCTCATCTGTTGCTTCTTGGGGGTTCTTGTCGGAACACTTATTGGGGTGCTTCCAGGGATTGGGCCTTCTGCCACCATGTGTCTTCTTCTCCCTAGCACATACTATTTAACGCCTACCTCTGCAATTATCATGCTGGCTGGGGTCTTTTATGGAGCCATGTATGGAGGGTCTACGACTTCCATTCTTGTAAATATTCCGGGAGAGGCAGCCTCAGTGGTCACCTGCCTGGATGGCTATCAAATGGCGCGTCAGGGGAGAGCAGGACCGGCTCTCGGGATCGCTGCCTTTGGGTCCTTTATTGGAGGGACACTGACTGTGGTGGGTCTTATGATCGCAGCACCTCCGTTAGCAAAGTTCGCCTTGCGTTTTGGACCTCCTGAATACTTTTCATTGATCTTCCTTTCTTTTTCAATATTAACTTATTTGGCTTCGGGCTCCATCTTGAAAGCAATTATGATGGCCGCTGCAGGAGCTTTTTTAGGGTCTATCGGGGCGGACTTCATTACGGGTGACCTCAGGTTCACTTATGGAAGTTTGACTCTATTCGATGGAGTTGGGCTCATTCCTGTCATCATGGGACTTTTTGGGATCGCGGAGGTGTTGGAGAATATTGAAAAGAAAGTTGAAAAAAGAGAGATCATAAATACCAAGTTTAGGAGGCTTTTTCCAACCCTTCAAGATTGGAGGGACAGCTTGGCTTCCATTAGTAGAGGAACTCTTATTGGTTTCTTCCTGGGAATACTTCCAGGAGGGGGAACCATTATTTCATCATTTGCTTCCTACGGAGTGGAAAAGAGAGTTTCTAAACATCCAGAACTATTTGGGAGGGGAGCCATCCAAGGGGTCGCAGGACCGGAAACTGCAAATAATGCAGCGACCAGTGCTAACTTTATCCCATTGATGACCTTAGGGATTCCAGCGAACGTAGTGATGGCTATTATATTAGGTGCACTTATGATCCACGGCATCCGTCCAGGGCCCATGCTTATTCGGGAACAGCCAGAGCTCTTTTGGGGAGTGGTAACAAGTATGTATATCGGAAATGCCATGTTGCTTGTCCTAAACCTTCCACTGATTGGAATTTGGGTTCATATTCTTTCTATTCCTTACCGAATCCTCTTTCCCCTAATTCTTCTTTTTTGTTTAATCGGAGTTTATAGTTTGAACAATAACATTTGGGAAATCATTATTATGATTGTCTTTGGGGTCATTGGTTATTTGATGAGAAAATTTAAATATGAGGCTGCACCCTTCATCTTCGCATTAGTCCTTTCCCCTATTATGGAGAACGCCTTTCGACAATCGCTCCTAATGTCAGAGGGAAGTTTTAGCATTTTCTTCACCCATCCAATTTCTTGTGCCCTTCTGATTACAGGATTTGTCTTACTTTCTACCCAGGCATTGCCTTGGTTTAAACGTAAGCCATTCGTTGATGAATTCTAAATGAACGAGGAGAGCCTCATCTATCATTTTTGTATATTGATCATTAATTGAGGAGTAAAAATATGAGAAAAGTACGGAGTATTTTCAGCCTCCAAATTTGAAAGATGCTCTTCATGTGATGAAACGTTGGAAGGGCAAAGTAAAATTGATTGCGGGGGGGCCAAATGTTATTCCGGTTAGGCGGGCAAGGGTCTTCGAAGCGAATGTCCTTGTCAATGTCTCCCGTTCGGAGGGCCTCTCTCATATATCAGGAGGGTATAGAGAGGGTAGGTTGTTAAAGATGGAATTCATCTGCGAAAACGGGTTATGCTAAACTGGGTTTGAAGGACATTTGTGCACTTCAACACGAATTCTTCTAAAGGAGTAGAGTGGTGATAAAAGATCATCTTTTTCCAAAAACGATAAACGAAGCCTTAGGCTTACTTAAAGAATACAGAGGTAAGGCCCGGTTAATTGCCGGAGGCACGGACTTGATAACAGAGATAAGAGACAGGGGGTGTAGCTTTGAAGTACTTGTGGACATTGAAAAAATAAGGAAGCTCCGGTCGATGCGAGAGGAAGGCAAGAAGATATTCATCGGTTCTGGAGTGACTTTCACGGAACTGGAAGAGAATGAATTCATCAGGGCCAATGCTCAGGTTCTGTCACAGGCCGCGAGTCTGATAGGTAGTCCTCAAGTGAGAAATCGTGGAACGATCGGGGGGAATGTTGTATCCGCTCAACCTGCGGCTGACGGCGCGTTGGCATTGTTCGCCCTTGATGCGATGCTCGAAATTGCGGGTATAAAAGGGACCCGTGAAATTCCGATAGACAAAGCTTATTTGGATATAGGAAAATCGATCATTGACCCGTCCAAGGAAATCCTGGTTGGGATTCGATTCGAGAAACGTAAGAAGGGAGAAGGGAGTAATTACCAGAGGGTTGCGATTCGAAGAGCAATGGCTCTACCCATCTTGGCATGTGCAGTATTTGTCAAAGCGATAGATGGATCGATTGGGTCTGCACGAATAGCCATTGGACCTGTGTCTAATACTCCATTCAGGGCAAGGGAGGCCGAAGATTTTTTGAAAGGAAAACCGCTAACCCCTGAAATTTTTGAGAGGGCAGGGGAGATCGCGTCAGGAGAGGTAAATCCAAGAGATTCAAGATTAAGGGGAAGCAGAATTTACAGGAAGGGACTTTCAGCTGTTCTTGTTAAGCGTGGTTTGGGGGGGGCTTTGGCCAATATTGGTTAAGGGGAGAAGACGGGTACTTCTATTCCGAAATCGAGCATAGAGTTCAATATGAAGGATAAGAAACAGGTAGGAAAAGAAGTTATTCTGAAAATTAACGGAAGGGAAGAAAAGGCTTTTTGTCAACCTGGGGAGACTTTGCTTCATGTCCTCAGAAACAAGCTCAATCATACTGAGGTAAAGGAAGGTTGCGGAAAAGGCGACTGCGGAGCTTGCACGATACTTTTGGATGGAATTCCTGTGGATTCTTGCCTTGTCCTGGCATACCAAGCAGAGGGTAAACGAATTCTAACTGTTAAGGGGTTGGGGACTCCCGAAAAGATGCACCCATTACAGAAAAAATTTGTAGAAAAGGGCGCCATACAGTGCGGCTTTTGTATACCTGGTCAACTTCTTTCCGCAGAAGCTCTTTTGGAGAAAAATCCCAAGCCCTGCAGAGAAGAGATTAAAAGGGCCATCTCAGGGAATCTATGTCGATGCACGGGATATAAAAAGATAATTGATGCGATCGAAGATGCCTCTCAAAAATTACGAAGAACGATGAGCGATAAACGATGAACGAGAAAACTGAATTAAAAATCATAGGCAAGCCGATTCCTCGGCACGACGCATGGGAGAAGGCACTCGGGCTGACCTGCTATGCGGATGACTTCTCGATGCCTGGAATGCTTTATGGAAAAGTCCTGAGAAGTCGGTATCCCTCTGCGAGAATCCTCTTCGTCGATACTTCAAAGGCAGAGCGACTCAGTGGCGTTAGAGTCGTGCTCACTGCAAAGGATGTACCTCAGAATGAATCTGTCACTCGTTTTGGTCAGACCCATACGATGGGAGGAGGTTTTGAAGGACTCTATCGAGTCCTTGCCGATAAGAAAGTCCATTTTATGGGAGAGGCGGTAGCACTGGTTGCAGCCGAGACGGAGGAGATTGCAAGGAGGGCGTTAGGTCTGATCAAAGTCGATTATCAGCCCCTACCAGGGGTCTTCGATCCTATCGAGGCGATGAAGCCTGATGCCCCTCAGGTGGAAGAGGGGAAATCGAATATCGTCACTCATTACGAAGTCGTAAAGGGAAATATTGAAGAAGGGTTTTCCGAGGCCGATGTGGTTGTGGAGAATACTTACCGGGTTCCATTTGTCGATCATGCCTATCTCGAAGCAGAATCTGGGGTGGCGTGGATCGACGAAGATGGGGTGATTACCATTCGGGTCTCTACTCAGGTGATCGAGCATTTTAGAGGCGTTGCGGATGTCCTTGGCCTTCCTCACAATCGGGTCAGAGTAATTGGAACTTATGTGGGTGGAGGGTTTGGAGGGAAAGAGGATATTACTGTTGAGACTTTCCTTGCCCTCCTTACCTTTAAAACAGGAAGGCCTGTAAAACTCACTTACACACGTGAGGAATCAATCCTCTGCCACAGTAAGCGACATCCCTACATCATGGAGTATAAAACGGGGGCAAAGAAGGACGGTCGATTGACTGCTCTTCAGGCTAAATTGATCTCTGATGCTGGAGCCTATGTCTATCTCAGCCCGTGGGTCCTTCTTTACTCGATGGTGGATGCCGCTGGTCCCTACCGCATTCCTCATGTGAAAATCGATGGTTGTACTGTCTTGACCAACAATACTTTTACCAGTGCCAATCGCGGGTTCGGAGCACCTCAACCTTGTTTCGCCTATGAATCACAAATGGATGAATTAGCCAAAAAACTAAAGATGGACCCTATAGAGATTCGCAAGATCAATTATTTGGAGAAAGGAGAGGCTCTGGCCACTGGTCAGATTCTTGAGCATCAGGTTGCCCTCAAAGAGACAACTGACGGGGCTTTTCATGCCCTTGGGAAAAAAACACATGAAGAAGGTAATTTGAAGATTGGCAGGGGCCTTGCTTCTGGAATGACAAGCTATGGCCGGATGGTCTTTCTCCATGACACTTCACGATCCTATGTCTCTATTGAAATGGATGGAAGCGTTACCATTCGTACAGGAGTTCAGGACATCGGTGGAGGACAAGCCTCTTCTTTATGTCATATTGTTGCTGAAATCTTAGGAGTTCCCCTGGAAGACATCAAGGTTTATATTGCTGACACTGCATTAACTCCTTTGGCAGGGACGACGACTGCTACAAGGCAACTCTATATGTCTGGAAATGCGACTCTCATGGCTGCGCAAGAGGTTCGGAAAACTTTGCTTAAAAAGGCAGGGGAAATGATGAGGATGGATCCCGAAAGGCTTGACCTTGTGGATCAGGAAGTCGTTGACAGAGAAGGTTCTGGGAAGAGTCTCACTCTGAAAGAAGTCGTGAAGGTCTGTGCCTCCGATGGTCTCCCCCTCTATCATGTGGCCCTCTTCAAAGCACCCTTTCGGAACCTGACACAGTATGAAAGAATAGAAGGGGATGTTTTTCCTGATTTTACCTTTGGTACCCATGCAGTGGAAGTTGCAGTAGATGAAGAGACAGGGAAGGTGGAGGTATTAAAGCTCATCTCTTGTTTCGACGTGGGCAGGGCGATTAATCGTTTAAGTGTAGAGGGCCAACTGGAAGGTGGGGCGATCTATGGAATGGGTTACGGATTGACCGAAGAGGTGATCTTGGAGAAAGGTGTGACCCTGACGCCTTCTCTCTCTGAATATCTCGTTCCCACATCGATGGACGTGCCAGATGTTCAAACGATTCTCATTGAATCGGGCGATGGCGTTGGACCATTCGGTGCAAAAGGGGTTGGAGAGCCCTCTGTCTGCTCGGTTGCCCCCGCCATCTCCAATGCAATATGCGACGCCATTGGTATTCGAATTTTCGATCTGCCCATCACATCAGAAAAGATTGTGAGGGGGATTAAGGAGAAGAAAGAAGTTAGGTAGAATTGTCATTCGTGCCCCGTAACCGAATACGGGGTAAACTCCAGCAGGAATCCAGAGCTTTTAAATGCCGATTTCCTACTTTAAGTAAAAGAAATCTGGATTCCCGTTTGCACGGGAATGACAGAATTGAAGGGTGTATTTGAGGGACAAAAAATGGAAAAAACCCAATATCATGCCATAGGCAAACGATCCATTCGAAAAGATGGAATCGCCAAAGTGATTGGTCAGGAGACCTATACCTCTGACATTCTTCTTCCCCATATGCTCCACGCACGGGTGTTGAGAAGCCCCTTCCCCCATGCCCGTATTAAAAGCATCGACACGAGTGCTGTTGAGCGAACGGGCGCAGTCTGCATCACGTTCAAAGATATTCCGAGGGTCAAATATAACGAGCGTTTGTTGAGCATTCCCAGATCCACTTATAAAGACAGGTATGTCCTGGCCGATCAGGCTCGCCATGTGGGTGAGGCGATCGCTGCTGTGGCTGCAGAGAATGAGGAAGCAGCAGAAAGAGCCCTTCCACTTATCCACGTGGAGTATGAGAAGTACCCGGCGGTCTTTGATCCCATGGAGGCAATGGAACCTGACAGTCCCCAACTTTATGAATCGATCCTCGTTGGAGATGAAGAGAGAAAGATTGAGAATAATATTGCCGCAGCGAGGGAGATTACGGAGGGGAACATCGAACAGGGATTTCGGGAGGCGGAGGTCGTGGTTGAGGAGGAGTTTCGGACAGGCCGTGTCTATCACGGCCAGATGGAGACGAAATCGGTTGTCTGCCAGCCCGAAGCCGATGGAGGGATCACGATCTGGACGACGACCCAGACCATTCACAACGTGAGGCAGCTTCTGGGAGAGTTATTCCAAATCCCACTGAGCAAAGTCAATGTCAAGAGGATTTCGGTTGGAGGATCTTTTGGATCGAGCATCCAGATGAATTCAGTCGTTCCCATTGGTGTGGCCCTTGCCTTGAAGGCACGGCGACCGGTCAAACTCGTTTCGACAAGAGAAGAGGATATATATGATCACTGTAAGTATCCTTCGATCGTCAGGCTGAAACTCGGTGCCAGAAAGGATGGTTCTTTAACAGCAGGGCATATGAAGGTCGTTGTGGACATTGGCGCCCACAATACGCAGGCCTATCCCCTCTTGGGATGCATGGCAGGGTGGTGGGTCTCGCTCTATCGACTTCCGCATCTCAAATTTGAAGGCAAGGCGGTTTATACGAATAAGGTTCCTGCGTGCGCGATGCAAGGTTTTGGAAATCCCCAGGTCACCTTTGCAGTGGAATCCCTGATGGATCTTCTTTCTGAGAAGTTGGGCATGGACCCCATCGAACTTCGGTTGAAGAATTATGTCGGCTTAGGCCAAACCTTCTGGGGACAAGGCCCAACAGTTCGCTCCGTCATTCATAGCTGCGGTGTGGAGGAGATGCTGAAGAAGGGTGGGGAGCTGATCGGGTGGGTGGATCGAAAAAAGTTGGCCAACATTGAAGGACCCACTCGTCGCGGCATTGGAATGGCGAGGGGATTTCATACCTCTGGAGCAGGAGCCCCTCTACCCGGTGAGGCGATCGATTATTCAGGTGGCATTGTGAAGATCAATGAGGATGGCTCTGTCGACTTCCTGACCGCCTTGATGGATCTCGGCGGTGGAACCCTCGATGCTTTGGCAAAGATCGTGGCGGAAGAGTTAAAGATTCCTATCGAGAAGGTGGGCATATCGCCGGTTGATACTCGAACCACTCTCTACGATGTTTGTACCCACGCTACAAGAGGAGTCTATTGTGGAGGTGGCGCAATGCATAAAGTAGCAGGTCAGGCAAAGGAGAAACTCTTGGAATTCGCCTCAAGGATCCTCCAAGCACCTTCCCATGCATTGAAGATGGAAATGGATGAGGAAGTTGGCCAAGGAGTGATCTTCGTGGAGGGAGTGCCGGGAAAGAGGGTGACGGTCGGCCAGGTAGCCAAAACCGCCCAACTCAATGACTGGGGCACGATTGCAGCGGTAGATAGCCACCGCCAGGTCAGCTGCCCTCCGACTTTCATTGCCCATTTCATCGAGGTGGAAGTCAATACTGAGACGGGCGTGATCAAACCAGTCCGTGCGGTCCTTTGCAGCGATGCTGGCCAGGTCATCAATCCAGATTTAGCAGAAGGTCAGCTCTATGGAGGGCTCTACCGTGGATTAGGCTATGCCCTGGTCGAGGATTCTTTGCATGATGAAGAAACAGGGGAATTGACCAACAGGGGCTTTCTGACGGATCTTAAGATGCTTACTGCTTCTGACATGCCGGGTGTGGAGAAAATCGAGACTTACTTCACCCATACCGAGGAACCTACTGGGCCATTTGGTGCAAAGGGCATTGGTGAGGCAGCGCTTAATCCTACAGCTGCGGCAGTCGCCAATGCGATTTACCATGCGATTGGTGTTCGCTTCACTGAAATCCCGATCACACCGGAGAAAGTTCTTCAAGCTCTGAGAAAAGAGGATATAAAATAAGATGGTCAATACGCGTATCCTTTCTGAAGAATTTGAATATGTTGAACCGAAGACGGTTGAAGAAGCACTCGATTTTCTTGCCACCTATGGTGAGAAAGCAAAAGTGATTGCTGGAGGGACTGATCTACTGGTTCAGATGAAGATGGGGAAGATTCATCCGAAGTGCGTTGTCAATATTTCAAGAATTCCGGCCCTTCGCTACCTGATCAAGGAGAGGGGTCTCCGTATCGGTTCGCTTACGACTTTTCGAGATCTGGAGCGATCTCAGGTGATCAAGGAGAGATACACGGCCCTCTATGAGGCTGCCCGATCGGTCAGTTCCGTTCAGATCAAGAGCATGGGAACAGTGGGTGGGAATCTTTGCAATGCGTCACCCGCTGCAGATGCTGCCCCCCCTCTGATAGTTTTTGGAGGAATGGTGAAACTGGCTGAGAAGGGTCATGAAACCATCCTTCGCTTGGATGAATTCTTTGTTGGACCAGGAGAACCTCTTCTATCCCCGACGGAGATGCTTGTTGAGATTCAGGTTCCCGAAGTGACAGGAAATGTGGGGAGTGCCTTTCTCAAATTGGGTCGGGTTTCTGCAGATCTTGCAAAGGTGAGCTGTGCCGTGGCGATCGAACGTAAAGATAATGTCTGTGGGTCTTGCGGGATCGCTCTTGGTTCAGTGGCAGAGAGGCCAATGAGGGCCTTAAGGGCAGAGGAGATGATGACAGGGGAGAGCTTCAAGAAAGAGTTAGCGGAGAAGGTGGCCGAGAAGGCTTCTGAAGAGATAAGACCCATTACCGATGTCCGGTCGACGGATTGGTACAGAAAGGAAGTGTCCAAAGTTTTGGTCAGAGATGCGCTCCATCTCGCATGGAAGAGGGCAGGAGGAACGTAAATTTCAAATTTCAAAATCCAAATGTCAAATAAATTTCAGATGCCAAAATCTCAATGTCTACTTTGAAATTTGGGATTTTATGGGGAGGTAAGTAGATGGCTGTAAACATGAAAGGTAAATCGTTAGCGAGCCTTTATGATCTGACAGGGGAAGAGATTGAGCAAATTCTTAAGACCTCGGAACTTCTGAAGCTCCAACTCCTTCGGAGGCAAGGGCATCCCATTTTAAAAGGAAAGACGCTGGCGATGATTTTCGAGAAGCCGTCAACAAGAACTCGGGTCTCCTTTGAAGTTGGTATGTGGCAACTTGGAGGTTATGCCCTTTATCTAAGTGCCACTGATCTCCAGCTTGGCCGAGGGGAGACCATTGCCGATACGGCTCAAGTTCTTTCACGTTATGTAGACGGGATGATGGCGAGGGTATTTCGACATCAAACGATCCTCGATCTTGTCAAGTATTCAAGGGTTCCAGTGGTCAACGGGCTTTCAGATTATACCCATCCCTGCCAGGGCCTGGCAGATCTTTTTACCATTTATGAGAAAAAAGGCAAACTTTCGGGATTGAAAGTTGCCTATGTCGGCGATGGGAATAATGTGGCCCACTCGCTCATCTTTGGGTGTTCGAAGGTTGGAATAAATATCACCCTTGCTTGTCCTAAGGGGTACGAACCCAATTCAGAGGTCGTTTCGAGAGCGAAAGACGGGGCGAGAAAAAATGGTTGTAAAGTGAAGGTGACGAACGATCCTAAAGAGGCAGTCAAGGGGGCTGATATTGTTTATACAGATGTATGGGCGAGCATGGGACAAGAGAAGGAACATGAGAAGCGGGTCAAGATATTTAAGCCTTATCAGGTGAATGGACAATTGGTGAAAAAAGCCAAGGACGATTATCTATTTATGCACTGCCTGCCTGCCCATCGCGGAGAAGAGGTGACCGACGAAGTCGCAGATTCGAAGAATAGCGTCATCTTTGACCAGGCAGAGAATCGAATGCATACGCAAAAGGCTCTTCTGGCGCTGATCATGTAAATCCCCCTCACCCTTCCCCTCTCCCCAGAGGGGAGAGGGACGGGGTGAGGGGTTGGAGGAATGCCTTGAAGAAACAGATCGTATTGAGAGTCAATGGAGTGAAACGGGACCTATTGGTTTCACCTAACGAACTTCTCCTTAATATCCTCAGAGACCGTTTAGGTTTAACAGGCACGAAATATGGATGCGGCATTGGGGAATGTGGTTCCTGTACTGTCCTTGTGGACGGGGAGCCGGTGCTCTCGTGCCTTACGATTGCCATTTCCGTAGATGGAAGTGAAATCGTAACCATAGAGGGTATCGCTCAATCGGACGGCCGATTGCATCCTATCCAGGAATCTTTCCTGGAACACGGTGCTGTCCAGTGTGGCTTTTGTACTCCGGGAACGATTATTATGGCGAAGAACTTGCTTGAGGAGAATCCGAAGCCTACGGAAGAAGAGATCCGGGAGCATATCCGTGGGAACCTTTGTCGATGTACTGGATATACTCAGATCGTCAAAGCGATCCAGTCTTGTTCCCCCCTCACCCCCCCTGTCCCCTGCCTGCGGCAGGCAGGCGCCCGGGGAGAGGGTGAGGGAGAGGGGGCATAGTCATCTGTTGAGGAGAAAAATGACAAACAGATACGACTTTCTAATCCGAGGAGGCCTCGTGGTCAGCGGTTCGAAAATCCAGAGGGCGGATGTTGGGATTAAAGGGGAAAAAATCGCCTCTGTCGAGCCTCGACTTCCACAGAAAGAGGCAGGACGGGTCATCGAAGCCTCTGGGAAATATGTGATGCCCGGGGTGATTGACGTCCATGTCCATCCCGTCTATGAAGATGATATGGGAGGTCTTTCATTTACAGCTGCTCATGGAGGAACGACTACGCTCATCCATTTTGCATATGCGAAGCCCGGAATGAGACTGGTCGATACGATCAAGAAGTACCAAGAGGACGGTCTTAAAAAATCCTATCTTGATTTTGGAATCCATGGGACACTCTTCGATCCATCTTCTCAGATTGATGAGATTCCAAAGGTCTTCGACCTCGGAGTTTCCTCATTCAAGATGTTTATGACCTATGCAAAGCTGAAGTGGATAACCGATGACTATCATCTCACCGCAGCCATGGATCTCATTTCTGAATGCGGCGGGCTCGCCATGGTCCACGCAGAGAATGGGTTAGTCACCGACTACTTGGAAGATCGATCCTTAAAAAGGGGAGAGGATCAGAAAAAGGTCTTCCTCAAGACAAGGCCAGACTATCTTGAGGCGGAGGCCATCTTTAGGGCCTTATCGATTTCGGCGGTTACCCATTGTCCCCTTTACATTGTCCATCTGAGCACCGCCAAAGGGGTGGCTCCGATTGAGGAGGCGAAGGCTGAAGGTCTGCCCGTCTATGCCGAGACATGCCCTCAATACCTCACCTTGACAGATGCAACTCTTCAGAGGCTGGGACCCTTAGCCAAGATTGGTCCTCCTCTTCGAATAGAGACAGACCGGCTGGCCCTCTGGGAGGCTATTCAAAGGGGGGTTATCGATGTTGTGGCGAGCGATCATGCGCCAAAGGTAAAGAAAAAAGAGGATCCCTTTTTCGAAGCACCCTACGGATCACCTCAGGCTGAGACCATGCTCACCGTGACTTACGATGAGGGGGTGAATAAAGGAAGGATCGGACTGTGCAAATTGGTGGAACTTTTTTCGGAAAACCCTGCTAAAATCTTTGGCTTCTATCCCAAGAAAGGAGTGATACAAAAAGGATCGGATGCTGATCTCGTCATCTTTGACCCGAACCACCTCCACATCATTCAACATAAGGTCCAGCATTCAGGGGCTCCTTATACGCTCTACGAAGGAAGAAGATGCTTGGGCATGCCTATCTTCTCGATGCAGAGGGGCAAGATGTTGGTCGAAGACGGTGAGATGAAAGGGAAGCCGGGTGAGGGGAAGTTTCTTCGGACAAAAATCACTAAGATCAGACTTTAAATTCGAAGCAATCGTGATAGTTCATCAGGGTACCAGGAAATCAGCATGAAGGATACCGGGGGCATCAGGATATCAGGAAAAATAAAATGGAAAATCTCTTAAGCCTGATGGCCTAATATCCTGATAACCGTCATTTGAATTTTGCGAAAGGAGTCACACATGCCAGGCCTTAAAGGAAAGGATATTCTTCATGGAAATCAATTTTCGAGAAAGGAGATCGATTCGATCTTCAAGGTTGCATCCGATTTTGAAAAGGAACTTAAGAAAAAAGACTCCTTGGCATTGTTAAAGGGAAAGATCCTGGCGACCCTCTTTTTTGAACCGAGCACCCGCACCCGACTTTCGTTTGAAACAGCGATGCAGCGACTGGGTGGAGGTGTGATCAGCATGGCGTCCGCAGAGAGCTCCTCAGCAGCCAAGGGTGAGACTGTGGCCGATACGTCAAAGACCGTTTCACAATATGCCGATCTGATCGTCATCCGTCATCCACGGATCGGGTCCGCCAAAGAGGCAGCGGATGCAGCTCCAATCCCAGTGATCAATGCGGGCGATGGGGCAGGCCAACATCCAACCCAGGCGCTTCTCGATATTTATACGATTCGTAAGGAATTGGGTTCTCTCAAGAATCTGGTCGTCTCCATGGTGGGAGATCTGAAATATGGCCGAACTGTCCATGCCTTGGTGGAACTCCTCTCCCTCTTCCAGGCGAAACTCTATTTTGTCTCGCCCCGCACGCTCCGAATGCCAGAGGAAATCCTATCCAGCTTAAGAGAGAAGGGGATAAAGGTTGTGGAGACGGAAGACCTGATGAAAGCAGCCTCAGAGAGCGATCTGATCTATATGACCCGAATACAGAAGGAGCGTTTCGACGATCTTTCTGAATATGAACGGCTCAAAGGGAGTTTCATTATTGATGGCGAGTTTCTCCAGAAGCTCAAGAAGAAGGTGATCATTCTTCACCCCCTCCCGAGGGTCAATGAGATCGGTCAGGACGTCGATGCCTATCCAGGAGCTGCCTATTTCAGGCAGGTGAGAAATGGAATCTTTATTCGGATGGCGTTGCTTGCCATGATTTTGGGGAAAAGATGATCTATGAAGAAGATGGTGATTGCCCTCGGCGGAAATGCCATTAAAGAATGGGATCAAAAAGGTTACGCAGAAGAGCAGTTTGAGAATGTAAGGAAGAGTTGCGTGCCCATTGTAAAGATCATCAAAAGGGGTTTCGACATCGTCATTACCCATGGGAATGGACCGCAGGTTGGAAACCTCTTGATTCAACAGGAGGAGGCCGCCCGGCTGGTGCCAGCTCAACCCATTGATATATGTGACGCGATGACGCAGGGACAGATCGGATATATGATTCAACAGGCGTTGCTGAATGAGCTGAAAGACGCTCGTCTCGATCGACAGGTCGTCACCCTGATCACTCAGGTGATGGTCGACAGAGAAGATCCGGGGTTTCGGAATCCGACTAAACCGGTAGGCCCTTTCTACAATCGGTCGCAGAAAGAGAAATATGAAAAAGAATGGGGACACGTTTTCAAAAGGGTGAAGATGAAAGGTGAACATTATAGAAGGGTGGTGCCATCGCCTGATCCGCTACGGATCCTTGAGGCTAAGATGATAAAGGACCTCCTTGAGTCGGGCGTCATTGTCATTGCGTCAGGAGGAGGAGGAATACCAGTGGTTCTCGATGATCAGGGTCATATGAGCGGGATCGAGGCAGTGGTGGATAAGGATCTGGCTGGAGAGAAACTTGCTGAATCGGTAGGGGCAGACCTATTTATGATTCTCACCGATGTCGATAAGGTCTTTCTCCATTTTGGAACAAAGAGGCAACGAGGCCTCAAAACGCTCCATTTGCAACAGGCGAAGCAATATCTTCAGGAGGGACATTTCCCATCGGGAAGCATGGGTCCAAAGATCGAGGCCTGCATCCGCTTTATTGAATATGGAGGGGAAAGGGCGATCATCACCTGCCTCGACCGTGCGGACGATGCTTTGAATGGAAGAGAAGGGACCCACATCCTTCCCGAGCCAAGAGGGGTAAGATGATGCGGTTAAGACATGTGTTGGAGGCTCAACAGTTCGACAAGAAGATGCTGAAAGAACTCTTCACCCTTGCCGATACGATGGAAAAGATCGTCCAGAAGGGAGGAAGCGATCTCCTTCGACGGAAGATCCTTGCCAGTCTCTTCTATGTGCCGAGCAATCGGACAAGATTTTCCTTTGAGTCGGCCATGATCCGCCTTGGCGGTCAGATTCTCGGTACGGATATGGCCGAGACCTTCTCCTCTGAATTGAAAGGAGGGTCTTTGGAAGAGACAATCAAGACGATGGGATACTACGCCGATGTCATTGTTCTGAGGCATTCCGAGAGTGGTTCAGCCAAACGAGCTGCCAAGGTCTCGTCTGTCCCAGTCATCAACGCTGGAGACGGAAGCGCCCAGCACCCTACGCAGGCTTTACTCGATCTTTACACCATCGAAAGGGAGCTTGGAGGGATTGATGGAGTGGTGATCGCCTTTGTGGGTGATTTGGCCAACAGCCGGAGCATTCGATCCTTGTGCTATTTTTTGGCTAAGTATTCTGGGATCAAAATCTACTTTGTTGCCCCTCCCATGTTAAACATGAAGGAAGATATGATCCAGTATTTGGAGCGGCACCGAATCAATCTGAATGAGGTCTATGGGTTGGAGCCAACCCTCGAGGACGTGGCGAGAAAGGCGGACATCTTTTATGTCACTCAGGTCCCCGTTGGGAGTTTTGGTGACCGCCTCGATGACTTCGAAAAATCGAAGAAACATTTCGTCATCAATAAGAGGCTTCTGAAGAGGATGAAGAGAAATTCGATCCTCATGCATCCACTTCCGAGGGGAGGGGAGATCTCTTCAGAGGTGGATCGGGATCTCCGTGCGGTTTATTACAAGCAGATCCATTATGGGATCTGCGTTCGCATGGCCTTGCTCTGTTGGGTTTTGGGAGAGTCGCCTTAAATTATCTTGACATTATTGAGGAATTCCTATAAAAGGGAGACATGATTTTGCGGCTTGAAGAGATTGAGCGAAGGGTTTGGGAGGAAGAGAAACTCTTTCTGATGAAGCAGGTCGGGATTCTCTTAATTAAGAACGATGCCATCAAGTTTGGAGACTATATCTTAGCCTCTGGTAAGAAGAGTCCATACTACATCGATTTGAGACTCACCATTTCGAGTCCCATCACGATGGACTGGATCGCTAACTCTCTGACAAGAATCATCCTTAACGAAATCGGCAAGGAGAAGATCGATAAGATTTTGGGAGTTCCCACGGCCGGGGTTCCATTTGCCACGGTCGTCAGTCAGAAGTTAGGCATTCCTCTCATCTACTATCGCCAGGCCCGAAAGGAACATGGCGTGAGAAAGAAGATCGAAGGCATTCTGGATCGTAATGATCGGGTTCTCATTATCGACGATCTGATCACGACCGGTGAGAGTGTGATTGAATCGGCAGAGGTGGTCAGGGATCAGGGAGGCGTGGTCAACGAACTGGTGGTGCTCTTAGATCGGGAGCAAGGGGGGAGGGAGAGACTTAAAACATCGCGGATTGAGGCCCATGTTCTGTTTAAAATATCGGATGCTCTGACTTGGCTCCATCACGTGGGCTTGGTTGAGGATACCATATTCGATACAGTGCAAAAGTACATTGCAGAGGAAAGTCAAGCAATACAACCTGCCCCACCTTAGTCTTCTGCTGAACCTGACCCAATGGGGAGACCAGTGCCTGGGTGGCACGGCAGTTCATGTCGAGAAGCTTCAGTAAGGTCTTAGCCCTTAAAGGGGGTTGGGCCGACTGGCACAAGCCGAATTTTCCTATCGAGGCGAAGTAAGACTCCGTGGCGTCGAACAGAGGTGAAGCCCGATGGAGGTAGCAAGAAAGGACTCGGTCCTTTTTAAACCGTTGGTTCGCGTGGCGGAGAAGTATCTCAGAAAATATTGCGACGGAAAGCAGTCTGATGATGAGAAGGCTAAGATAGCCTTGCGAGTGCTCTCTGTCTATCGCCGAATTCTAAGACTTGAGAAGGAGAGGGAGGAGATCAAATCCGAGTGGGAGAAGCTGGTTGCAGGTGTGTCCGAACTGAAGCGAATGACAAGACGCCCGGCTGAGGCAAAAGGGAAAAGGACAGGCAAAAGGGCCGGCCCCTCATAAGAAACAGATTTCAGATTATAAATCCCAAATCTTAAGGTACTGGGTCAAAAGTCCCTTTACTTTGATTGTGATTCCTGGCCTGACCCGGAATCCATTCTTTTCAATCTGGATTCCCGCTTTCGCGGGAATGACAGCTTCGGGAATTATGTAAAGAAGCGTTGGACGCACTACACTAGGATGCTTTAATCATTCAGGGCTTCCGCTGGAAATGAAATCGGATAATCGCCGGTGAAGCAAGCATAACAAAAATTCTCAGCCTGACCTTCTACGCACTTCCTCAATCCCTCCAAACTCAAGTAATTTAAAGAGGTGGCGTTGATATATTTCTGAATCTCCTTCACCGTATGGGACGATGCGATCAGTTCTGATCTTTTCGGTGTATCGATGCCGAAGAAGCAAGGGTGGGTGATCGGCGGAGAGCTGATTCTCACATGGACCTCTTTGGCGCCCGCGTTTCGAAACATTCTGTTAATCTTTCGGCTCGTGGTGGCACGAACAATGGAGTCATCCACAGTAACGATTCGTCTTCCAACCATCAGACCCTTCACAGGATTGAGTTTGATCTTGACTCCGAAATGGCGGATCGATTGTTCGGGTTCGATAAAGGTTCTGCCCACATAGTGATTCCGGATCATGCCCATTTCAAGAGGGATCTTCGATTTGTAAGCATAGCCTAATGTCGCGGGGATTCCAGAGTCCGGAATGGGAACGACCATCTCCACATCTGCTGGCGATTCCTTGGCAAGCTGGATGCCCAAAGACTTTCTGACCTCATAGACATTTCGGTTGAAAATAAAACTGTCAGGCCTGGAGAAGTAGATGAACTCGAAGATACACTGGTGAAGTGGTCTTGCAGGGAAGGGCCTGAAGGACTGCATACCATCCCTACTGATGAGGAGGATCTCCCCGGGCTCAATCTCCCTCACGAATTGGCCACCGATCAGATCGAAGGCACAGGTTTCAGAGGCGACGACCGGCGCATCCCTGAGTTGGCCGAGGCTGAGAGGTCTAAACCCAAAGGGGTCTCGGGCAGCAACCATCTCCTTCTCTGTGAGGATCAGTAGGGAGTAGGCTCCCTCAACCTGGTGGAGGGCCTGAATGATCCGCTCGACAAAGGTCTTTGCCTTGGAATGGGCGATGAGGTGGACGATCACCTCGGTATCCATACTTGACTGAAAGATCGATCCTTTGGACTCCAGTTCGCTTCGGATGAGAAAAGCATTCGTCAGGTTACCATTGTGAGCGATGGCGATGCTTCCCTTGGCATAATCGACAACAAAAGGCTGGGCATTCTTGAGCTCGCTTGAGCCTGCAGTGGAGTATCGGACATGACCGATGGCACTGTCCCCAGAAAGTCTTTTCAGAATATCACGGGTGAAGATTTCGGAAACTAGGCCCATCTGCCGATAGTGGTGAAGCTGTTTCCCATCTGAAGAGACGATCCCAGCACTCTCCTGGCCCCGGTGCTGAAGCGCATAGAGCCCTAAATAGGTATGATTGGATGATTCGGAATGATTAAAGATACCGAAGATGCCACACATAATTTTTTCCCTAAGTTCAAATGTCAGAGAACAATTTAGTCATTAAGTGATTCGGTGATTAGGTCATTTAATAACCTAATGACTAATGACTCAATGACTTCATTTCTATAGACCAAATAATTTGAAAACTTTGGCGTTTTTTAGAACTAATCTCCATAACCGTTTGGATGATTTCGGTACCACCTCCAGGCCGTTTCAACGATCGTTTCTAAATCAGGGTACTTTGGAACCCACCCCAACTCTTTTCTGATTTTTTCAGAACTGGCCACCAAGCGAGCAGGATCTCCGGGCCTGCGCGGTGATTCAACTACGGGAATCTTTCGGCCCGTTACCTTTCTTGCCATCTCAATGACCTCCTTCACCGAATAGCCATTCCCATTTCCAAGATTATAGATTCCAGAAATTTCTGCCCGTTCTAATCTGTCGAGAGCTAATATATGGGCCTGAGCTAAATCGGTGACATGGATATAGTCTCGGATACATGTCCCATCGGGTGTACTGTAATCGGTTCCATAGATGGGGACTGCGTCTCCATTTAGAGCCGCTCTAAGTACGATGGGGATCAAATGGGTTTCTGGAGAGTGGTCTTCTCCGAGTTCGCCTTCTGGATCGGCGCCCGCAGCGTTGAAATATCTTAAAGAGGCATAGTTCAATTTTCCGTCCTCATGGAAGGCCTGAAGAACTTCCTCGAAAATCCATTTTGTCTCACCGTATGGGTTTGTCGGCACGCAGGGGTGTTCCTCCGGGATCGGAATCTTTTCAGGTTCCCCATAAACCGCAGCAGAGGAAGAGAACACAAAATTCTTAATTCTATATTCATTCATAATTTCCAATAGTTCCATACTATTCTTCACATTATTGTTGAAGTATTTTAATGGATCTTTGACCGATTCTCCAACCAG
>Ga0315309_1000767_pt1 | contig 19579 bp, 19 predicted proteins | sample TDP4_MG_FD_203080 | JGI IMG/M metagenome (GOLD analysis project Ga0315309, IMG submission 203080) | Freshwater sediment microbial communities from Lake Towuti, South Sulawesi, Indonesia - TDP4 | ecosystem: Environmental > Aquatic > Freshwater > Lake > Sediment | place: Indonesia: South Sulawesi... | reverse complement strand
CCACACCCGAGAAGAACCTCGACCGTGGGTTCTATTCCCCTATTCGCATTTGAAGAACAGCCAGTTGTTCTCCTCAGGCCTGAACTTTATGAGGCAGTAGCGACCCTTCAGCTTCTCGCCGGACAGGTTTACGATGATTTCCTTGCTCTCCCACTTCTCAGCCTCATAGGTACCGCGGTCCCAGGTCTCGACTGTGCCCGCCCCGTACTCGCCTTCGGGAATCGTTCCATGAAACTCTGCATACTCGATGGGATGATTCTCGGTTTCTATTGCGAGGCGTTTTATGCCTCTCTCCTGAGGAGGTGTCTTGGGAACTGCCCAGCTCTTGAGTACACCCTGGAATTCGAGCCGGAGATCGTAGTGGAGGGTGCTGGCATCATGTTTCTGTATAACGTAGATCTTCCCCGCCGCGTCCCTGCGGACGCTGCCATTCGGCTCCTTGGTCTTGCCGAAGTTTCGCTTCTTGCGGTATTCCTCGAGGCTCATGCCCTCTCGATGTAGGCGATCGTTAATAACCTTGATCGATCGACAGCGAACCTTGACGATGACGATCAGTTCGCTGTTCGTTCCATCCAGCTCAAGTTGGACCTCGACACGTTGCCTCTATCCGACGCTCTCTCTCCATATCTTCTGGAACTCGGCTTCAAATCGCTGTGCCAGGGTTGGATCACGTATCACCAGGAGGTTCTCGTTGTTTCCCTCCTCGGCGGTGCTCGACCAGTTGTAGGAGCCGGTGAGAACTATTTTGCCATCGACTATGGCTATCTTGTCGTGCATGAGGGCGCTGTTGGTGTCGTTCTTGACAGGCACACCCACAGCTCTCAGGGCGCCGTACTCACTATACTGTGAGATCTGGTCCTTCTCGAAGACGACCTTGACGTCAATGCCTCTGTGCAGAGCTGAGACTAGGGCTTTTCCCACTTCGTCGAGTGTGAAACTGTAGATGAGGACGTGAATGCTACTGTTCGCCGAGTCTATCCAGTGCACGAGCTGATTCATGCAGCCCCCGTGGGGCGAGAAGAAGACCTCGGCGGGGAAGGATGAAGGGGTCACAGGAGTTAGGGTTGAGGGCCAGGTGACGGTTCTCGTGGTGGTCGTGACAGATGTCTGAGTGGTGGTTGTTTGTTGATGGGTCTTTATGCAGCACGCTACCGCCAGAGCAAGGGCTAGGACGGAAATGAACAGAACCGCTGCCATCAATTTCCTCAACAGCACCACCGCATGGACTCGAATTGCCAGTTTCCTGGCTGCTCAACCGTGTCTTAGCCTAGGTGCTCACCGACGGCCGGGACGCCCGCTGGGACATCAAAGTCAGGAATCCGAAGCCTCACTCATCCGCTACTTCACGGGCCTCCTCAAACGTATGGCAACTCAAAAATGCATCCTTCTGCTCGCTCGATCCACCATCTCATTCAAGCAGTCGCGGTGGAGAGAAGAGCAACTGATCCAGCTTCTAGGTCCGCGGCCTGTTCCGCAACTGGCAGACGTGGCTCCAAGTCTTCCTGAGTCCCACTCCGATCAACCGCGCCAGAGGAGCGAGACCTCGAGGCGAAGGGAGTGGGGCCTCCGCTAAGTGCCCCGAGGCCTCTAGTTTAAGAGCATCGATATCGAAAGCTGAGCGAGCAGTGGACTTGAGACTAGGTGCGAACCTCCGCCCACAGAGCGATTGATCATCCGGTTTTCGGCTTGAATTTGCACCTGCTACGGCTTTGGCTTAGAGCTCCGCCTCGCCGCTGCTAGGCCTTGATCTCTTGGCGCCTGCCACTATGCTGGGAGCTAAGGTATTCGGCCAGCTTGTCCGTCTGTGAGGCAGGCTTCTCTTTCGCGATCTCTCTGTTGAGCAGGAGTTGGTTTTGGATTACCAAGGCGCGAACCAGTTTCAGCAGGGATGCCGAGGCCAGGGTGGCTGGTCTCTGGTCCTCGCTAAGCCCCATGAGTGTTTCGATGTTGTTGAGGCCGGACATGGCTTGAAGCGCGGTGGCCTCCTTGAGCTCACGCTCGATCTGGCCGAGGAGCTCTTCTGTGGTCATATCTGGCCTTAGCCAGTCAATAGCGGCATTCTCTTGGTCACTCTTCGCCTTCTTCTTGTCCAGGAAGAGCTGGAAGCATGTCTTGCAGATATGCTTACCATGGATTTCTCCACCAGGGAGATCCATCTCCTTGCCGCATATATTGCACGTTAGCTCCTTCAGCCACATTTCCCTGGTTTCCCGGCCTGCCGCACGTTCCCGGGTGCTATAAGCGTGGTGTTCGAGTATTCTCGATATTGGGAAAAAGTTGGCAGATCCGCAAAGCTCCTATTGCGGGTATTGTGGAAAAGCAATGCCCAGCACGCGGTCGACGGGAGTGGTCGTTGCAGAGAATATCCGACGCACCGTGGTCCTGATCGCCCCCTTACGTGCGAAACCTTGAATCGACTGTCAGTTCGACTGTGCTGCGCAGCCCAATTCTCAGGCCTTGTATGCTTCAACTTTGACGCTGGTTATCTTCGACTCTAGCTCATCAGAAACGTCGATGTCGTGGGTTGATTCAGAAACGATCCTGACATTCTCGAAACCTGCTTTCCGGATCGTCTTCAGGTAGTTGGTCTTTTCCATCGCTCCTGCGACACAGCCGGCCCATGCCTCGAAGCTCTCCTTGACTTTCTCAGGCAATTCTCCCTCCGTGACCAAGTCTGAGATCATTAGCCTCCCGCCGTGCTTCAGAACCCTGTATGCTTCTCGAAAGACCCTCTCCTTGTCAGGCGCCAGATTGATGACACAGTTGCTTATGACAACGTCCATAGAGCAGTCCTCGACAGGCAAGTTCTCTATTTCGCCCACCCTGAACTCAACGTTCTCATAGCCATACTTCTTGGCGGTAGACCTTGCGCCTTTGACCATCTCTTCAGTCATGTCAACTCCAATGGCCTTCCCCTTCGGCCCAACCGCCTTCGCAGCCAAGAAGACATCGATGCCACCACCGGAACCCAGATCCAAGACCGTCTCTCCCTCCTTCAGGCTTGCCAACGCCACGGGGTTCCCGCAGCCAAGACCCATGTTTGCGGCTTCGGGAACGCTTCTAAGATCCTCGTTTGAGTACCCTAACTTCAACCCAACGTCAACCATCGAGGGTGCGCCGCCACACGACGGGCAACAGGACTGCCTACTCACCGCTATCTCGCTATACCTCTTCCTCACATACTCCTTGACTTCATCCACACGCTCCTCAGCTCCCGAGTTCTTCACGAACGGTCCGCTCACGCAACGTATAGGACGCCCAATAGGAATATTTAAATGTATCGGGCGCCCAACATTAGAACATGCGCCAGAAGTGTTGCCCCGAGATGCCGGATTGTTGCGACATGCGGGGCATGTTGTCGTTCCATGTCCTCTGGATATTGTCGAAGAGTCCGATGAACGGACGGCAAGTAGCGGGGGAGCTCGGTAAGAGGAGGGGATACAATCCGACCCCTGGAACGTTGTACCCTGCGCTGAAAGATCTTCGCAAGAGAGGCCTTGTCAAGATGGAGAGGGTGGGCAGAGCAACCGTTTACAGGTTGACAGGGAAGGGCAGAAAAGGCTTGGATGAGGCCTGCAGCTACTTCTGCAGATCCTTCGGAGAGATATTCGAAGAATATGTCGGCGGAGGACCAAGATAGTTGAGAATAGTCAAGCAAGAAAGAAAGATATGCCCAACGTCAACTGTCGAGCCTGCGCGTGCACACGATGGACAACAGGGCCCTGCGCTCTTCTCCATCATGCCGTACTTCTCCTCCTCACACTGTTTGATTCTCTTGCCAAATCGGGAGAGAAGACCTGTCTATGAAAGTGCTGCCTCTTGATTCTCAACTCGAACCCGCCTTCTGGAAGCACGTATATCGAGATATACCACACTACTACTTCTTCATTCTGGACATGACTGATGACAGGGCTTCTACCAAAATATGGCTAGCTCTGAACGAGCAGAATGGCATCGAGGGAATGATGATGATCTACGAGAAGAAGATGGTGCAGCTTAGGGGAGGCGTTGAAGCGGCAAATGCTCTTCTCGTTAACCTGGATGTTGAAGGCGCTGAGATACAAGGGCTACAATCCCACAAATCCTTGGTTCTGGACAAATTCGAGAAGGTTGATCTAGCCCGCTCCATCGATTTAATGACGCTCAGAAGGGGAGAACAGACTCTTCGCATAAGACACTCCATGGCAAGGTTGTCCCTCGCTGATGCCGAGGAGATAGCGGCTTTGATCAGACATGCCGACCCTGAGTGGTGGAGAGAAGTTACAGCAAAGCGGATAGCTGACGGGATGCCTGAACGTCTTTGGCTGGGGATAAGGGTCGATGACCAGCTTGCTTCAATCGGAGGGGCTAGACTTGATGATTGGAGCAGTTGTATAACGACTGTCGCCACCCATGAAGCACACAGAAACAAGGGCTACGCAACATCCATAGTCTCGGCTCTCCTCGATCAGATCTTTCGAAGATCACAACTTGCCCTGATCTACGTTGAAAGCGATAACGTGCCAGCGCTGAGAGCCTACTCAAGAGTTGGATTCAAGACCCGCGAGGGATATTTCGTGGCCAGGGCGCACGGTCCACGAAGAAACCCTGCGAAGCATAGAACATGAGTGTGAGATTTCTCGAGAAAGAGAGAAGGCAAGATGACTCGATCAAACGTTGACTTACCGTCTTTGCTCATGACTCTGTCCTTGATGGCCAACATGATAGTCTGCTTCCTGGACCCGGTTGAGATATTAGCTTCAGAGGAAATTGGGGCAGCTCTCCTTATCTGTGGGGCTCTGATTTTTGTCTATGTCCTTCTCTATCTGAGATCTGCTTTCTTTGGAGACACTGAGCCAAAGTTAGATTTTCTGATCACAAAGGGTCCATACAGGTTCTGCAGGCACCCACTCTACCTGAGCTTCCTCATAATGATTTTTGGCATAGACCTTTTGCATAGAAGTGTCATCGGCGTAGTGTTTACTCTCACAGCCTCGATTGCGAGCGCGGCCTACAGGGCAAGAACTGAGGATAGGCTATTGAGAAGCAAGTTCCATGAAGAATGGGATGACTACGCGGATGAGGTCGGGTTCTTCTTTCCAAGGTTCCGGAGACAAGGAAAGATCCATGGACAGATGCTTGCAGGGGTCCAATTCGGGACTACACAGAGCGAGCTTATCTGTGGCCAGTTGGAACATGCATGATGTGGATTCTGTAACTGTTTCTTTCCGAGGAAAATTCGATTACTAGACTTCTGTCGACTAGCGAGCGCAGAGCTCCATAGTCCAAGAGAAAGTCGTTCGACAAGTGAGCGAGATGTTAGCTAAAGCTTGGGATCACCGTTTTCGCAAAGAGCCTCATACCACCTAGGGACGGGAAGTCATAGAACCCGGCGACGATTATCTGAGCTCCGACCTTCTGATACTGCTCTATCCTTTGTATGCATTGTCCTGGGGTTCCGATCAGGCATGCCGATTCCTCCAAGGGCTTCCCCAATGAACGGGCTAGCGGCTCCCCCATTCTCTTGACCGTATCCTCGTCTCTTGCTATTAGCAGACAACCGCTTCCCCCATAGGCAACCTGTAGCCTGTCAGGGTTCCGTCCCACCTGTTTCATTCCTTGTTTGATCCGTGATACTCCAGCGGCTAGTTGCCTGGGTGTCGGTAGAACCGGAATCCAACCGTCGCCTAGCTCTGCCACGATTCTCATGATCTTGCTTGAGTTTCCGCCGACCCAGATGGGCGGATGTGGTTTCTGAAGTGGTTTGGGCTCTAGAGTTGCATCCTTGATTCGAAAATATGCTCCGACATACGACGCATGGTCTTCGGTCCAAAGTCTCCTGACTATCTCAAGTGTTTCCCTCAGCCGCTCGATTCTCACTGAGTGTCTATCCCAGTCAAAGCCGAAAGCAACATGTTCATTCTTCAGATAGCCGGCGCCGATGCCCAGTTCAAGCCTTCCCCCCGATATGTTGTCCAAGGTAGAGGCCATCTTGGCTAGCATTGAGGGATGGCGGAACTGGTTGCAAAGCACGTACGTACCTAGCTTGACTCTGGGAACAGAGGAAGCAAGCGCGGACAAGACGGTCCAGGCTTCCAACGCATGGGGACGCCCTCTGGGCGAAACAAGATGATCTGAAACCCAGATAGAGTCGTAACCTAGCCGTTCAGCTTCGTTCGCTATGGCCAATAGATCATCCCAGTGGGCATAGGTCGCAGATAGGTGAAGGACGACCCCGAACCGCATCTCGATCCCTGAGTATGGGACAGGCGATTACATTAATAGATTCGTTGCATGCATTGTGAGACACAGTGCGAGTACCCTCCCACCATAGGGAGGGATTGATTCTCGATTTTCGGCCTCGCTCAGCCAATAGTGCAACTGCATGAGACAAAAGCTCTCATACACCTGGGTTTTTAAGCCGAGTTGAGAAGAAGCATCGTGCCTAGACCAGTCTCCGTGAGCGATGTAGGCTGTGTATCTGCAACCGCCGCCTGGGTCGCCGCGTGCACACATTATGCAAGAGCCTTCTGGCGGCTTCAGGTTTCTGATGCAATTTAGCAGTGCATCGCGAGTGCGGGTTTTTCGAGGAGCGATCGGAGCCCCTTGGGTTATGCCAGCCGAGGATCTACCGAGGCCTATCGCACAACACATCCAAAAACTTAACTGGAGGCGATAATCCTTCAACGCGTCGTTGCGTCCGTAGAGAATTGAGAGTGGGAGACCTTTGAAGGCTAACATTATTTCTTTGACGTGCTGCGCTGGATGCGTATCCTCCCTCTTGAATGCTGGCGAGGCTTTCCTGGAGATTCTTTCAGAAGATTTTGAGATAGTTTATTCGCCCACGTTTGTTGACTTGAGAGAGATCCCAAACGTTGATTTGGCGATAGTTGAGGGCGGAGTTAGAACCGAAGAGGATGAGCGATTCATCAGGGAGGTGCGGGCCAAAACCAGAACGCTTGTTAGTTTGGGACTATGCTCAACCCACGGTGGAATAACAAGCCTCGGCAACGTGTTTTCTGTTAAGACACTTCTGGAGAAGAAATATTCCCTTCTCGATTCGAGCAAGCTTCCAGAATTGAAGGATTTGATGTATCCAATATGCAACTTTGTTGACGTTGACTACTATATCCCAGGATGCCCACCTATGCCCTACCTAATAGTTCACACCCTGAAAAGCATAGCAAGCGGGAAGACCCCCATCCGCCATCAAAGCGTGGTCTGCACAGAATGCCACCGGAAAATTGTTCCAGCAAGACTTGAGCACCTCTACGGAATATACGAGAAGGAAGCGGACTCGGAGTTGTGCTTGGTAAGCCAAGGCTTCGTCTGTTTGGGCTCCGTAACACGTCAAGGTTGTGGGGCACCATGCCCCAGGGCTGGCTTCACGTGCTTCGGATGCAGGGGACCGTCTGACGCACTACTGTATAGGTCAACAGATATGTACGATTTCCTCGTCAAAGTAATATCGAAAAGAACCAGCATCCCGGAGGAAAAGGTGAAGGAGGAGCTCTACCGCAACCCCTTCATTTTCCACACCTTCACTTTCTCCAGGTTTGAGCGTTTCAAAGCGAGGGAGAGGGTCATTTGAGCCAGAAGAGCGAGATAACTATCTCACCGACAACGAGGATCGAGGGACATGGAAAAGTCACAATACTCCTTGACGAGTCTGGAAACGTTTCAGACGCCCATTTCTACGCGACAGAGATTCGGGGCTTCGACTACTTTCTAAGGGGGATGGAGGCAGAAAGGCTTCCCTTCATTATTTCAAGAATATGCGGCGTATGCTCAACCGCCCATGAAATCGCGTCCATCAAAGCCATAGAAAGCGTATACGGAGCAGAAATAACAGAAACCGCCAGGAAACTCCGCGAACTCCTACTCATGGGACAGACAATCAGCAACCATTCCCTGGTATTCTTCTTCCTAACCCTCCCCGATTTCTGGTTCTCCCCAGAAGAAGACGCTTCAAGGAGAAACATCTTCCAAATCATGCGGGAAAAACCCGAGGTAGGCAAGAAAGCCATCGCGTTGAGAAGATTCGGAACGGAAATCTTAGACGTTGTTGGGAAGCGTGAAGTCCACATTGTTTCCGCGATACCGGGCGGCCTAATCAGCCCACTTAAGGAAAGGGAGCGGCAAGAACTGCTCAGGGAGGCCGAAAACGCCTGCACGATCACAAACGAAGCCCTCTCCCTCGGAAAAGAACTCTTCGAGAAAAATTGGGCCGATTTCAGGAAAGCCGGAGACTACAAGACCTACTACATGGCTTTAACGAAGAATGACGGTATGGAATTCTACGATGGCGAGATCCGCGTGATAGACCCTGACGGTGAAACTCTGTCAGAATTCAAGGCGCAGGATTACACGGTGCATCTTGAAGAGAAGAGCCATGAATGGACCTACGCAAAATTTGCTTACCTAAAGGCCTTGGGTTGGCCGGAAGGAATAGTTCAGGTTGGTTCCACAGCAAGAATGAACGTGAATAGCAAGGCGTCAACCCAGCTCGCCAACAAGGAGTTGCAGGATTTTAGGAGAAAATTCGGCAGTCCGGCACATGCCACCTTGCTCTTCGACTACGCCCGCCTGATAGACCTCATGTATGCATGTGAAAGGGCGAGAGAACTTCTGGAGGATGAGGGTTTGAGGCGAACGGACACCAGGGTCAAGGTTAAGCCCAGAGGCGGCAGAGGCATTGGAGTCGTTGAGGCTCCTAGGGGAACGCTTGCTCACGAGTATATCTTGACTAGAAATGGGCGACTGAAAAGCATGAAGCTGATAATACCGACCCAAGTGAACAACGCGGCCATAAACCTTAACGTGAAGGACGCTGCAAAGGAGTTCATACATCGTGCGGAAATCAAGCCGGGGCTTCTGAACAGGATAGAGATGGTGATACGGGCTTATGACCCGTGCATAAAATGCGCCACAAGAGTAGCTGGTGAAACCTTGACGGTGGAAATAAGGAACAGCGAAGGCGCATTGCTGAAGACCCTGTAGCGGTTTACCCCAAGACCCGCGTAGCTTGGCTTGAACAATCGGCCCAGCGATCGCCGTTGGAAAAGCCTCGCGAGGGCTGCGGTGAAAAGAGGAAGTTAGGAAGATGAGAAAGCGCCAATATGCACCGCCTATGGTAAACTGAGGTTTCTAGTGTTCACCAACTGCCTTCGGATAGCCCTCGTCCTCCATTTGAATTGTAGTATGGTCTATGCCAAAGTCTTCTTTCAGCATGTTGATCAAATTTGCGAGTAGCTCCCTTCTGTTTGTCCCCTCCTTCACTACAACATGGCCGCTCATGATGCAGGTTTGAGTCGGGGTGATACACCATACGTGGAGGTCATGAACGTTTTTCACGCCTTCCACTTCAAGCATTCTGCGCTCTAACGCGGTCAAGTCGATATTGGGAGGAACGCCTTCAAGGAGAACATTTAGCGAGTCTCGAATCAGTTTTCCGGAACTGTAAAATATCAGTACGCCTATCATCATACTAATTATGGGATCTGCTTGGTACCATCCAGTGAAAACCATGATCGACCCTGCGGAAATCGCTCCTATCGATCCTAACGTGTCGGTCACCACGTGTAGAAAGGCGCCCTTGACGTTTAGACTCTCGTCTCTCGATCTTGATAGGGCGACCGCAGCCGACCCGTTGGCTATGAGGCCCAAGAAAGCAATGATCAGCATCTCAAGGCTTTTTACCTCAGGGGGCTGCTGAATCCGGTGAAGGGCCTCATAGAAGATGAAAACGACGAGAGCCCACAGGAAGATGCCGTTCAAGAAGGCTGCCAGAATCTCCGCGCGATAGTAGCCATAGGTCTTTCTCGCCGTGATGGGACGCAAAGCGACCCGCGCGGCTATGAGGGCGAAGCCCAGGGCCAAGGCATCATTCAGCATGTGTAGGGCGTCTGTTTGAAGGGCTAGGCTCCTTGTTACGATCCCTCCAACCAACTCGATAACGAAGAAGGAGAGGGTTATGCCTAAGGCTATCACGAGGGCCCTCGTATTCCCTGGCGCATAAGGATGTTCTCGCATCGAATCCTCGCTCTGATCGCACGAATTATCTGTCGCCTGCTATTAAACCTAAACACCCCAACGTTGTCTCCAGTTGATTCACTGATGAGTAACTTTGTTGAAACAGAGAGAGTGAGATGATTTGTCAAGTTTACTTCACCCATCTTGGCAGTTTGCGATAGTCAGTCTCTTGTCACTAAATGGAATTATTGCCGCACCTCCAAAAGAAACTACACTGCCTAGAATCCTCTTGTCCTGCTCAGTTTCTCGATCGATCGATTACCCTTAAATACTCACAAACCACTTGGACAGTGCAATGCAACTGTAAATTGGGGAGGAAATTTCGTCTTGTCGGAGGTAATGTGCGAGGGTTGTGGTCGTCCAATTGACGACTGCAAGTGCGTTTGTCCTTATTGTGGTGAAACGACCCTCTGCGAGTGTTGCATAGGAACCCGAGCCGCCACTGGCGGATAGAGTTCGTGGTCGACAATTGTCGCTTGTATTTGTAGGTGATGATGGAACGTGATTAGAGATGAGTTTGTCTGGATGGCAGGTGGAGCGCAGGGAAGCGGCGTTGATTCCGCGGCCAACATCTTTGCGCGGGCTTGCTGCTACGGAGGACTTCACGTCTACGGCAAGAGAGAGTACCACTCCAACATTAAGGGATTACACAGCTACTTTCATGTCAGAGTTTCTTCGAAGGAAGTGGGAGCCGATGTCGACCGCGTTGACTTGCTCTGCGCTTTTGACGCCGAAAGCGTTGTAAGACACATTTGGGAAGCGACTCCAGGGGGAGGAATCATCTGCGACACTGAAGTGTTGGGAGTGAAGATATTCGACATTCCCACCTGGCCCGGACCATTTGTTGAGGAGTTCACGAAAACTCTCGATGAAAAATCCATCAGGCCAGAAACAGTGGGCGACCTCCTGAACGAAGTAAAAAAGAACAATGTACGAATATATGCTGTTCCCTACATGACTTTGTTGAGAGAAATCGCAGAAGAAATCGGGGAAGAAAAACTCAGTAAGTTGACCCGAATGATTAATGTTCTTGCATTGGGCGCGTCTTTTGGCCTCGTCGACTACGACAAGAAGTATGTTGAGAAAGCCATCAGAATGATATTCGGTGAAAAACCGAAGATCATCTCAATGAACATGCTCGCGTTGAGCAAAGCCTACGACTACGCTCAGCGCAAGTTTGGCGATTTCGGTTTCAAACTGAAACCCGTTCCAACGGATGAAGAAAGGATATTTCTTACAGGGGTGGAGGCTGTGGCTTTGGGCAAGCTTGCGGCAGGCTGCCGGGTACAGACCTACTATCCCATAACTCCTGCTGCGGACGAAAGTGAATACCTAGAGGAAAACGAACTGTTTGAGATTGAACAGTCTGCGGTCAAGCAAGCCGGTGGACACATAGTTGTCATGCAGACAGAGGACGAGATTGCTGCCGTAAATATAGCTTCCGGCGCCGCTCTCACTGGTACCAGGGCTTCGACCAGCACGTCGGGACCAGGATTCTCGTTGATGGTCGAAGGCTTGGGCTGGGCTGGAAACAACGAGGTTCCGGTCGTAGTCAGCTACTACCAGAGGGGCGCGCCTTCAACCGGGCTACCGACCCGCCACGGCCAAAGCGACCTGAGATTTGCCCTTCATGCCTCTCACGGCGAGTTTCCCAGAATCATCTTGTGTTCAGGCGACATTGAAGAGTGCTTCTACGATGCCGCTCAAGCCTTCAACTACGCCGAACGCTATCAGACACCCGTTGTTCACTTGATTGACAAGGCTTTGGCCAACAGCAATAAGAGTTACAGGATGTTCAACCCCGGTCTAGTGAAGATAGAACGCGGACAGCTGCTAACAGGAGCAGACGTCAAAGACAAGGAATACAAGAGGTTCGAGTTCACTGAATCTGGTGTTTCTCCACGACTACCCATCGGAACGCCCGGCGCGATCTTCTGGAACACCGGCGACGAACATGACGAATTCGGACATATCGCCGAGGAACCCATGACTCGAACACGCATGGTCGAAAAGCGAATGATAAAACTGGAAACCGCCAACAAAGAGATTCCTGTCCAGGAACGGGTAAACTTCTTCGGAGACGCGGACTCATCTGCGACCATTGTTAGTTGGGGTTCTCCAAAGGGAGCGGTTTTGGAAGCAACGGAAAGACTGCGTCAAGAGGGCTACGAGATGAGCTTTCTGCAAGTGCGCGTGCCGCATCCACTACCGAAAGAGTACATCGCTGAAGTATTAGGGAAGGCGAAGAAGAAGATCGCTGTGGAAGGAAACTATTCGGCACAGTTGGCTGGCATAATCAGAGAGGAAACGGGTATAGTCATGGACTATTTTGTGCTCAAATGGAACGGCAGACCCATGTCATCTGACGAGGTATACGATGCTCTCAAGCTGATTGTGCAGGAGAAAGCGCCGAAGAGGCAGGTGTTGACCCATGGCACCTAAACTCGCAGATTATAGGACTTCGGTTTTCGTTGATTGGTGCCCAGGGTGCGGAAACTTCGGCATACTCTCGGCGGTGCAGATGGCTCTAGTTGATCTACAGTTACCGGGTTCTAAGGTAGTGATATTCTCAGGGATTGGTTGCTCCGGTAAGCTTCCGCACTTCGTGAACGCCTACGGAATTCATACGCTGCATGGCCGAACGCTTCCTTTCGCCATAGGAACCAAACTGGCAAACCCAGAGCTGGAGGTTATAGCTGTTGGAGGCGACGGCGACGGACTTGGAATAGGCGTAGGCCACTTCGTCAACACGGGCAGAAGAAACGTGGATATGACGTATCTCATCCATGACAACGGCGTCTACGGCTTGACAAAGGGGCAGGCCTCACCCACACTTAGACTTGGCTTGAGAACAAAATCTCTTCCGAGGCCCAACATAAACGAGGGAGTCAACCCAATAGCTTTGGCGTTGGCAGCAGGCTACACATTCATTGCCAGAAGCTATGCCTACGACGTTCGCCACTTGAAAGAAGCCATAAAGAGGGCCATCCAACATCGCGGAATGTCCTTGGTAATTATTCAGCAGCCTTGCCCCACCTACAACAACATCAACACAAAAGAATGGTACGGAGGTGAAGACCGCATCGACCCGGCCACAGGAAAACCATCACCAAGATTGTACAAGCTAGAAGAAGCAGGCTACGACGGAATAGTGCGCAAACCAGAAGAGGCGTCTTCAAAAGCCATAGCCGCCTTGACGAAAGCACAGGAGTGGGGAGAGAAGATTCCGATAGGTATCTTTTACCAAAACGAGTTGGTCTCCACTTACCAAGAAAGAATATCCCAGCAGATACCTACCTATATCGAAAATCCACCTGCAAAACAAGTCATCTGTGACGCGAAAGGAAATCCGATAACCAGCATAGCAAAGATGTTGGAAGAACTGAAGGTGACGGGCTAGAATCATCGATCTTAGATCGACTATGCCAATGAGGGAAGGCCGCACCGAACCCTACTAGTGAGCGAATGCGACTTTCAGTTCCTAGCGATCGCCAAAAACCATAAACAGTGGCTAGAACTCGATTTCTGCGACGGGAAGGCCTGTGAGATACAGCTACAATGGAAAAATAGCGAGAGTCGACCTCAGAAATGACAACATCTCAGTTGAAGAAAAAGACGAGGATTTCTACAGAACATACCTCGGTGGAAGAGGAATAGCTCTTTACCACCTCTTGAAGGAGATGCGGCCCGGCGTCGACCCCTTGGGGCCGGACAACAAGTTAATATTCTCCGCAAGCGTTGTGACCGGTATTGCACTGCCTGGCCTGAGCAGGTACACGGTTGCTGCCAAATCGCCACTAACCGGCACGTATGGAGAGGCGGAGGCCGGAGGGTATTGGGGCCCCGAGCTCAAATTCGCTGGGTTCGACACCGTCATAATCGAAGGAAAATCTGAGAATCCTGTTTACCTTTGGATTCACGACGGAGATCTGGAGATAAGGGATGCATCTCAGATATGGGGTAAGACTACTGGAGAAACACAGAGCGTCATACGGGAGGAACTCGGTGACCGCCTGATTCGGGTTGCCTCGATCGGCTTGGGAGGTGAGAACCTAGTTCGCTACGCTTGCATATTGAACGAGTTGAAATATGCAAACGGGCGTTGCGGGCTGGGCGCGGTCATGGGATCAAAGAAACTCAAGGCCGTCGCAGTTCGAGGAAAAAATAGAATCAAGGTCAAAGATAGAGATACGCTGCAAGAGCTTGCGGCATGGTTCGGCAGGGAGTGGAGAGAAAATCCCGCTTCGGCGAACCGCCATAGGTTCGGGACAGCAGGGGTGATTCTTTCCCTCAATGAAGACGGAACTCTTCCCACAGAGAACTTCAAGGCTGGAACATTCGAGGGCGCGGAGAACATCTCCGGAGAGAAGATGGAGGAAACAATACTCACGGATAGAGAGGGATGCTACGCCTGTCCCATGCGATGCAAGAGAGCAGTCAGAGTAGAAGGTCATTTCGCAACAGACCCAAGATACGGAGGACCGGAGTACGAAACAGTAGCCGCGTTTGGCTCCCTATGCAGAGTGGACGACATCAATGCGATCGCCAAGGCCAACGAGTTGTGCAACATGCATTCACTGGATACAATAAGCACGGGCGCCGCGATCGCGTTCGCTATGGAGTGCCATGAGAATGGGCTAATCTCGAAGAAGGACACCGCAGGGATAGAACTGAAGTTTGGAAGCAAAGACGCCATAGTGCGTCTAACAGAAATGATAGCTAGACGTGAGGGGCTAGGCGATGTCCTCGCCGAGGGCGTAGCCAGAGCCGCCCAACAGATAGGTGGGGACGCCCAGAACTGTGCATTGACGGCCAAAGGAAAGGAGGTGCCTATGCATGAGCCGCGTGCAAAAACGGGGGTTGGGATTGCCTATGCCCTATCGCCGACCGGAGCGGACCACCTGCAAGCGGTACACGACCCCACGTTCTCGAAGCCTTCCGAGAGCCTGAAGCCCCTAGGTCTAATGAAGCCTGTGGACGAACTCAGCCTAGGGGCGGAGAAGGTCAGAGCCTTCGTCTACCTGCAGCTGTGGTGGGGCCTTTTCAACATGCTGGATCTATGTGTGTTCCCGTTCGTTCCACACCCTGTGGGGAACTTTGAAGTACACCACGTTACCGAAATAGTCAATGCGGCGACGGGATGGAACACCAGCATGCGGGAGCTCATGAAGGCTTCAGAGAGGGCACTCAACATGGCGAAGTACCTCAACGTAAGGGACGGCTTCGAGAGAGCCGATGATCGGCTGCCCGAAAGATTCTTTCAACCCATCTTTTCAGGCCCAAGAGCCGGCGCCAAGATTCCCAAGAACGAATTCGAGAATGCTATCACTCTGTATTACACGATGATGGGATGGAACCCACAAACAGGCGTACCAAGCAGAGCAAAATTGGATGAACTTGGCTTGGGCTGGCTTCCAGCCACATGAAGAACGTTCACGATAATAACGAGTTCCAACCGTCGATCATCCCATGAACGGTTGTCCATCGATCGTGGACAATACATATCAGCTATGAGAGCTGGAAGGAGCGGGCGCACGAAGCGCTTCTTCTCAACATTAGGGTCAAGGAAGAAGGGGCGCAGTGGTAGAAATCACAGCTGCAATCTGAGGAAGATATGCCTGAGCATCAACGCGACTCACCTTTGACAGACAGCCAGCCAGTCTTCCCAGCCATGAATTGCAGATCAGCCACCGACCCACTAACAATCAATCCTTTATCCTAGATCGGATCCATCGACTGAGACCGGTGATCAATCACTTGATCTTCTCGGCTTCTCTCTCGGGATCCAGCAAGATGAGTATGTCGCCGACACGGACACCACCCTTGCAGTTCCTCGTCACGACTCGTCCCTCGTCCTTTCCTTGTAGGATTTTTGCCCTGACTTGGGTGACTTCGCCCGTGACTCCTGTCCGGCCAACTATTTGTTCCACCCTTGCTGGTGTTCCTTCGAATGTTTTTTCTGTGGTTTTCGTCTGTTCGGTCACTTGGTCTTCGCCTCCGATTTGCCGGGCGGCAACGTGGTTAGGGTTGTGGATCTTATTTCGTTGATTTTCTTGGTTATTTCTTCCACATAACTTTTCGCTTCGCCTGGCTCCTCTATGGTGACCGCGGCGCTGGGTACGTTGATCCCTGCTGCTTCTCCTAGGTCTCTTTTGGACGGGACGAAGACGTATGGGATTTTTCTTTCGTCAGATATTGCTGGTAGGACGACTACGATTTCGGGCGGGTCGACATCTTTGGCTATTGCCACTAGCTTGGCTTGTCCTCGTTCGATGGATTTGATGCTTTCGTTGACGCCTTTTTTCACTTTTCCTGATGTTCGTGCGATGCGGATGGCTTCGAGTGTTGCTTTGGATAATTCTTCCGGCACCTCGAATGTGGCGTAGTGTGGATTGGGCATTTTGCCTTCATCTCCTTTCCTGCGAGTTGTCCTTGTCGTGGGAATGGTTGGCGTTCATGTACTTAAACTTAACCCTTTTGTTTTGACTGGTTTCTGGTGGGCTGGGTTCTTCGTTCTGTGATCGTCAGGTGGGGGCTGCTCTTGGCGTTGCGCACGTGAAGCTATCTTCTTGGATCGATCGATGCGGCGTGGTGATCCGTCTGGACCTCACTCGCACGAGGCTGCGCATCCCGAACTCTCAGGACAGGGGAAAGAGGAGAAGCGTCGGTCTCATGGATCCATAGGTGACATATGTGGTTGTTCAGAGCAAAACACTCCACGAGATCGGTGTCTAGGCTGAGGGAAGGAATAATCTGAGCTGAGAATGGCTGAAAGGGGGATCGAGGCCGCTAGGGCTAGGTATGGGTGATTGGAACGGTTGAAGCCTGCAGGTTCAGACTGTGCGCGTTGACCCTGCATAGGATGACAGTTACCGCAAAGGAGAATGGGCTTCCACATGGAGTAACAGACTGTGACCCACGTGAGGAAGACGCGCCAATTCTGGAACGCATGCTTAGAGGATAGGCGGTTGACCCCAATGAAGCTGGCAAGTATAGGTCGCTGATGAATGAGTGCGAAGCTAGTGCCATTAAGGTTGATGGTCTACGTTTCTTTCCAGATTCTGCCTTGGTTTGTAATGGCTAACCAAGAATATTCCAGCTAGAACTAGTGTCGAGCCCGCAAGCGATCTTGGACTTGGATCTTCACCCAGAAACAGCCAGCCGAAGAACAAAGCTATCACTGGAACGATTAGGCTTGAGCTGGAGAGCGAGGTTGCCTCCTCATCTTTCAGAAGAAACAGCCAAATTGTCATTCCAATCCCTGAAGCTCCAATGCCGCTGTACACCAGTATCGCCAGGTATCCCCAGTCCCAAGCCCGGAATGCAGGTTCGGTTGACAGACTCAACGCATACATCGTGAGGCATGTTATAGATGCCTGGAGCAGGTTGACGAATGATGCCCCCATGCTTTGGAGCTTGAGCTTGTAGTAGATTGTTCCAACCCCCCACAGAAAAGCTCCTATCAAGAGAAGAAGAGAAGCCCATGATAAAATTGATCCGATATCCTCGAGAAACAGAACTACAACCCCTGAGAAGCCAACCAACGTCCCCAAGAGCCTAAGGCGCGAAAATGATTCGTTCACAAAAATCACAGCCATTATGAGGACCATTATAGGCTGTGTATATGTCAGGACAGCGCCAATTCCACTGCTCTGCAGCCGCAATCCAAGAATCGTTGAAACGGAGCTTGACATTGAAGCTAAGCTGAATACGAATATTCTCTTAAATGATTCCAGATCCCTCGGAATTCTCAGCCACAAGACAACATTCAATACTACGAGAAATATCGATGAAAGGAGAAAACGGTGGGAAGTGAAGGCGAACGGTGATGACATGTTCAACCCCATCTTCATTATCGACCAGTTTAAACCCCATAGGAGCACCATCGCCGCGAAGAGCACCTTGTTCTTAAGCTTCATACGAGCATCGCAGCAGAAGCTTTGTCATGCCCAAAAAAACCTTACCGCGGCCGATCGATCCAAGATCGAAGAACCGCGCACGACTAGCACTAAGTCCCAAGAAACACGTCGCATTGGATTAGCTAGCTCCGCCGTAGGTCGATCGATACATGCCCAGCCTCCGAGGCTCTTGGACAAGCGGAAAAGATTAAAATTGGCCGGTCTAGCCGAAGCCCTGCGAGATGCGGGGCCACGAACAGATGGAGGAGATCTCTTGGGACAAAGCGGTCGAGCTAGCCTCTCCGTACCCGTATGTTCTCGCTGTCACCCTTGACAAGAACGGGAAGCCTAACATCATAGGGTTGGGCTGGTGGACCATAACATCCTGGAATCCCTGGATGATAGCGATCTCAATAGGCCACTCCCGATACTCTCGCGAGTGCATCGAGCACTGTGCGGAGTTTGTTCTCTGTTTCCCCTCCGAGGAACAGGCCAAGGGAGCATGGCTCTGCGGAAACGCGACAGGAAGGGAGATCGATAAGTTCGCAGAGGCCGGATTCAGGCAAGTGCCATCCACGGTCGTGAAGCCCCCCATAATCGATGGCTCCACGGTTGCCTTCGAGTGCAGGGTAGTCAAGAAGGTTGAGACCGGCGATCACAAGCTCTACATCGGGGAAGTGGTTGCGATCCACGGTTCACCCGACCGGCCCCGGCACCTGTACTCGATCCACTACCGGAAACTGGTCAGCATCGACACCCAGGGGAACGCCAACTTCCGCCTGCGATACGAATAGCCAAAGGCTTTCGGCGTATCGATAAGCGGGATTGATTCGCCCCTTGAGAGCTGGGACAACCGCAAGTTTTTTGGGGTCGACTTGCCCCCGAGTAACCATGAGAGCGTTGCGGCCTCGAGGGGATGAAGAGAGGATTCGACTTCTGTACAAAGTGATTGCTGTCGTAGCTGCCGTCACCATGACTGTTGTCTGTCTTTACGCCGTGGCAACCTATCTCAAGTCCGGAAGCGAAGCGGTGGGCGACGTGCTGGTTAAGGGTGAGTTTCCGCCTCCCGACGTTTTCCCCCTATTCTATGCAAAGCCCGTGACATGGCTGAGCGTTTCATTGGCGGCCTTTTGGTTCTCGCTGCTCCAGCTGTTGCAGCCCCGCGTCGCGAGGATTTCCCCCTTCGGACGCACGGTTTTCCAGTTTTTCGCATTCCTGGCAATCTCGATCACAGCCTACGAGGTTTTCTTCAACTTTTCTCTGTGGAGTGCTTTGATGGCCTCCAACGACCTTCGGGGAAGGCTGAACCCCGACGTTCTCATCAACCCCTACCCGAACCCAGAGATCCCCTGGAACCTGGTCTTCGCCACGAAGATCTATACGGCAGCCCTGGTGATGAGCCTCTACTCTCTCTACTACCTCTACAAAGCCTAAGGAGACCAGCCGAGAGGCCGTCACCCAGCGGTGGTCGATCCGTCGATCAGTAGGAAGCCAGGCCAGCTGTTCGCTGCATCTTACATCTGAGCCGTTCTTGGCAGAACTCTCGATCGAACGAACCCCACTCTCCCGGCCGATTGAAGAAGGCGACTAGAAGGTGTAGCTGGTCACGTACTCATCTATGGCTTCGAACCCTAGCCTGATCCTCTCCTCCGGTTCCGAGACGAAGGTCA
>Ga0315309_1000764_pt1 | contig 19602 bp, 22 predicted proteins | sample TDP4_MG_FD_203080 | JGI IMG/M metagenome (GOLD analysis project Ga0315309, IMG submission 203080) | Freshwater sediment microbial communities from Lake Towuti, South Sulawesi, Indonesia - TDP4 | ecosystem: Environmental > Aquatic > Freshwater > Lake > Sediment | place: Indonesia: South Sulawesi... | reverse complement strand
TAGATTTCTTCGAAAAAAGGCACTTGGTACTGTTTGTCGTAATCGGCTGCAGTCCTTTTGTAGAAGGCGACAACCCTTTCCGACTGTTCATCAATCACACTATCTCACCATACAAAGATACGCTTCCAGACACATCTGATTTGCGCTGCAATTGTTATGCGTGTTAGAGGATGTGCCCCAACAACGCGCACTATCTCCGCACCTAAATAGAATGTTGATAATTCTTTAAAGCATCAGAGGAATACTACTAGCAATCATAATACCTTCGAAATGAAGGAATGGTCTGCATGTTCGATCAGCAAGAACTGAAACGCATTCAAGCTCAGGAAGAAAGTTGGAAACGGGAAATCCTTGCCAAGACACTTGAAAGGTTTCCAGAGCGCAAAAAGCAGTTCACAACAGATTCTGCTCTGCCCTTAGAACGGGTCTTAAATCCTTTGCATGTTAAACGTCTTGACTACCCTCGGGATCTTGCTTTTCCCGGCGAATACCCGTTCACACGAGGCATTTATTCAACCATGTATCGCGGTCGCCTTTGGACCATGCGCCAATACGCTGGCTTCGGAACAGCCCGTCAAACCAATAAACGCTTCAAGTATCTGCTTCAACACGGGCAAACAGGTCTCAGCGTGGCTTTCGACATGCCCACGCAGATGGGTTTTGACTGCGATCAGGTTCTCGCTGAAGGCGAGGTTGGGAAGGTCGGAGTCAGTGTGAGTAGCCTCAAGGACATGGAAACTTTGTTCAATGGCATTCCTCTGGATAAGGTCACAACTTCAATGACAATTAACGCGCCGGCCACTGTTCTCCTCGCCATGTATGCAGCTGTGGGTGAAAAACAAGGTGTGCACCAAGACAAATTGGACGGCACGATTCAAAACGACATTTTGAAGGAATATGTCGCCCGAGGGTTGTACATTTTTCCGCCCAAGCCATCGATGAAACTAGTCACTGACATTTTCGAATACTGCGCCAAGAACATGCCAAAGTGGAACACCATAAGCATAAGCGGCTACCACATACGCGAGGCTGGAGCCACAGCCCCGCAGGAGATAGGATTCACATTAGCCAACGGCATAGCCTACGTGGATGCAGCCATAAAACGTGGACTCAATCTGGACGAGTTTGCCAGCCGCTTATCATTTTTCTTTGCAGCTCAAAATAATTTTCTGGAAGAGATAGCAAAGTTTCGGGCAGCGCGCCGTTTATGGGCAAAAATCATGCGTGAACGATTCAAAGCGAAGAATCCAGCCTCATGGCAACTGCGCTTTCACACTCAAACTTCAGGAGTAGCTTTGACTGCGCAGCAACCGCTTAACAACGTGGTCCGAGTTACGTTACAGGCGTTAGCCGCTGTTATTGGTGGGACCCAGTCTTTGCACACGAACTCATATGATGAGGCTTATGCTCCGCCCACTGAAGAAGCCGTTACAATAGCGTTGCGAACTCAGCAGATCATAGCTCACGAAAGTGGCGTAGCTGACACCATTGATCCGTTAGCCGGCGCCTACTGCATCGAAGCTTTAACCAATCAAATCGAGGAAGAAGCAACCAAATACATCGACAAGATTGAGGAGATGGGTGGCGCGGTTGCAGCTATCGAGAAGGGATACATGCAACGGGAAATTGTTGAAAGCGCGTACAGACACCAACGAGAAATTGAGAATAAAGATAGAATAGTTGTGGGTTTAAACCAATTCGTGACGGAAGAGGAAACACGCATTGAGACGTTGCGAGTCAATCCATCAGTGGAAAAGAAGCAGGTGGAGCAGGTGCAGTCTCTTCGCCGAACGAGAGACAAACGAAAGGTGAACGCTGTTCTAAATAGGCTGCGAACTGCCGCGGAGAAAGACGAGAATCTACTGCCAATTGTAATTGAGGCTGTTAGGGAATACATCACTCTTGGCGAAATCTGCGGTGTGCTTCGAGAGATATATGGGGAATACAGAGCACCGACAATTTTCTGACAGCTCGGTCATCACGGAAGCGTTATAAAGAATAGGTGTCTTCATTCTGAGTCATGCCAGACAAAGTCCATTGCGCTCACATACTTGTGAAGACAGAGACAGAAGCCAAGAAAGCGCTGGAACGCTTGGGCAAGGGCGAGAAGTTCGCTAACATAGCACGTGAAGTCTCTCTATGCCCATCTGGAAAACGAGGCGGCGACCTTGGTACTTTTGGCAGAGGACAAATGATCAAAGAATTCGAAACAGTTGCCTTCTGCCTCCAGAAAGGACAGATTTCACCCATCGTGAAGACTAAATTCGGATACCACATAATTAAACGGCTAGAATAATCAATATGAGGTTCATTCAGTGGCAACAAGCAGGTTAGAGACAGTGAAAGTGTCGGGCGCAAACAAGAAACACAAGGTTCTACTCTACGCCCTGAGCACATGCGCATGGTGCAAACTCACAAAGAAATACCTAGGCGAAAACAAAGTTGAATACGAGTACATTGACGTTGACCTCTGCAGCGAAAAGGACAGAGAAACCATCAGAAACGACATTGTTAAGCGAGGCAGCGAACCAAGCTATCCCACCATCATCATAGACAACAAACTTGTGATCACCGGCTTTCGCAAAGACAAGCTTCGCGAGGCGCTTGATCTTTGATAACTCTGGAGCAAGTACGAGTACGCGCTGAAGCCGACGCAAGAACTGCTGGCTGCTACCTAAACCCTGACAAAGAATTCCTCAATAACCTTCTTGAAGGACTCAAAGCAAACGAGGAACGCTATGGCTATCCCTCATGCCCGTGCAGGCTGGCGACGGGAAAATTCGAGCTTGACAGAGACATAATCTGTCCATGTGACTACCGCGACCCAGATGTGGCACAATACGGAGCCTGCTACTGCGCCCTATTCGTTAGAAAAGATGTATTCGAAGGTAAAAAGCCTGTGGAACCTGTCCCTGAACGTAGACCAATTGACAAACAGAACAGAGCCTACGGAGCCACCGCTGAGATTGGCGCTCCAAAGCCATCAGAGAAAACTGCCATACAAGTGACTAGGGAGAAGTCCCAAATCCAGTTGAAAATGTGGTACTGCAAACAATGCGGTTACGTATGCTTCCGCGAAGAACCGCCATACATTTGCCCCATATGCAAGGCTAAGAAGGAACTGTTCGCTGAAATAACCATGCAAACAGAGCCGAAAACGTCATAGAGCAAGCATTTCTGATTATTTCAAGATTACCAGAACTTCACCTTCACTGACTGCCTTGCCTTCATGAACCACTATCTGTTCTACAACTCCGCTCTTGGGCGCTGTAATCTCATTCTCCATCTTCATAGCTTCGAGAACGCAGAGAACCGCGCCCATCTTTACAGCATCGCCTTTCTTCACTTTAACTGAGACGATTTTGCCAGCCATAGGCGACACAACAGCTCCTTCCGCAGCAGCTTTGGTTGGCTTCTGAATCTGAACTGAAACAATAGACGGGGCTGAAACAACCATTCTTGGCGCTGCAGTCTTGATTTCAGCCTTGAATGGAACATTATTCACCTTCATCGAAAAGGGTGAGTTCTTCTCCAACGTAGGCATTCCAATCAGATAGGATTCTTTGTCCACTTTCACAGTGAAATTCTTCGGGCTGAATTCTTGTTCCAGCAGCACTTCACGGGTTTTGTTGTTGATTTTGATTTGAAAGGGTGAGCCAACTGGGCATTCGGTGATCTCAACTTGATACGGTTTTCCATCTATGATTATTTCACGTTTCAACTAGGACACCTGTGTCAGGGTTGACCTCGTTGAGTCATAAGTTCCTGTCGACCCGCCAAACTCCAAGCGGAGTATCTTCCAGCTTTCCTAATCGGGATTACAGCCGTTATTTCTTCCTTGCTTTTCATGTGCGATGCAACTGCAACGGACAGGGCTGCGACTTCTTCGAATTCTTGGCGCTGCTCAGGCGGCAACAAACTAGTTGTGCTTTCCTTGCTTAGTGTCTTTCGTTTCTTGAAGAATTCAAGCGCTGCTTGGGGAAAGAGCACGTAGGTTAGGGAGTCTTCGTCTTTCTCGAAGAATCGCTTCGCCTCTTCAGGTACGGCGTTCAACTCTGGCTTGAGCATGTCAGCTGGACGTTTCGTTAAGACTTCTTCGTCTCCGATAATTTTCTCCTTCACTTCTTCATCGATAGGTGCCGGCGACCGACCGTACAAGCCTTTCACGTAGTCTTTCACTTCTTTGGGCACTATACTGTAGCGTTTGCCAGACAAAACATTGAACACTGCCTGCGTTCCGACAATTTGGCTGGTCGGCGTCACCAGAGGAGGATAACCCAGTTCTCTCCTTACTCTTGGCACCTCGTCCAAAACCAAACCAAGTTTGTCAGTTGCGCTCTGTTCTTTCAACTGTGAAATGAGGTTGGAGAACATGCCACCTGGAATCTGATGCACAAGAATGCCCGTGTCAATGCGCTCAGCCATCGGATCAATCAGACGAATTGGATCGTAATACTTCAGGCGGAGTTCCTTGAAGTAATCTGCAACTTCAACCAAGATTTCCATGTTAAGTTTCGGGTCACAAGCCGTGCTCCTGAAGGCCGCTACAACAGTTTCAACGGGAGGCTGCGAAGTGCCTCCTGCAAGCGAAGAAAAAGCCGTGTCAAGCACGTCTACGTTGGCGTCGCAGGCGCGCAAGTAGGTCATCAGCGCCATGCCGCTTGTGTAATGACAATGCAGCTGCACGGGTAAGCCTGCTTTTTTCTTGAAGGCTGTAATCAGGTCGTAGGCGTCTTTCGGTGAGAGCAAGCCTGCCATGTCTTTGATGCAGATCGAGTCGCACTCTAGTTCAGTTAAACGTTGCACTATTCCCAAGTAGTGTTCGAGTGTATGAACAGGGCTTAACGTGTAGCACACTGTGCCCTGTGCATGCTTACCGACTTTCTTCACAGTTTTGAGGGCCGTTTCCAAGTTGCGAGTGTCGTTTAACGCGTCGAACACGCGGAATATGTCTACGCCATTTTCCGCTGCTTTCTCCACGAATTTCTTGACTACGTCGTCTGGGTAATTGCGGTAGCCGACGAGGTTCTGTCCCCGCAATAGCATTTGCAGCGGCGTTTTCCTAATGTGCATTTTGAGTCTGCGCAGGCGCTCCCAAGGGTCTTCGCTTAAGAAGCGTATGCAGACGTCGAATGTGGCGCCGCCCCAAACTTCGAGACTGTGGAAGCCCACTTGATCTATTTTTTCAGCTATGGGCAGCATGGATTCTGTACGCATACGAGTTGCCATCAATGATTGATGAGCGTCTCGAAACGTGGTGTCGGTTATCCTAACTGGTTTCATGAGTCTTCATGGCTCACTGTATCATGGAAGTAAAGAAACATTTCGAGGCGGTATTTTAAGTTAGCCTTGTCTATCTGCTTGTTTGTGATGAACTGAGTTTAGCTACGTCATTTTTTTTGCTGTTCTTTCGGTTCTTCCAGTACTCGTGCAGTATCATTATAACAGGAATCATGAATGTGGCGAGAAAGAGCAGCGCTATTTCGGTGTATCCCATTGCTGCAAAGCTGGCTATAGCATACACGCATCCTAAACCGGCTAGAATGACCAAGCCTTTGGCAAAATCGCCTAACAGACCCATTGGCTTCATTCTTCCAAGATGCTCCATGGGGACAATTGAGGAAAAGTGTTGTGAACCCAGAATACTGATTAGGAATATTATTGAATCTTCACTCGATGTCCTCGTTTTTGCCTGTACGCCTTTGAGCATCTCTGTTTATTCACGCTTTTTCTTGTCCCTGCCCACCTGAGAAAGGGTATGGTTGATTTTCCGAGCTCGGCGCAGTCCCTGATAAGCGAATACTTGCTGAACGGAAACATTTACACCATTCCTTCCCGATATTTTGGTTGAGAGATTCGAACTGGGAAGATAATGAAACGAGTGAAGTTGGTTATCCACGAGTCTTTGGTTAACAAGCTCATAGGAGCTGAGCTACTTCTACAGCTGGATGATAAAGCCAATTGCATAGACGTAATCAACGAAGTGGATCGGCTAATAAACGAGAGAGGCGGCTTTCCACTACAAGAATATCGAAGCTTACTTCACATGGTTTACGATCCTATCAAAAACAGGTTTTACAATCAAGTGGCTGTATCTGCCTACAAAGAAGCCGAAGGCATGATAAACCTCAGAGTTGACCCAAGGCAACAACTGCCAGCTGATGTTACCGTTGTTCTCATACCAGCAGGCGGATGCATAAGTGAATGGGAAGACGCAGTTGACTTTGAAGAGTTTTCAAAAGCAGTTCAAAAGGGCTAGAGCGGTATGTTTGCGTGCTTCTTACTTGGGCGAGGCTCTCGTTTTGTCACAAGCATTTCTAACGCTGATATCAGTTTTGGTCTTGTGTGAGCTGGTTCAATCACGTCGTCTATGTAGGCTTTCTGCTGTGCAATGTAGGGATTAGCGAACTTCTCCCTGTACTCTCTTACCATCTCGGCACGTTTTTCAGCTGGGTCTTTGGCAGCTGCAAGTTCTTTTCTGAAGATAATGTTGATAGCACCTTCGGGACCCATGACCGCGATTTCCGCTGTTGGCCAAGCGTAGTTTATGTCTCCGCCTGAGTGTTTACTGCCCATGACGACGTAGGCTCCACCATATGCTTTGCGGGTTATCAGCGTGATTTTTGGCACAGTGGCCTCGATGTAGGCGTAGAGTAATTTGGACCCGTGGCGGATGATGCCGCCGTGTTCTTGGTCAACGCCTGGGAGAAAGCCTGGCACATCTACGAATGTGATGACAGGGACGTTGAAGCAGTCGCAGAGGCGAACAAAGCGTCCTGCTTTACTGGATGACTGAATGTCCAAGGTGCCTGCGAAATATTTCGGCTGATTGGCAACTATACCTATTGAGCGTCCGTTTAGTCGCGCGAAGCCTATTACAATGTTAGGTGCCCATAGAGGCTGAACTTCAAGGAAGTCTCCGTTGTCGATTATGCTGAGGATGACTTCTTTCATGTCATAGGGCTTGTCAGGGTCGTCTGGTATGATGTCGGCCAAGTGTTCATCTGTGCGGTTTGGGTCATCGCCGGTTTCTGCAATTGGCGGCTCTTCCATGTTGTTACTGGGCAAATAGCTCAGGAGTTTCTTGATTATGTTTATTCCGTCTTCCTCATTGCTGGCCATGAAATGCGCGACGCCGCTGGTTTGATTGTGCACTCTGGCTCCACCCAACTCCTCAAACGAAACCTCTTGCGCTAAAACAGTCTTGATAACTTCTGGACCAGTTATGAACATGTGACTTGTCTTGTCAATCATGACAATAAAGTCGGTTAACGCAGGCGAATAAACGGCGCCACCAGCACAGGGTCCCATTATAGCTGAGATTTGCGGTATTACACCCGAAGCTAATACATTACGGAAGAAAATGTCACCATATCCGGCGAGACTGGGAGCGCCTTCCTGAATCCGCGCGCCTCCAGAATCGTTTATTCCTATCACCGGTGCACCAGCTTTCATGGCCAAGTCCATTATTTTGCACACTTTCTTCGCAAACATTTCGCCTAAAGAGCCACCGAACACTGTGAAGTCTTGGCTGAAGATATAAACAAGTCTGCCGTCGATGGTTCCGTAGCCGGTGACCACGCCGTCGCCTAAGATCTTTTTTTCAGCCATGCCAAAGTCAGTGCAAACATGCACAACAAAAGGGTCCAGTTCAACAAAAGTGTTCGGATCAAGTAACAGGTCTATCCGTTCTCTAGCGGTCATCTTGCCCCTTTTATGTTGTTCTTCAATCCGTTCTTTTCCGCCGCCCAGCTTAGCTTGCTCACGCAGTTCACGGAGTTTCTGAATTTTGTCCTTGACTGTTGGTTCTCGCATTTTGACCATTTTGAAACTTCCCGCTCCAACCTGCTTGGTCTTAGTTGCTTGTGGTAGAATACATTAACTAGTAGAATTTTTCGGTCAAGCGCACGGTCTACGCGTTTAGTATCGCACAAAAAGAAAGGTTGGTAGGCAAAGAAACTCAACTAGCGTTTGACGGCTCGCTTCTTGACTCGTTGACTGTGCTCTTTTTTGCTCTTATAGTCAGAAACACCGGATTCGTCTAGTCTTCTTGTTATCAAGAAGAAGACGAGCCACACGACCAAACCGTAGGTTACGCCGTTGGTCAATGCGCTAACAAGAGGCGCATAGGCGTCCATAGGCAGTCCTGTCAATGTGTGGATTATGTTTCCTGGAAAGAGAGGCACAGGCACAGCCAAAGAGGCAAGCGTGAACAATAGGAAAAACGCTAGAAACACCGCGCCACCTCGCATCCGCATTCCTCCTTTAACTGGTTTTCAACCTCGCAAACGAGCTAGACCATACACTGTAGTATTCTGGGACAGGTTAAGCAACTATCTGGAACTGCTTCGTTTTTGGAACGAGTCTTCAAATAACCCACATGATGAGGGCAGCTGGCAACCTGAGAGTCTTTTCCCGAGTCTTTGTGCGCTCCGGTCTTCACACCCTTTTCCGGAGCTTTAACCCCTATCTCGTAGCCTCCACCTTTCTCTGTCTTCAATTCACTGGTCATGTCGACGTCGGATTCATCCATTTTGGAGAAACAATAGGGACAGGCGTAATAGGTTGCTGAGCGAGGCTTGTGAGACAGGTCGGTTAGGCGCAATGGTGCAGCGAAAGATTTGCCGCACCTCTCATAACCGCACACGTGTAGACTTTCACCCAAAGTAGCCCACGCCTCTAACCATCAATATTATATGGAATATTAATATTTAATAAATCTTTTTGCATCAATGTCCTACAATAGTACAGTTCAAAACCAGCCGCGAAAAATCTAAAAACACATCACCCATTAACTCTGCTCAATGCCCTACTACGTTTACGTTATTCAATGCGACAACGGCACCTTCTACACAGGATACTCCAAAGACCTGGACAGGCGAATGAGACTTCATAAGAATGGAAAAGGTGCCCGCTACCTACGAATTCACAAGCCAAAAGAGCTAATCTATGTTGAGGAATTCGGTTCAAGAGCCGAAGCCATGAAAAAAGAGCGGAAAATCAAGCTACTAAGCCACATCCAGAAACTCAGACTGAAGAAATCCAAGCCACGCTCAAAACATCACGCATCGAAATACATAAAGAACAGAAAGAAAGCCACAAAGACGTTCAACAGTTCAAGTGGTGCTCCGGCAGAGATTCGACTAGATGGGAGTAGTTAGAAAAAGAGAGGGAGTTGACGTTTAGTGGTTTATGGATTCTATTGGTCTTGTTCAAGTTGGTCTATCCAGTCTTGTAGTGCGATCCCCCAAGACGAATCGTATGCGTTGACGGTTATGTATTGGGATTGATAGAAGGCGAGTTTGCAGTAGTAGATGGCCTTCGAGAGCCGTCCTCGAGTCAGCCAGTAATCGCCATAAGCAAGGTTCTGGTCAATGCAAGGTAGCTTATTCCACAGCCAACGCACATCTTTGCCTCGAGCCTCTGCATCCTCAAGCCCAGCAACAGCCAACATCCTTTCCGACTCTGCCTCGAACCTAGCTTTGTTCGACATTGCTAGGTTTATCGCTTCAAGTCGCTGAATAATCTCGTTGGCAACGTCATCTTGTATTGTGCCCTGTCTGATCGCGCTTTCTATGGCATTTATGAGGGACTCTAGTCTGCCGACTGCTATTTTCAGGATTTCTAGGCCTTCAATTTTGTCGTCAAAGCCGTTTCTGATGGTGTCTAAATAGTACATTGCGTCAACGATGTCATGTTCAGTTGTTCTAAGATCGTTTATGATGCGTTCGTATTTATACTGGCTTATCTTCCCAGCTTCATAAAGGGTCCCTACGAACGCACGGAGATTCGAAATTTCGACTAGGGCATTCACAAGTCTTTTGACTTCAGCATAGACGTAGATCCCACCGCTTGTGCCTATGTAGAGGCGTGTGCCGTCTGGTGTAAGAGCCATGCTGTGCACGAGCTGATGGGGCAATTCCGAGACAGGGCTTATAGATGTCCAACTTTCGGCTCCATCCTTTGAAAGGAAGACACCCAGCGCTGTGGCGGCATAAAGCGAACCAGTCATTTTATCTATAACGAGTTTCATGACGTAACTGTTGACAAGCCCTGTGTTTTTCTTTGTCCAAGTGAACCCGCTGTCTGTGGACTTCCAAACGCCTGTGTAGTCTATCCCTCCGTAGATCCCGTAAGGGCAGGCAACGTACAGTGTGCTCGGATTATTCGGATCCAGGACCAGGGAACTCACCAATCCATAGCCAAACTTCGCTTCAGACCAAGTCCACCCTCCGTTTGTACTGTATGCGACGCCCATCCTGTTTACTGACGGCCCCCAGTATTGGCTGTAGCCAACCCATATCTTGTCGGGATCTGTTGGGTGAAATGCGTATTCGGATGGATAGATGTAGTGCCATTGAGGGTTGAACCAGCTCTCACCTCCGTTCGTAGACATAAGGATTCCGCCTGGCGTATCACCAATACTAGCAAACATCTTGGAGGGATCCAACGGGTGGAAAGCCACGTGGTGGGCTCCCTCTCCGTAAACTGCTCGCCAAGTTATTCCTCCGTCAGTGGACTTCCATATACCTGTTCTAGTTGTGGGATCCCAACCATCGACAAAGATTATGTTCGGGTTTGTTGGGTGAGTTGCGACCGTGCTAATACCTATCCTTGAGAACCCAGTTGTATCCCAAGTTCTCCCTGAATCCGCGCTCCTCAAGACTCCCTCCTGATGGACAACAGCATAGATTTGCGAGGGATCTGCATTGTTCACGTCAATGTCTGGCAAGTTCATGTTAGCAACCCCTGTGCTCGCCTGCACCCAGCTTGCCCCCGCATCGGTAGACTTGTAGACACCCTGTGCAAAAGTGGCAACGTATAGGTTGGATGGATTTGTGGAGTCTATTGTTATGCTGTTTATGTGACTGACACCAGCAAGCAGAAGAACCGGAACCCAACTAGCAGCACCATCGGTGGACTTGTATACTCCGTACCCCGTCCCGGCGTAGACGACATTCACATTCGCTGGATTAATTGCTGCGTGGCTGACCCCGTCGTAGGGTCCTATTGGAGGGGTTACCCCAAACCAACTCGCGCCTTTATCTGTGGATTTGATGATTGGGTGACCCTTAAAGGTCGGACCCCAGTAGGCATCGTTGGTAGTGTAGACTACGCTAGGGTCAGACTTGGAGACCACAATCGGCCCACCCCAAAGGCTTTGCACAGCTGTCCAAGATTCGCCCGCGTTGGTTGAAACGTGGAAATACGACCGGTAGGTGCTGGCATACAGCCTCGACGTGTCTACTGGGTCGATGGCTAAACCTACAATAGTCAGAAGCCCACCAGCCCAGCCGGTTATTGCTAGCCCTGAGTTCTTGACAACCCAAGTAGCACCGCCATTGGTCGACTTGTAGATGCCGTTACCGGTCCCAACATATACCGTATCAGGCACCATTGGATCTATGACGATGACGTTAACAGGGTAGACTGGTGGTGCATCAACCCGACTGAGGATCCAAGTGAGACCCCCATCAGTTGTCTTGAATAACCCTTGATTCGTGGCGAGGAACAAGGTATTCGGCCTGAAAGGGTCAACTGCAATCTCTGACACCATTCTAGTTGAAAGATTCCCATGAGCCGACACCCAATTGAGGCCCCCGTCCGTCGATTTCCAAATGCCACCTGCCGCGCAATAGAGCGTCCGTCTAGCATCCGTTGCTATCACAACTTTGCCGACCCCACCTCCCAGAACCTCTTTCAGCTGAACCCACCCACGTTCAGGAAGCGTCTCTCCCGCTCTCGCAGTGAGCACAGCATGTGTTGCCAAGGTTGAAGCGAGCATGAGCGCCAACAGAGCCATTGAGATGATTTTCCTATTCATTCTCTTATTCTCCTATCTCCTTCCAATTTGGGTACTTGTTCTCATCGCGCCCCTCACTCGGCGCTCCGAAGAGAGAAAGCAGCCGAATGCGACAGAAAGCTTCAGACGAAACCGAGAAACAATGTAAGCTTCTCTTCCTACTCTAGAATATCCGTTCTACACTTAAGCTTTGTGGAAAAGCCTTCTATGGTCAGCACAAGATGAAAAACCAATCAAGGTACCATTATAAGCCTACTATTATAAGCCTTTTGCCAAAATAGCCTTAGAATGGGCTCAGGCTAGGATTTTGATGGTGCTCCGGCCGGGATTTGAACCCGGGTCTCCGGCTCGAAAGGCCGGAATACTTAACCGGGCTATACTACCGGAGCTAATGGATGAGCATCACTGCACATATTTGCTCCTATGTTTTAAGCTTTCCACTACAGTTGCGGATATGTAACAAATAATCTTAAATCATGCTTCTTAAACCAGAGTAGACGAGGGGTCCGTAGCTCAGCAAGGACAGAGCACCGGGCTTTTAGGCATAGCGTAGCTGTTGCGAAGAGACCCGGGGGTCCCGGGTTCAATTCCCGGCGGACCCGCTGGAAATTCAGAGTCCTTATTGATTACTTGTCTTGAACCACTCTTTCAGCTTTGCTTGCCCCTTCTCTTTGTAGAATGATTTCATTCTTTGAATGACAGTTTCGACTCGGCTTGGTGAAAAATCCCTCTGCTTGCATAGAAACTTGTACAACTCTTCCTCGTCCACTTCGCCATATCCCAAAGTGTAGTTTGAAGTGACCTCTGGCTGGAGGAAAAACCTGCGCACAATCGGGTAGTTCTGCACATCAAGCCTCGATTTGACGTCGTCTGGCAAGTGCTCTATCGCGCCGTGCTTCTGGATCATGCTCAACGCAGTCTTGGGTCCTATGCCTTTGACTCCTTCGTTGAAGTCTGTGCCAATCAGTACGGCTACGTCAATAAGCTGCTCGCGGCTGATGCCGTAACCGCTTAGGAACTTGTCGAGTTCGATGAGTTCAGGTTTTAGGGGACGGCTTATGCCCTTGCTTGGCAGAAACTCGCGACCGGAAATGGTCAGATAACGTAAGAGGCGTGACGCGCCGAATAGAAGTGAGTCGTAGTCTTTGCTGCTTGCGGCCCAAACATCGCCTTTCATTGCCATGTAGGCTGTTTGTGCTTCAGCTTCACTTGGAGCTTGCACGAATGGTATACCTAGTAGGGAGAGAAGGTGTTTGGCGTCTTCGATTAACTGTTGAGTTAAGCGGCTTGTCATAACTGCTTTGGAGAAGGCTGTTGCGTAGTCGCCTTTCTCTCGTGCTTTTTGCCATTCAACTGTTGCTTTTTCACGCATTTCGCGGCGCTTCAAGATTTCATGTTGTTTCAGTTGGGGTGGGAATCCGTCGAACACGAAGACTAATTGCATGTCGTAGTCGTGCATCAGGCGTGTTGAGCGAAACATGAGTCCAGCCAGATGAGACGTGATGTTGCCACGGGAGTCTTGCAGTGGGGTGCCATCTGGCATACGGATTAATGAGAGGAATTGGTAGAGGTAGTTGTTGGCGTCAACCGCGAAGCTTCTGCCTCTCAAGTCGTCTAGGCTTAATACTGTTTTGACGATGATTGGTGTGAGGTTGACGCCCAAACATGGAACCTGCACAATAGTGTATGTCAGCGTAAAATAATAAACGATTCTAATCGGTCATTAAGCATCTGAGTCGCTGCAACTAGGTAGCGAGTAACAGCTTCCAGGCAAAAAAGTTGCGGCTACGGCTGTTTTTGCATAGTAACTAGGCCTTCGCCAACGTCAGTCACTTCAAAGCCGAAAAGCTTGAAGAAGGCTATGTTGCCTAGCCCTGTACATAACGTTACTGTTTTTGTTTCGTCTAGGCTGAGCACGGCCTCCATTAGGCTGCGTCCGAAGCCTTTTCCTCTATGTTCTGGTTTCACGAATATGCCGTGCAATCGGATTTCGCTTTCGTGCTCGGAAACCACTGCCTCGCCAAGAGCCTCGTCTAACTCACCGTCTGTTAGTGTATACACGATCTGCAGATCTCGGGTTTGTTTCTGTATCTGCAAAGGTTTCGTCTCCCATTGCGAGGATTCGGCACACAGAAGCGACCGACTGCTATAAAGGTTTCCGAAACAGTCTTCTATATTTGAAATCCACGTATGCACAATGGGGTTGAAGCCTGAGTGAAATGCAAACACCTAGTTCAATGCTGCGGCGCTAGAGTAGGAATCCACGATGGAAAGGTGGAGGTTTTGAGTGAACCGCGAATCCACAACTGCCCGCTGCACGAGTCATTGTACGGATTCAAAACCATAGATAAAGAAGCTGTCAAAAAGACAGTTGAGTTCAAGATGCAAACCTACGGGTTCTGCTGTCAACATAGGGCTTTCAATGACACGCCAGTTGCTGCATACGGCGCCTCCGAAATCATAGAAACGTGCATGGAAGCCAGACTGCTAGACTGCGCTGTCGTAGTGTGTGAAGGCGCAGGAACGATCATAACAGCGAATCCTTCGTTGGTACAGGGAATAGGCGCCCATTTAACAGGCATTATCAAGACCTCGCCGGTCAGGAGGATAATTCAACACATCAAAACCAACCAAGGCACAATACTCGATTCTAGAACAGCCAAGATAAACCAAGCAAGAGGCTTCGAGAAAGCAGCTGAAATGGGCTTCAAGAAAATCGCTGTCACAGTAGCTGGATTTCAATCTGAGCATATCACTGAGATAAGAAGGTTGGAGAAAATGCTGGGCGTCGAAGTTACCATATTTTCAATCTGCAACACTTGCACAGCTAAGAAAGACCTGAAGCATGTGGCAAACGCTGACATCGTTACCGCAAGCGCTTCAAGCATAATTCGTGAACAGATAGGCCCAAAAGCTCTGATCCAGTTAGGTGTAACCATACCAGTCTTTGCCTTAACCGAGAGAGGCAAGAAAACAATGCTGGCTTATCTCTCAAAGTTCGATCAGAAGATAGTGGCTTTTAGAGCGCATCTACCTTACATTGTTAGGCAGCGTGGGCCGACTCTAAAGGCATCGCGTGTGTCAGGAACGAAAAGCTAAAACGATAAGAGCAAGACAGACCCTTTTCGTTGGATTAGCCCGGGAAAGCCCGGTGGAGGGAAGACTAGAGCCTTTCCGCCGATTGTAGTGGACAAGCATGGCGGGCTTTGGACCCGCCGACGGGAGTTCGAATCTCCCCCGGGCTACCACGAACAACCCCCAGTCTATTTTGAACGTGCTGATTAAACTTCAAAGCAAAGGTTACGCAGAAACCACACTATACGGCGTTTCAAAGAAGTTGAAGCAACTAAGTAGAAACGCCGATTTGATGAATCCAGAAGCAGTGTTCCGATACATCGGCACTCAAAGGAATCCGAACACAAAGAATCTGTTGGCTAGTTCCTACGCTCACTTCGCCGATTACTACGGTATCGAATTTGAGAAACCCAGATACATAGATTCAGAAAGCCCAATCAAAGTGCCTTTAGAAGAAAACCTCGACTACATTATCAAGACTGCGAAGAGCCTCAAGAGAAGGGTTGCTTTCGGAATCCTCAAGGATACGGGTGTTAGGCCGATAGAACTTCACAACCTGACGCTTGAGAACATTGACTTGGAGCAAGGAATTATTCACATACAATCGGCAAAGCATGGAAACCCAAGAAGCCTACGGTTGAAGTCTGAGACTTGGGCGAATCTGAAACTGCTGATAGGCAAGATGAAGCCACAGTTGAAAGCCCGAATCTTCGCTGAACAAGAAAGGCTTGCAAAGAACTGGAGAGAAGAACGATTAAGAGCCTATGGAGAAACCGGAAACGTAGAGCTACTTAAGATCAGGCTGTACGATTTGAGGCACTTTTACGCAACCAGACTCTACAACGCCACAAGGGACATTCTAAGAGTGAAGAATGATCTAGGACATAGAAGTATCCAGAATACTCTGCGATATACCCACGTTGTAAACTTCAGGGACGACGAATATCATTCCGCAACTGCAAGAACAATCGAAGAAGCCTGCAAACTCGTTGAATCTGGTTTCGACTACGTAACCGACATAGACGGCGTCAAAGTCTTCAGGAAACGAAAGTAAACCCCACCTGACGTCGTAATCCGGGCTGTATCGATACCACCACGTTCCCGCCTCCTTAGGCGAGGTCAAACTCGCCAGAAAGGAGGGATAGGGTGGCAAAGCGTTTAACGCAGAAAAAATTGCTTGCATCGGAAGAAGATTGGCGTGGGCTTCTTGCAACGATATACATTATTGTCGGTTGGATTGCGGTTGTTTTACTCGCTTGCATAAATACCGATATTGCCAAACTTGCCGTTGTGCCGAAATTGCTTATCGACAGGGAAATCGCAACCAACATGGACAACGTGAAAATCTTCAGAAAACGCAAGTAAACCAACCTCTTCCTTTTTCTCAATTTAGTTGAGATGGAAAGACTCCTCGGTTGAAGCAATTCGGAACTTCGCCCCTACTGTTCCAACCCACCTGCCTCCTTAGGCGAGATTGACCTCGCCATAGAACGCCAGATGAGATGAACAGAAGTCTGCGCCATCATCGATAGAACCCGAATTAGTTGAGCCAATTTGGACGCATCGTTAAGAGTGGGTCCAGAAAGTATAGAACACAGCTGCCGACAACCGCCTTGCGGTTCAGATTCTTCAGATTTTTTAAGAATCTTCAGATTAGGGCGCGCTCTAACAAAGAGGCTTGGAATTCACTTTTAACAGTGGTTCTCAAACTGAAAAGAAGAGAGAAGGCAGAGAGACAGATGAAACTAAGACTTGTTTATGCTAGGTATTCGTATTCAATGACGATAGTGCTAATAGAAATCGTAGATTAAGACCATCCAATTTACGTAATTTGATACCCTTATGCTCACATAATACTGTCCAGTTTCCTCTACAGGACCCTCTGAATCGTATGCACCAAATATTCCAGATGACCCATTGAACCAACATATAGTTCCATTTTGGAACCTAAGAGTTATTTCAATCCAACAGTCTGCATATAATGCATTGTAACCCCATCCGATTTGGAACATCTTTCCTTTTAGTTGGAAATATCCCGATGTCACATTTGCAGAACCACTGGATGACCAAACCGAATGCCAACTTCTGTTCTCTATTCCCTCAACTGTGGAATTAAGAGAAACCATTAGATACCAAAGATTAGGTACCTCGATTTGAAGTGCAGCCAGTGATGATTGTGCATCTGCTAAGGACGAATCAACGGTGTAATGCCAGGTATTCAGAGTTGTGACAGTTGATTGAGTGTTTCTGAGAGTCACATCGACCCAATCGTATCTATCATGCAAGTTGTCCAAGCGGTTACTAAGGTCGTCTAAATCATCACCCATGTTTTTTAAGTCGTTTTGTAGATTCTGAAGTTGTGGCTGATAGATAGCGTATCCAAGAACATAACCTCCTCCTAATCCTACCAACAATGCTATCAAAACTAACCCAACTAATGTCTTGTTCATTTTTTGCATTCCTCCATTTTTGCCCACTCTGTTACTCCAACTTGCATTAATAATTTAGGGAGAAATCTTCTATCCTCTTATAACCAACATTTTCCGCATCTTTCACATTTAAGTGGGGTTGTTGCGATCATCGTTCTTGTGCTGAGAGGATTCGGCATGATAAGGTTCAGGTGTTGCTGGATTTCTCGTTTTTGAGGAAGTACATGGAGGATGGTGGTATGGTTGTGCAGAATTTGAAGTGTCCTGAGTGTGGGGCTTCGGTGAGGTTTCCGGATGCGGGTTCTCAGAGTGTCTGCGACCATTGTGGAGCTAACATCTACGCCAACGACGTGTTCAAGAAAATAAAGGACCTGATAGGTTAGAGTGTGTTTCTCATTTGTAGAAACGTGTTAGTTTTGTTTTCGAAGCTGTTTGCCTGATAAAAATGCTTAATTAATTGGTTAATCTGTTCTTTTCGTTGTTGAAAATGTGAGGCATTATGGATGTCATAGCTGTTTTCGCTCTTATGCTGGTATTCGGAGGTTTAGGTATGGCAATTGGCTACGCGATCGGCTATAAGGAAGGCGAGGAGAGAGAGCGACGAAGGCAAGCAGAGAAGGAAGAAACCTTATAAAATAAGAGAAGAGGATTCTGTGTTTTAGATGGATGCGTCAAAAAAAATAAAAGGCCTAATAGGCTAACAAACCTGCGCAACTTGTGCAACGGCTGTCAGGTTGTCTTATTTGTGGTGGGGAAGGAGGAATTCTTTTGTTAGTTGATTCTCTGGGATTTCTCTTTCGACTGGCAGGTAGATTGCCACTGGAATGTCTATGGTGGAGAGGTGTTTGCAGAGTATGGGGCCGATGTCTTTCCAGTTTAGTCCGCCGAGTCCGCATCCGAGTGCTGGGAGGGCTAGTTCTTTTATTCCTTGTTGTTTGTAGTTTTCTTGGAGCCATTGGAGTCCTTTTTCTATGCCTTGTATGTCTGCTGGTTCTCTCCAGTGGCGTTTTGTTGCGAAGAGGAGGAACCAGGTTTCAGCGTTGGCTTTGGACAGGGTTGTTGGTTCGTCGGCTAGTTCGTAGTCGGCTGAGGATTCGCGTTTGTAGAGGTAGGGTTTTCCCATTTTGAGTTGGCCTCTTCGGCATGCGTCTTGGTATCTTACGTAGACGTCTGGGAATTGGTATTTGGCTCTTGAGGCGACGCCTTTGCCCATGATGCCTACGATGTTTACGCTTACGGTTAGTGTTTGCATTCTTGAGAAGAACATGTCGCCTTCTAGCAGGGAGAGACGTGAGGTAAGGTCAACTCTTTTGGAGGGTTGGAAGAACATGTCGGGTTGGCGGATGAAACCGTTGAATTGAGTGGTTTCTTTGATTTTGTAGAGCGTGTCGTAACCTGTAACGTAGATTGATGTTATATGTTCTGGGGGCACGAGGTCGGGCACGAGGCATTCTGCCATGATTTTTCTTTTTGATCCGTCTGCTTCGCTCCAGTATTCTCTGTCTGTTTCTTTGATGATTTGTGGTAGGTTTTCTCGAGCGTTTGTGATGGGTAGGATTTCTGTTTGTGAGTGAGCTGCGTTGCCTGTGGTCACGTAGATGTCTGGCTGGTTTAGAATTTCCTGTGAGATTCCGAGTATGGCTATGTCTGCGAGGAAGCTGTCGCATTTTAGTTTGTAGAGCATTGGGTTTCGTGGGTTGAAGTAGAGGTTTGTGAAGTTCCAAAGGCTTTTGCCGTTTGGGGCTTTCAGTTGTTTTCTTTTTTGGATGATTTCTTCGTTGTATATGTGTGTGAATTTGATGCCTTCGGTGTGTATGCGTGCGTGGGAGTAGATTCCTTTTTTGAGTATGGATGGTATGTTGTCGACATGCGTTATGTAGAATAGCTCCCTGAAGCGTTTGCTTTTCCTTGTGGAATTCTTGGCTGCACTCATTGCTGAGCCACTAGTTCTAATCTGCTTAAGTAGGTTATAAAAAGCATTAGAAACTTTGGTGTTCACGCGCACGCGATGTTGATTTTTTCGTTTCTGAGGAAGTGTTATGGAGGATAGTGGTGTGGTTGTGCAGAATTTGTAGTGTTTCTTGAGTGTGGGGCTTTTGGTGAGGTTTCTGGATGCGGGTTCTCAGAGTGTCTGCGAGCATTGTGGAGCTAACATCTACGCTAACGACGTGTTCAAAAAAATAAAAGACCTAATAGGCTAGCATGCCTTTACGTTTCAGCGATTTCAGCAGCTTTCTCCACCGTTTTGATTACGTCTTTGAGACTGAGCTCTATGAAGGCTTTCCCTGCGGCTGT
>Ga0315309_1000763_pt1 | contig 19619 bp, 15 predicted proteins | sample TDP4_MG_FD_203080 | JGI IMG/M metagenome (GOLD analysis project Ga0315309, IMG submission 203080) | Freshwater sediment microbial communities from Lake Towuti, South Sulawesi, Indonesia - TDP4 | ecosystem: Environmental > Aquatic > Freshwater > Lake > Sediment | place: Indonesia: South Sulawesi... | reverse complement strand
TCTGACCACTCCTTCCTTCTCCATCCTCTTTATACGTGTCAACACGGTGCCAATTGAGACGTCAGCTTTCTTCGATATCTGCCTCGACGAGAGCCTAGCGTCAGAAACGAGCGCCTTCAAGATTTTGACATCTGTCTCATCCATAACCATGCAGCAGTCACCTCCATTAAGCATTCGTTCAATCAACAGACCAAGTGTTCGACATTTGCTCTGAATTATTGCGAAAACCTTTATATTTTGACAGGAAATAAATCTTTCTATTAACATTTAAAAATAGCCAGCATACAAAGAGGCTCCTGCATGAATGGTGAAGACTTTAGGGCACGAGAAAACGCAGCCATTTGCCTATCCCTGATAAAACACGCCGACCACATAATGTTACACTTCGTAGACGTGCTTGGAGCCTTAAAGGGTCGAACAGCTCCCGTACAGGAAGCTGAATCCATTCTAGAAGATGGAGTGGGCTTCGACGGCTCATCGATTCCAGGCTACGTGAACATTCACGAAAGCGACATGGTGATGAAACCTGATATCTCTACATTTGCAGTTTTGCCACGCTACTTTTACGACAAAGCGGTGGTGAGCTTCTTATGTGACACTTATCGACCCGACGGCAAACGGTTTGAAGGCGACTCAAGATACATCTGTGCAAGGATGGTTGAGCAGGCAAGAAGCAACGGCTACGAGCCCACAGCAGCTGCAGAACTCGAATTCTACCTTGTTGAAAAGGACACAAACCCTGCTGCTCTGCGCCCGGTCGAGCATCAAATCAAAGAGAATCCAAGATACTTCGACATAGCACCAAACAGAGACATCACCGAACCCTACCGCATGGACCTGTGTGACACACTGTCATCTATGGGCATCGTTGTTGAGCGACAGCATCATGAAGTAGGATCAGCACAAAACGAAATCACATTTCAATATTCCAACCCGATTGCTACAGCCGATAACATAACCCGTTACAAACTAGCAGCCAAAGCAATTGCAGACCGAAAATACAACTGGACAGCCACATTCATGCCCAAACCGTTATCTGGCAAAGCTGGGAACGGCATGCACGTACACTTAGGCTTGTTCTCAACCAAAATCGGCAACAACTTATTCTATGACCCAAAAGGATACGCCTGCCTATCCCAAACCTCCCGATACTTCATAGGCGGCTTGCTTGAACACGCACGCGCATTGTCAGCAATCGTCGCGCCAACCGTCAACAGTTACAAACGATTGGTACCAGGCTACGAGGCTCCGGTGTATCTGGCATGGAGCAGAAAAAACCGTTCAGCCCTAATCAGAGTACCAGAGTACTTTCCAGGCAAAGAGAACGAGGCGCGAATAGAGTACAGATGTCCAGACCCATTGTGCAATCCCTACTTGGCTTACACTGTACTCTTTGAAGCAGGCATAGAAGGAATAAGAAAGAAAACAGACCCTGGAGACCCCGTTGAAGAAAACGTCTACCATCTAACAGAATCACGACGAAAGCAGCTGGGAATAAAGACTCTGCCAACATCGCTTAAGGAAGCGCTAGATGAATGGAACAGCGATGACATATGCATCAGAGCAATCGGCAAAGAGAACGCCCAGAAATACATGAAGCTAAAGCTGGAGGAATGGCGTGAATACCAATCGTTAGCGAAACCAACCAGTACAAACAAGGTTACAAGATGGGAAATCCAGAAATATCTTCTTGCTTAGGAGTGAAGCGTTTGAGTATCAAAAAAGGGAAAAAAGACCCGCAAAGCCAGAAGCTCTCAATTCCGTTTGATGTGGGAATTTGAGAGCTACATCAGAGAGCGGCTACGTGCACTTGGCGTCATTCAGTGAAGCGCAAAGTATAAAATGCCTTCCTATGTAGTCGATAAGACCCTTTAAGCCCAAAGGATTGCCTGAAATGAAATACGACACCATTCTAGTGCTTGACTTTGGCGGACAATACTGTCATCTAATAGGGAGAAGAATCCGTGAACACGGTGTATACTCGGAAATAGTGCCCCACGACATCACCCCCGAAGAAATCGAAACACTAGGACACAAATTCACTGTTAAAGGCTTGATTTTGTCGGGTGGACCAGACAGCGTTTATGAGAAACACGCTCCCAAGTGCAACTCAGACATACTCAAGTTGGGGCTACCCATTCTAGGCTTGTGCTACGGGCACCAGCTAATCGCGCAAATAGCTGGCGGAAAGGTGGAGCCTGCCTCACGTAAAGAATACGGCATTGCCACAGCCATTGTCGATCGCCCTGTAGGCGTGCTCAAAGGACTCAGCCCAAGAGAAAGGGTATGGATGAGTCACGGCGACACAGTTTTCGCAATGCCAAAAGAATACAAGGTCTTGGCTCATTCAGAGAACAGCCCGATTGCCGCGTTTGGCAACGAGAAACGGCGCATCTATGGGCTGCAGTGGCACCCAGAAGTGGTTCACACCAAGCACGGCGCTGAAATGCTACGTAACTTCTTCTTCGAAGTCTGCAAATGTGAACCTAATTGGCAAATGGCTGACTTCATTGAAGCTTCCATTGAGAAGATAAGGCGGAGCGTCGGTCAGGGCAAAGCTATAGTTGCTCTTAGCGGTGGCATTGATTCGAGCACTGTCACAGCGTTGGCAGCCAAAGCTTTGGGCAAGAACTTGACAGCGGTGTGTGTCGACCATGGCTTTATGCGTGCGGGTGAGCCTGAGTTTGTCGAAAAGACTTTCGGCAAGATGGGCATCAATTCTGTCCTAGTGAAGGCTCATGAGCGATTCTTGCAGAAGTTGAAAGGCATTCATGACCCCGAAGAGAAAAGGAGAGTAATTGGGAGAGAGTTCATCCGAGTGTTTGAAGCCCAAGCAAAGAAAGCAGGCGCCAAATATCTTGTCCAGGGAACTATTTATCCAGACCGCATCGAGTCGGGTTTCCGCAAGTTCTCAGACAAGATCAAAACGCATCACAATGTGGCTGGCTTACCCACAAAAATGGAATTTAAAGGAATTGTTGAACCAATACGTGACCTCTACAAAGACGAAGTTAGAAAAGTGGCTGAACAATTGAAACTGTTACCAGAGATTGTTTGGCGACAGCCCTTTCCAGGTCCAGGTTTGGCTGTACGCGTCACGGGCGAAGTAACAGCGGAAAAAGTTGAAATCCTGCGTAAGGCTGACAAAATAGTCACAGACGAGATTGAGAAAGCAGGCTTACAGGATGGTTTGTGGCAGTATTTCGCGGTTTTGACCGAAACCAAGTCCACTGGAGTGAAAGGCGACGCTCGAGCTTACGGCTACACAGTGGCGGTGAGAGTCGTTGAAAGCCGAGAAGCCATGACAGCTAACTTTGCAAGACTACCGTACAATGTTCTAGAAACAATCTCCACGAGAATAACCAACGAAATACCGCAAGTTGTCAGGGTTGTCTATGATGTAACCCACAAGCCACCAGCTACAATAGAATGGGAGTGACTTCAATTCAATGAGCCGCAAACTCGATTTCTGGCTGCAGTCAACAGTTAAGCGCTAATGAAGCTGTGCAAACCTAATAAGGCTTTTAATGGATACTGCAAAGATACCAATATCGAATATCGGGGATTACCTCGTGAAAGCTGTCATAATCGCGGGCGGTTTCGGCACTCGGCTACGCCCAGTGAGCTGCACTCGCCCCAAGCATCTCTTTCTTATGGCGGGTAAACCTCTCTTAGACTGGACTCTTGAACGCCTGGCAAAGAAAGGCGTGAACGAGACTGTTTTCGCAGTTAGCTACATGTCTGAAGCCTTTGTCGAACGATACGGAAAGTCAGCCTATGGCATGAAAATCCGTTATGCCCATGAATCAAAGCCTCTAGGAACAGCTGGATGCGTGAAAAACGCTGAAAAAATAATCGGACGCAATGAAGATTTCCTACTTCTCAACGGCGACATCATCTCAAACATAGATTATGCCCATCTGATGGATCAACACGCCAAAAACCGCTGCACAGCAACAATAACCCTACACAGAGTAAACGACCCATCACGCTACGGAGTAGTTGAATTAGCTGAGCATAGGCGCATAAAGCGCTTCGTGGAGAAACCACCGCGAGAAAACGCGCCCAGCAACATGATCAACGCTGGCGTTTACGCCCTCAGTCCAGAAATCTTTGACTGCATTCCCAGTGGAAGGCGTGTTTCCATCGAACGCGAGGTTTTTCCTAGACTAGCTGGAGACAATGAATTGTTTGGATATGAATTCGATGGACTGTGGGTTGATGTTGGAGAACCATCCGACTTTCTGGAAGGCAACCGCCATCTGCTAGACTCAGAACTTCAGGACGGACAAATCGCCAAATCAGCCAGAGTGAAGAGCAACGCTAAAATCAGCAACCCCGTCGCTGTCGGAGCTCACACGAAAATCGGAGACAGGTCAACAGTTGGTCCGCATGTAACCCTGGGCGACTGCGTTGCCGTAGGAAAAAATGCACACATCAAAAACTCCATTGTCTTCTCCGGAACAAGGATCTCCGACTTCTCATCTATAGAAGGCGCCATTATCGGTGAAGAAGTCTCAATCGGCAAACAGGTTAAAGTCGAGGACAATGTTATGATCGGCGACCATGCAATCATTCATGATGGAGTGAAATTGGCGAGCGGCGTCGCCGTATGCCCTCACAAAGAGGTTACTAAGAGCAGTCGCACAACGAAATGCTTTGTGTGAAGACTGCTTTTTTCTTAACATTTAATAGCGCTGTCTTCTTATCACTGAAACAAGCAAAAGGCTGCGAAGTCAACACACATGAAGATACTCATCGACATACTCACACCCAAACAATGTATGCTGTTCGCAAAGCTGTCTGAACGCCTTCGCAAAGAAGGACATCAAGTCTACGAGGTTACTAGAGACTATAGAGAAGTAAATCAAATGTTAAAAATGAAAGGCATAGCAGCCCATGTTGTGGGTGAACACGGCGGCAAAAGTCTTCGAAACAAGCTTAAAGCAAGCGCGCAACGAACGCTTGAGCTGACTTCAATTGTTGCCGAGTTGGAGCCAGATGTAGCTGTCTCCCTCTCGTCGCCTGAAACCTCTCGAGTCGCGTTCGGTTTAGGCATTCCGCACGTTTGCTTGAACGATTCTCCTCACTCTGAAGCAGTAGCAAGACTTTCGGTTCCACTCGCTACACTGTTGCTAACTCCAAAATGCATACCCAAGAAAACATGGATCAAGTTCGGCATTCAACATGACCGAATAATTCAATACAACGCGCTAGATTCTTGGGCTTGGCTTAAAGACCTTAAACCAGACGAAAAGATCCTGAATCAACTAAGCCTTGAAAAATCGAAGCCTATAGTCGTGTTTCGAACAGAGGAAACTTTCGCCAGTTATCTCTTGGGAAAAACCCCCAGAACTCCCGCATGGATGCCATTGCTAGAGAGTCTGGTAGAATCAGCTGCTGACTTACAAGCTGTAGTAATTCCTCGTTATGAAGCTCAAGTCGCTTTTCTAACGCAAGCTTTGGGAAACCGAGCTACTGTGTGCAGGTCTATCATTGATGCTCCCAGACTGTTAGCGTATGCTTCAGTCTTTGTAGGTGCAGGTGGAACAATGACGGCTGAGGCGGCTTTGCTGGGCGTTCCCACGTTCTCATGCTATCCCGATAAGCCGTATCTCATCGAAAAGTATCTCATAGAAAAGGGACTGGTTTTCAGGGAAACGAACTCTGCAAGGGTCAGAACAAAAGTTCTCAAGACCCTTAGGAATATCGAGGCGGCAAGGCAATTGCAGAAAATGAAGGCACGCAAACTGACAAGCAGTTTTGAAGATCCAGTCGAAGTAATTGTGAAGACAATTGAGAAGACGGCGTAGCATCCGTCCTACCGAGCTTTCGAAATCGTTATAGAATAGCTACTTAGATACTATAGAAAACCAGTTGAAAAACGGTGACACCATGACCACGCCTACGCCTGAATCGACAGCTATGAAACTAGAAGCCAAATACCTGAACACACCTGAGAAACGTGGAAAATACACTGTTTGCGTTGTTGGTTGCGGCAGAATAGGATTACCAACAGCGTGTGCCTTCGCTGAAGCAGGATTTCAGGTCATAGGCGTGGATGCCGATCCCAGCGTTGTCAGCATTCTCAAAAAGGGCAAGGCTCCCTTTGTTGAAACCGGTCTCAGCGCGCTCGTGAAGAAGCATGTTAGGAGTGGGAGGCTAATGGTGACAACCGACACACAGGAGGCTGTGTCCCAAAGCGACATAATCGTGATCGTTGTTGCCACAGTGGTTGATGAGAAGAAGAGACCCAACTATTCCTACATGGAAAAAGCCTGCAAAGATGTGGGTATGGGTCTGCGCCGAGGTTCACTTGTTGTCATAGCCAGCACTGTGGGACCAAGCATCACTGAGACTTTGATAAAGGACACTTTAGAGAATGCTTCTGGTTTGAAAGCATGTGAAGATTTCGGGCTTGTGAACAGTCCAACTAGAGCTGCGCCTAGCCGAATACTACAAGACTTGGCGACTTATGCACGCGTTGTCGGCGCTATGGATGAGAAGAGTTTCAAGGTTGCGAGTCTTGTTTTAGAAACCGTCGTTAAAGGCGGCATAGTCAGAGTCCGTGATTTGAGAACAGCAGAGACTGTCAAACTCTTCGAGAATGTGTACCGAGACGTCTGTTTGGCTTTGTCAAACGATTTTGGCTTGCTGTGTGAAAAGATCAAAGTGGACTATCTAGAAGCACAGTCTGCCGCTAACACTCAGCCATATTGTCACCTGCTTCGTCCAGGGATCGTTGGAGGACACATTCCAAAAGACCCATATCTACTTGTTTGGGAAGCTGAGAACGTTGGCGCTGAGCTCAGTTTGGTGTCTTCAGCCCGAAAGGTCAACGACCAAATGCCAGAGCACGTGGTTCAATTGGCCCGCGAAGCTTTAAGTAAGTACCAGAAGCCGTTGAGAAGAGCGAAGATCGCCTTGCTTGGGATTTCTTATTCACCCAACACCAAAGAGCATCGAGGAAGTGCGATCGACATGTTAGTAAAGTTGTTCACCAATAAAGGCGCCATTGTTCGCGTTTTCGACCCACTTTACACCTACAAAGAACTGAGAGATTTGGGGTATCCTGCAGAAAGATCCTTGGAGAAAACTGTTGAAGGAACAGACTGCATAGTAACGGTCGTCGGACACAACCGGTTCAAAAGACTAAACTGGAAGAAACTGAAATTGTTGATGACCAAAAGCGCGGCGATAATTGACATGGGACATGTAGTTGACCCGGAAAAGGCCAAGAAAGCGGGATTTGTCTACCGAGGCGTGGGCAGAGGAGTGTGAGCTTCATGGGAAGATTAGACGTAGCGATTATTGGGGCTGGATTTTGGGGCCGCAATCACGCTCGCAACTTGAAGGAACTGAGTGAGACACGTTTAGTAGCCATCTGCGACAGAGATGAAACCAAGGCGAAAGCAGCAGCTGAACTGTTCGGAGTTGACGCGTACAGCGACAGCAGCAAGATGCTCAAGAGGCAGGATGTGGAAGCCGTCACTATCTGTACCTGGTCCACTAACCTTGCAGTAGAAGCAATGAGAGCATTGAAAGCAGGAAAGCACGTGCTAGTTGAGAAGCCAATGGCAAACAATGTAAAGGAAGCGCAGAAAATTGTTGAGTTGGCGAAAAGCAAGGAACGTTGTCTAATGGTGGGCTTTCTGATGCGGTTCATTCCGGGCGTCCAACGCATCAAGCAGGCTGTAGATAAAGGCGAGATCGGCAGGGTGGTTTACGCTACAGCACGACGAGTTTCGCAGTGGCCTGAACGCATCGGCGATGTTGGCGTGGTTAAAGACTTGGCAATACATGACATAGACATCACGCGACACCTCTTCGATGACGAACCAGTCGAGGTTTATGCAAAGGCGGGTAGCTTCCGCCACAAAAAATTCGAAGATCACGCCCAGATTCTGGTCACGTTTGAAGGCGGAAAAACCGCCTTTATCGAGGCTAACTGGTTGACACCATACAAGATTAGAAAACTGATAGTCACCGGAAGCGAAGCAATAATGACACTGGACTACATGACACAGGAAATAACGATGGAAACTGCTGGACAGACACTAGCGCCACGATACGAAGTTAAGGAACCCTTGAAGCTGGAACTGCAGCATTTTGCCAAGAGCATTTTAGACGGCAGAGAACCGATGATCACCGGTATAGACGGTTTGAAGGCCTTGCAGATAGCCGAGGCAGCGTTGAAATCGGCACGGATAGGTGCAGCGGTGAAACTTAATCCTCTATAGACTGTGTTTGCTGTCTTCGCTCTATTTGCTCAGGTTGAAGGGTTTGCCTTCCTTGACGATCTTTGATGGGAACTTGTCTTTCCATTTCTTCATAAAGGGAACGTCATCTTTTTCCTCTCTGAGTTCGTCTGGCAACATTTCAGGAATTTCGTCTCTGATTGGGTACCAGCGCATGCACTTTGGGCAGACTATGACTCCGTCAACTATCTCCTCTTTCTCTTGAAAAACATGTAGGTCTAGTGGGTAGTACTTGTCGATTGGGCAAGCCAAAATGTCCATCAGTTTACGCTTGAAATTCCGTCCCTCCGCCTTAATTGGATAGTTAGCGCAATCATAAAAGACTTGCTAAGATTATTGCGTTTTTATGCGCTTCACTATCGGCGGTCTAATCTTCTTTAGAACGCGATATCCGCAATAGGTGCATTTGACTCCGCCGCCGCGGAGTTCAAGCTCTTCGGATGATACTACGGCGCCGCATTTTACGCATTCATATGCTATGCCAGGTTCATTACTTGTTTTTTGAGGATCAGCCATTTAGCTCACCACTTTACTGGCGCTTCACCTTCCACAAAGTAACAAGTGCATTTATGCCGCCTGCGGTGACTACTGATGATTTATCTTTTTGAGACCAGTAAATAAGGTCAAAACTGATTGGTGCGGTTGGGGTTTCCGAGAGATCTACTCTCTTGCTCTTTCCATACTGCATCATCTTGTACAGAAGAGTGCTTTGTCCAAGAGGATTATCGATCAATTCATCTGCCGTAGGGCTTCCATCGTTGTTTGTATCTGACCAGTCTTTTCCTAAAGTGAAGTTACCGTATTTTTTGTGGGCGTCTAAGTTGTCCTCTGCAATGTTTGCCATCCATCGCCATTTGCTTTCTTCCCCATACCCTACATCGTTGCCTGAACCGTCAAAAGTGAAGAAAGCAACTACGTAGCCGACTTTGTTTGTAAATTTGCGGCTCTGACCATACTGGTTAAACTCATCGATGACTTTAATTGCATCTGCTTCAGGGGACATAAACATCGAACCAATTCTCTTAATTTGAGTCAAGTTTATCGTTCCGTTGTCCGCCAATGAAATTTTGCCAGCGATTGTTGTAATCCAGTAACCATAGTCCCACCAGCTCACTATAGCTGCGTCTGGTTCAAGGTTGTATCGCATCCAGTTCAAAGTGTCAATCCAGTCCGGCAAGGGTTGATCGGGCTTAACTGGTAAGCTTGCAGCTGCAATTGTAGTGGGCACGTATGCTTGATTGATAACCCTTGGAAATTGGTCTCCGCCTGATGCGCGGGACTCTGGGCTGGGAAAGAGAAAAGTGAAGGTTAACAGCAGAAAGAGCAATATGAGAAAGGCTGCACTGAACTCTCTTCCGACATGTGTTCCCACGCTTCTCTTGCCTCGGAAAGTAACTGGTTTCTCCCTCAGAAGCGTGATGAACGGTTTAAGAACTCGAGTTAAAGCCAATGCCCAAAGCAAGCATAGCGCGGGAGCCAAGATCAACATTAGACGAACCATGGCGCTTGCGAAGTATATGGAGGTTAACCCGAACAGGATGAGGTAGACATTGCGGTTTGTGGGATTCGAAGCTGCAAAGTAGAAGCCAACTGGAACAAAGAGGATTCCAATTCCAAGGTCGTAATATATGCTCCCCCATGATGCTGGCCTGTGCTCCTGAACCGAGGCTACAGCTGGCGAGGCAAGACGCTCAAACGGATTGAGGATTGATTCGTATCTTGGCTCCAAACCTGCGATGTAGCCACGCACGTAGAGAAATGCGAAAGCTGCAATGCCAGCAACTATTATGGCAGCAACAAACAACCTTTTCGTCCTTGGAGTCTTAATCCGGCTGTTGAGTTCGAATGCGCACAGAAGAACGAAGACTCCGTACACAGCAATGTTTGTGCCTTCTCTGAGAAATGTCAAACCTCCAAGTTTAGGCACATTGAAAGCAACTAAGAGAGCGAACCCCGTGGTCACGCCGTACGACATGAGCAAGCGCGACGAATAGCGTTTCAAAACTAGCAAGGATAGAACGAAAAGGAGTAGCAATCCGACTGGATATCTGGCGGCACCCCATGAAGCAAAAAGGTAACCAAGCGACAGAGCTGCTCCAACAGCATAAAGTAAGCTTGCCTTGGCTGATCTCTCTTTATCAATCGATCTGAGGAAGAACAATGAGAACAGAATCATTCCAAAGATTCCCACAGTTTCGTCGTCGAAGAAACCGAGGGATGTGCGTCCTATGTGGGATGCATTTAGAGCTAGGAAGAAGGCTGCGAAAAGGCCTACCTCTTTCCCTCCGAGGTCTCTTCCGAAGAAGTAGATTGCCAAACATGTTAATATAGCCATTATCACTGGAAAGATCACGACGAAGTTGTAAACGGGATCGGAAGCAAGCGGGTTGGCACTAGGAGAGGACGGAACCATCGGAACTCCAAGGGCGTTAAATATTATGTAAAAGGTTGCTGCAGTAAAGGCTACGCCTGGGAATTGTGTGGTGCCCACATTTCGGCCCCATGGCCACCAGCTCAGCTGGTCTCGCCAGCCGCTCCAGTGCAAGAAGCCGTTGTTCACCATGTCCTTTGTCAGTCGATATTGAAAATAGGGGTCAAATTCGGAAAGATAGTATCCCCAGCGCATTGGAAGCAGCCTGATTGTAAAGGCGAGTGTTAGTATGAGGATGAGAAGTGACAATTCAAGCAGGGTGGCGTGAGTTATTTTGACGCGCAGATCACCTAGGTGTCTGAGTCCGCTGACGATCTTCTCTCGGTTGAACAGCTTTCGGATTCTATTCATGTATTACGCTTCCTCTTCACCATGAAGATTGTAGAGCTTTTTATTTAGTTTGCGGTTTGCTCAAAGAACATATTTCAATTCTCAGCTATCTCGTGGGCGAAGTTCATATTGAAAACGGAAGGATAAAATTAAAAAAAGGCTTCCTGAACCCCCATTTATCAGATGTTGAAATCCGCCCGGGGGTGGCTACTGGAAAGAAGTTTCCACAGTTATATGCCCAGAAATCATACAAGATCTCGCGAAACTACTGTAAAGAGGGCATGTGCTAACAGAGAAAGATAGACAGAAAACACAAGAAATATACAGAAGACTGGAGACCATCAGTAACACCTTAAAAGCAAACGAAAAGTATACGTGATGGAAAAACTTGTGTTTGATTATGAACAATCGACTCTATTCAAAGAACAGGGTTTTTCATGCCTTGAACATGGTGGATAGCTCACTTACTGCTTTCAAAAAGAAGGGAAATCTGGGCTATGTGAATGAATTGTACAATCCGGAAAACTTTTTTGAGCAAGTCCATCACGTAACTTTTTTCCCTGAAGATTCCAGTATCGAAATCGAAAACAGAACGATAAAGGTTCACGTGCTAAAGAGAGCCGCAAACAAAATGTGGCACCCTGCAAACGTTCTCCTTTTCTTTTTGCAGGTCATGAGAATAGCAGCAAGAAACAGAATCTCTGTAGTTCGTGCTAGGTCAGCTGGTTTGGCAGGGTTCCTCGGCCTCTTGACTGGTAAGCTGTTGGGAATACCGTTCATAATTTCGCTCGGTCAAGATACCAAATTGCTGAGAGAGTTAAACGTTCGTTTCAGACGAAACCGATTAAGTCTGTGGGAAGCACTAAGAAGCAGTTTTATTGAGCTAGTGGAAGTTATCGTCATTAGAAATGCAGATTTTATCGTTGCACCAAGCAGACATCTGAAAGACTACGCCACTTCATTAAAGGTTAACCAGGGTAAAATTACAGTCATCCCTTGGATGCTGAAAAAGGATTTTTTGGAGAAGAATGTGGATAGAAATGAATTAAACCGATTAAAGATACGATTCAATCTGGACTTGGAGAAACCCATTATTCTGTATGTGGGTAGATTAGAAGTTGAGAAACAAGTGGACATATTGATACGAGCGATTCCATTGGTCTTAGGAAGAAAGTCAGATGCACAGTTTGTATTTATTGGCGATGGATCTTTGTTTGAATGGCTGAGAAGACAGGCAGAGGTTCTAAGCGTGGCTGACCAGGTTTATTTCTTGGGCTATCAATCAATAGATGTGGTAAGGGCTTTCTTGAGCGTCGCTTCAGTCGTCTGGATTCCCATGTCTGGGTATGTTATGCTCGAAGCAGCCGCTTTTAGTGCACCCATTGTGGCTTTTGATGTAGAGTGGCACCGCGAATTTATTGCGAGTGAAGTTAATGGATTGTTGGTTGAAAACAGAAACTATGTAAAGCTGGCAGAGGCTGTGCTAAAAATGCTGGACGATCCCAAGTCAGCAAGAAGGTATGGCGAGGCAGCTAAGCATAAACTAATCGAGGAGTACGATCCTGAATCTCTTAGAAGAAAAGAGATCGCGATGTACGAGAAGGTTTTGAGACAACACGCTTTGCATCCCTTACGCGCGCATGTTTCGAAACGATCAATGCTTTAATCCTTTCTTTTTCTGAAGACCTCGTAATTTCCACCATGCGACCCACAACCCTATTTCCACCAATTTCACAGGGTTTCTCTGCCGACGAATAATCTTCCACCATTCGCGCACAGGAGTGTGTCTTAGGTAAAACAATGCATTAAGTTTCCAAGTCGTCGCGTGCGTTCGCTGTCTCCGTGATGGCACTAGATGCTTGAAACCTTCCTTTATGTAGCTAAGGGTGACTCCTGCCTTTTTCAGCGCCAGTGCGAACTCCTGGACTTCACCAGAGTTTAAGGCTTCATCAAATCCTCCTGCTTTCAAGAAATCATATTTAGTGACAAAAATAATACATGGGGGGTCAGCCCAAAACGCAACACCTCGCCGAACAGATTTGCAGTGGTTCAAGAACCATTCCTTTGAGAACTCGATGTCGTCGTCGAGGATCGCAACGATTTCGCCCCGAGCTTTTACAACTCCCAAGTTGCGTGCGCGGCTCACGTTTGGCACCCTTTCGATTAAAATTTCCACGCCTGGAATTCCTTCCGATGAATTCAATGTCAACACTTGTTGCCTATTACTAGGAATTACAACGCTGACCTTTCGATTATTCCTCTCACGGACGCGCGTTCTAGTTTGATCTTGTTCTTCAGTAGGTTTGGCAGACAAAAAAACTCCAACTCTCCTTCTGTGAGCATTGGTCTCCAGCAAAATTCAGTTTTCTCGAGCTTTTGCTTTGCCGGTTGCTGAAGTGAAGTGCGCTGGCAAAAGCATTACTCATTTTGTGACCACCACGATGCGTCGTTTTCTTGTCGTTTCAGCTTTTCATCTTTCTCAATTCTCGCCCGTCCAGTTTAGGTCTGAATGCTGGATTGAATGCTTGTCAAGTATCGTCATTTTCGCCCGATTAGGCGCCCATACCTTCTTGGCTTGTTCGTTCATTACTAGTATTCTCATCATTTCATAAGACGCTCTCAAACCGGCGAACGGCTGCCTCTTGCTCTTCAAAACCTCTCTATAGTTGCTGTTCAACAGTCTCTCTACGGCAGATTTCACCGCCTTGGGATCAGTGCCAACTACGAGGTTGAAACCCACTTTCACAGTTTCCATCCACTCTGTTCGTTCTCGAATTGTTACGCATGGAGTCTTCAGGGTAGAGGCTTCTACTTGTACGCCTCCAGAGTCTGTTATGACCAATGAGGCATCCTGGAGAAAACTGAGAAACTCCACGTGACCCATGGGCGGAACGATGCGGATATTTGGAATAGACCGCAATTTCCTCTTTAAGAGATTATGCTGCTTCAGCATCTTGCTCGTTCTCGGATGAATTGGGAAAACCACAGGAGTGTCTAAACTAGCTAGTGCTTCAACTATTCTTGCAAGAACTGCTGGATTGTCTACGTTTTCAGATCTGTGACAGGTCACTAGAACGTAATTCGAGGGCTTTTCAAGTACAGTCTTCCTTCCTAGCAGGCCTTGTTCCCTCAGATTCTTTATGATCTCGACAAAAATATGACCTACATTGTGAATCTTGCCTCTAACACCCTCTTTCTTTAGATTTCCAACGGCAAATTCTGATGGGGCAAACAAGACATTGGACACATCGTCAACGACAATTCGGTTAATTTCTTCTTGGGTCCTCATAAAGGATCGGCAACCAGCTTCCACGTGAGCAACTTTGATGCCATCCTTGGCTGCAACCAAAGCCCCTGCCACGGTGGTATTCGTGTCCCCTTCAACCACACAATAATCTGGCTTTTCCTTTAACAAGACGGGTTCGAGTCTGCCGATGATTTTGGAAAGCTGCTGCCCATGTGTCTTCTCTTTGACCCCTAGGAAAATGTCAGGTTTCACAGTGGCTTCTTCTATGAAAACCTGAGACATTTCATAATCATAGTGTTGCCCAGAGTGAATCACATAGGTGTCAACGTTCATCGATTTCGCTCGTTTTATCAGGGTTCCTTGTTTGATTATTTCGGGTCGTGTTCCCATTAGGAAGCAGAGTTTCATAGTAACTCCTTCATGGCGTTTTCAGTTCTCTTAGCAATGGCGTTCCAATCGAATTCTTTCACAAGCTGAGGATCGTACCGGAAGTCTTCGTCAACGAGACGCTCAATGGTTTTCCTAAGCTCATGTTCATTCGAAACTGGAAAATAAGGTATGGTGGAATCGATGCTTCCTTTCCATGACACAATAGGCAAATTGAAAGCGATATACTCAGCCACTTTTGTCGGTGAAGAACCAGCGTTCAGCACATTTGTCTCCAAGCTACAGATAGCCACGCGGCCTTCAGCGAGAACTCGGGGAACTTCGCTATGGGAAACCTTGCGAGTCTTGACGTTGGAAGGCACACTCTTGAATTCAGATTCGCCAACTAGTAGAAAGTTTATGTTCGGAAGCTCCTCTGCCACTTTGACAAGCTTGTATATAGCCCTGTGCTCATACGCGACGCCTAGGAATATGACCAATGGTGTTTTGGCTGTGCTTCTTGCTTTATGCAAGCGTGGATTAAATAGTTCAAGGTCAGCACCGTTGCGAATGACCCCCAGGCTTCGTATTGGTATTCGTTCTGCATACTCTTCGCTTACTGTGAATACTCTGTTGCATCTCTTGAGAATCGCATTCTGCAGACCCATTTCTAAGATTCTGAACCATCCGAAACGTGTTGTGTAGAAATAATCATCGATTCGGGCGATTATGGGTTTTCTGAACAAACGGCTACTCATGTATGAAACGATCAATACATGGCTGAAGGTGTGAAAATGCGTAAAGACAATATCATGCCTGGAGGCATTGTAGGCGAATTTGAAGAACATCAAGTACGGTTTCAAACGACACTTCAGCTTGCTTACTTGCCCTAAGTAGATATTTGTGACCATGTGACCTCTTTTCCTAAGTGCGTTTGAAAGCCCCTCAGCCACTATGCCTCCTCCACCCTGGGCTTCGCCATAATGCGTCGAAACGTACAAAACTCGCAAGATTTTTTACCTTTGAACTAAGCAGTGTTTCCTCCATGAGTATTATTAAGTGTTACTTAGCTGGCGTTGCCGCGTGGAATGACCTTTTTAATGTTTATTTGACGCCCGAAACGAACAGATACGGTCCGAGTCTATTAAGAAGCAGTCGAGACGCTATTCGATCTATCTTCCGATATTTCTGCTCTGCTAGAACCTTGTAGGGTAACGGAGGAATAATGATCGACGTCAGAACCTTCAAGTTGCTCCGTCTGTATGCTGCTGCAACTTCCTCCGGGGACACTCTGAACAATTCAATATTGGGGTGTCCGTATTTCAAGAGGCTTCTGACTTGCTTCCAGATGGTGGTCGGGTGGCCTATTATGATCCTGCCACCTTTCTTGGCTACTCGTTTCATCTCTTGTACGGTCTTGAGTCTTGTGAGTTCAGTCGAGGTACCGCCTCCAACTGAAGTTATAGAGAGAGCGTAGACACAGTCAAAAACATCATGCCTCAATGGTAAATGCAATGCATTTCCGCAAATTAGATTCCTGAGGCCTCTCTCCTTGCATATGGCGAGCATTTGTCTTGATATGTCGAGGCAAAATAGGTTGTTGGTGGATTTTCTTACGTTCAACTCGTAGTATCCTGTGCCACAGCCCACTGAAAGCACGTTCGAGTCCGGGCTGATGCAACCCACTGTAACCAGATGCCACACTAGTCTTTCTCTTTTGAGCTCGTCTCGCGGCGTTCCCCTGCCTCTTGACTGGGACTCCCATCGTAGTAAGTCTTTCATTTCGGGCTGCATGCGCAAATTCAGCTCTCAGCTGTTTCCCAGCAGCTGGACACAATCCTGTTTGTAGGATTTCCCTTAGGAGCTTTTAAATGCATTGTGGCTCATTTATGGACAATCATTATAGCTGGCTTCAGTTTGTTATTCATACGACCTCGGTGAGGCGGTTGACCAAGCTTGTGTATGCGCACGACGGAGAAAGCGTTTACGACGAGCTCTTCCTAAACGAGTTCGAACAAAGATACGACGTTTCCGTTTTCACCTTCCACCGTTCACCATCATATATTCCAGTTGGACTTGAGACAGTTAAGATGAGAGATCTGATTCCTGCAACGAACCTTCATCCCTTTGAGGGAATGCGTAAGCATCTTCTAACGCCTGTTAGGGCTCTGGCTTTCAGAAGAAACTTGAAACGCATCGAACCCGACGTGTTAATTGGTTGCTGGGCAAGCACTTATGGGTTCTATTCAGCTTACTCTAGATTTCACCCTTTCATTCTGTTTGTGTGGGGTTCGGATGTGCTGCTTCTGCCGACGAAGTACTTTCCACTAAAGCCGCTCGTGGTCTACTCTTTAAGAAGAGCTGACGCCGTCGTCGTGGACAGCGAAGTTCAGAGAGAAGCCGTGATCAGGCTTGGATGCGGCCCCGAAAAGATCGTCAAGTTTCCATGGGTTAACCTGAGCGGATTCATGAGAAACGAAGACCAGCGGAGCACTATGAGAAAAGAGTTCGGTTGGACAGAGGACAACATTGTTGTCGTAAGCTTAAGAAACCACCGACCCATTTACGGAGTTGAATATTTAATCAATGCGGTCCCCCTTATTACGCAAAGAAATAGGAATGTGAGATTTCTCATCCTGGGCCAAGGACCTCTAACCAGGCTTTTCAAAGAGAAAATGAAGAGATTCATTGAAAGCGGACACGTGAAGTTCATTGGAACAGTTCCACATGAGAAAGTTGCAGGTTATTTGAGCGCTGCTGACATTTATGTCTCAACTTCGTTTTCAGATGGAACCTCTGCTGGCTTGTTAGAAGCAATGGCTTGTTCGTTGCCAACTGTTGTAACTGACATAGATGGAAACAGGGAATGGGTTCAGAATGAAATCAACGGCTTTCTCGTTCCCGTAGCGAATTCTGAAAAGCTTGCTGAGAACATCCTTCTTTTAGCTGACAGTCAAGAACTGCGGGAAAAGCTTATCGTGAAAGCTAAGCAAACAATCAGAACCAAAGTTAACTGGAAAAAAAACATGCAGACTTTGATGGACACTATAGATAGAACCGTGTCTGCTCAGCGTTGAGGTGATCTTACATTCGTCAGATTTGGTAATTGTGAAATAGGAGGCCGTTCAATGTCCACTAGGTTTATTAATTGCGTACTTTCATGCAAGTTTTTCACAGGTGCAGGAATCTTTGGGAGAGCTTCAAACTAAGGCTAAAGTGGCGCGCGGCACGACCTACATGTTCATTCAAGGGTTTGTCAACGCGGTTCTTGGCCTTATTTATTTTATTACCTTGGCTCACGCGCTTTCAGATCAGGAGATGGGTGTCTTCGCTCTTATGGCGTTCGCCTTGTATCTTCCACAGGTTTTCGGCATATTTGCTTTACAGTCGGCTGCGATAAAGTTCATTTCGCAGTACATAGCGGAAGGCAATTCGGAGAAAGCGAGGTCAGTTGTTTCACGTGTGGTTCAGGTATGTTCGTTGTCTTCAGCAGTGGCTTTTGTTGCACTTTTCATTCCTGCAGAAGGATTGTCGATGCAGTTGTTTAACACGGCCCAACACGCCTTGTTGCTTCGCATTTTGGCCTTGACCTCGGTTTTCAACATCCTGTATATCTTGGCGTCTGGATTCCTGCAGGGAATGCAGCGAATCCGCGATTTGGCGGCAATAGGGTTGGTGTACACGATTCTGCAAAACGCAGTAGGCATCTTTCTTCTGTATCTGGGTTGGCGTCTGTATGCAGTGGTCTACTGTTGGTTGGCTGGTTTGTCCGTTGCTTCCATCCTCGGTTTAATGATTGTTACCAAGAATCTGGGTGTCCTAGGGAAGCCACATGAGCTTAAGCCTTTGTTCAGATTTTCTTTTCCCTTGTATGCTGCGGGCATTTTGGGTTATTTTGTAGGGTGGATCGATCAGCTCATCCTCTATTCATATACCAGTGCGCTCCATGGAGGGGCTGCTGAAGCCCAGAGGGTCCTGGGAGTGTACAATGTGGCGATCAGAGCATCAACAGTTCCAACGTTGTTCTCGGCTGCTGCGTTAGCGGCTCTCTTTCCTCAACTGTCCGAGCTCTACACGTTGCAGGGTCTCAATCGTCTAGGAGACGCGTTTCGAGCGTCTACTAGGTATCTAGTTTTTGTGGGTTTCCCGCTGATCATCGGATTGGCTACCTTAGCCCGTCCAGCAATAATCCTGTTTGCTGGTTGGCAATACGTTGAAGCCGCTGAGCCATTGATGATCATTTGCATAGCAGCGATGGCAGGAACTTTAGGTATTGCTGTAGGTCCGATTCTTCTGACACTTGAGCGAACAACTGTCGCGTCAGTGCTGTCTGTGGTCTCAGTGGTTCTGAGTGCGGCTCTTTCTTTTTTCATGTTGTCATATGCAGGTTTAGGCATGATTGGGACAGCGTGGGCTAGAGCACTTGTTGCCGTGATCGGGTTAGCCCTAAATCTGTATGTTCTGACGAAATTTGTTCCAGTATCGTTTGACAAAGAGGCTTTAAAGAAGGCATCAGCAGCGTCAGCCATTATGGTTTTGGCTATTGTTGCTCTTGATTCGATGAGGATCATTGCTTTCCATAGCTCAACCGACTTTCTGGAAAACTTTCTTGTGATTAGGTTGCATCTCCTTCCCATTTATGTGGCAGTTGGCGGTGCCGCCTACGCATTGGCTTTGGTGAAATTGAGAGCCGTCAAATCGCATGACGTAGAGCTTGTTGAAGAGTATCTGCCAAAGAAGCTCCAGCGAGTGGCGACGTGGTTGAAACGCTTCGCGGTCGCAGAATAGGCATGCCATATTCTATGGGAGCGCAGATGGGAAAGCGCCTGAAGTTGATTCTTGATGGAAAACTGCCGCGTCATGAATTGGAGCATCTGAACGGATGCTACGATATCATTGGTGACATCGCGATTATCAAAACACCAGACAGCCTCAAGGCGTTGAGCCTAGAAGTCGCCGAGGCCATTATGCGAATTCATAGACAGGT
>Ga0315309_1000762_pt1 | contig 19626 bp, 20 predicted proteins | sample TDP4_MG_FD_203080 | JGI IMG/M metagenome (GOLD analysis project Ga0315309, IMG submission 203080) | Freshwater sediment microbial communities from Lake Towuti, South Sulawesi, Indonesia - TDP4 | ecosystem: Environmental > Aquatic > Freshwater > Lake > Sediment | place: Indonesia: South Sulawesi... | reverse complement strand
GCTTCTGCACGCATAGGCTTTCCGGCGGCGAGCAGTGAGCGGTAAGAGTTAAATACAAGCTGCAACTTGCATATCCCATTCAGCCACAGGCTTGGATAGAGGCGAACACTTTGGCAGAAAGGATTATCGGCACCGAGAGGCTCAAGCGCGGATTCGCCAAGATGCAGAAGGGTGGGGTCATCATGGATGTCGTGACGGCCGAACAGGCCCAGATAGCCGAGGCTGCGGGCGCCGTCGCCGTCATGGCGCTGCACGCCGTTCCGGCTGACATAAGGGCCCAGGGAGGCGTGGCAAGGATGGCCGACCCGGAGACGATCCTGGAGATCATGCATGCGGTCACGATACCGGTCATGGCCAAGGTCCGGATAGGCCACTTTGCCGAGGCGAAGGTCCTCGAGGCCCTGGCAGTTGACATGATCGACGAGAGCGAGGTTCTCACGCCCGCCGACGTCGCAAACCACATCGACAAGAAGAAGTTCAAAATACCCTTCGTCTGCGGTGCCCGGGACCTTGGGGAAGCCCTCCGGAGGATAGAGGAGGGGGCCGCGATGATCCGGACCAAGGGGGAGGCGGGGACCGGCAACGTTGTCGAAGCGGTCAAGCACATCAGGACGGTCAACAAACAGATCGCCGAGCTCCGCGGCATAGCCGACCTCTGCGACGAGATCGAACTCATAGCCAAGGCCCGAGAGTACCACGTCAGCGTGGAGCTGGCCAGGGAGGTAGCCAAGCTTGGGAGGCTTCCCGTGGTGAACTTCGCGGCCGGCGGCATAGCCACTCCTGCTGACGCGGCGCTATGCATGCAGTTGGGCGTAGACGGAGTGTTCGTCGGCTCGGGCATCTTCAAGTCCGAGAACCCGGAGAGGATGGCGCGGGCCATCGTCGAGGCAACCCACAACTACGCCGACGCATCCCTGGTGCTGGAAGCGTCCAAGTCACTGGGCAAGCCCATGAAGGGCCTGGAGATTTCCGCCATCCCGGCCGATCAGAAGCTTCAGGAAAGGGGCATCTGAGTCGCTCGCTGCCGCCCCGCCACCCGAAGGGAGTGTGTTCTTGCCACACGGGCGCGCCACGAGTTCGGAGTTCATCGTGCTCGGATTCCAAGGAAACGTGTCCGAACACGTGGAGGCGATCCGCCGGGCTCTCGACGGCCTGTCCGTGCATGGCACCGCGAGGTCCGCGACCGACGCTCGTTCCATCAGGAATGCGGCCGCCTTGGCCATCCCGGGGGGCGAAAGCACCACCATCTCCCGGCTCATCGCGGCCAACCGGCTCAAGAAGCCCATCGTGCAGCTTGCCAATTCCGGAAGGCCAATCATCGGCACCTGCGCCGGGCTGATCCTCCTTTCCAAGATCGTCAACGGCAAGGACCAAACCCATAGTCCCGGCTTCCCATCGGTGATGGATGCGTCCGTTCTGCGCAATGCGTACGGCAGGCAGCGCGAAAGCTTCGAAACCGAGCTGGAGCTCAAGCTGCCCAGCGGGACGGTGAGGGAAACGGGCGTCTTCATACGGGCGCCTGCCATAGAGAGGACCTGGGGCAGCTGCACCCCGATCGCCTGGGTTGACGGGAAACCGGTTGCAGCGTTGCAGGGCAACGTCCTTGGAACCTGTTTCCACCCGGAACTCTCAGGCAACTCTGAGATCTACAGATTCCTACTGCGGAAGACGGTTCATATCGGGTGAGGCAGCTGGTCGGTTCACTCTTCGTCGGATATCGATGCACAAGTTGCTCGAGGTCTTTCTCGCTGGAACCAATCACCCTGACCTGTCCCGAATGTGGAAGGGGAATGGTTGAAGCAGTCTACGACCACTCCCGGTTCCTCCGGGACGAATTCGAGGGCGGCGTGCCCAGCGTCTGGAAGTACCACCAGCTTCTTCCCCTGGATCGCGCAGGAGTGACCCTGGATGAGGGCGGAACGCCCCTCCACCGGTGCGGGCAGCTACTCGGGCTCAAGAGGCTATTCATCAAGGACGAATCCCGAAACCCCACATCCTCCTTTGCGGATCGAGGAAGCACCGTTGCCGTCAGCGTCGCGGTTCGCCTGGGTGCCAAACGAGTGGCATGCGCAACGGACGGGGACACGGGGGCGTCGGTCGCGGCATATGCGTCCAAGGCTGGATCGGGATGCATCATCTTCGCGCCGGAATCAGCCGAGGCAGGCAAACTGCTTCAGGCCCTGGTCTACGGAGCAAAGGTATTCAGAACCCGTGGCAGTTTCAGGAACGCGATCATGAGATGCAGATCCGCATGCCGAGCCTCGGACTGCCACGACCTGACCATCGAGGCGAGTCCCCATGCCGTGGAGGGAGAGAAGACAACCGGGTTCGAGATAGCCGACCAACTGGGATGGGCTGCCCCGGACTTCGTCGTCGTGCCCGTTGGCACCGGGACGAACCTGTTTGCCATATGGAAGGGATTCAAGGAGCTGCACCGATCCGGGATGATCCCCGACATGCCCAAGATGGTGGCAACCCAGGCCGCAGCCTGCGCACCAATTGCCCTTGCATTTCACACCAGGAAACCGATCCGAACGCTTGGCCCGGCCAAGACGATAGCTCCCAGCATCGCCATCGGGGATCCGGTAAACGGAGAGGCGGCCCTCAACGCCATCAGGGAATCGAAGGGCCTCGCCTATTCCGTCCGGGATGATGACATGCTCGAGGCCGTGAACCTTCTGGGATCAAGGGAAGGTATCTTCGCAGAACCAGCCTCCGCCGCAACCCTCTCTGCAGCAAGGGACTTGGTCGAAGATGGCACTGCCGATGCCTCGGACTCGATAGTTTGCGTTGTCACCGGCAGCGGCCTCAAGGTGCCTGACAGCATTGCCAAGACTTTGAAGCCAAGGCTCTCAACGACATGGGATCTTGTGAACATGGATCAGAAGGCCCTCGGTCCGCTGGGCCCGACGAAGATCCACATCCTTGAGATCCTGCAGGCGTCCCCGACATACGGTTACTCCATCTGGCGGGAACTCAACGTGAGGTTCAGCGAGGCGATCAGCCTACAGGCCGTCTACCAACATCTCAACGAGCTTCGGTCGATGGGGCTTCTCGGGACCAGGGACAAAGGACCGCCAGCGCGGGGTCGCAGGAGGAAGTACTTCGCGCTGAGTTCGAGGGGACGAAGGATAATAGCTTCGCTGGATGCAATCCGCGACAGCCTGTTGCCGATGGAGACAGGTCCTAGGAATCGGGAGGCATAGACCCAGCGCGTTCCAGGCCTGCTCCTCAACACATGGCAAGATGAACCGCCCAGCCTTGGAACCCGGAACGACCTGCACAACCTCACTGCAAGGCTGGGAAGCCCTGGATTCTCCGCGCTGGGGTCCCGCGACTTGGAAATCTTTATATTCGGTTGCCAAGTACCACCGGGGCACCGGTGATCGACGATGGCGAAACTTCCGCTGGCACCTGTCGAGAGGATAATCAAGCAGAACGCAAATGCCGAGAGGGTCAGCGCCTCCGCGGCGAAGGCGTTGGCAGAGGTACTTGAGGAGTATGGCACGGAGATCGCCGCAAAGGCGGTGAAGCTTGCCAGGCATGCTGGAAGGAAGACCGTGAAGGCCGAGGACATCAAGCTCGCAGCCAGATAGCACAGACGCAGATCTCCGTTCTCGCATCCTGCGCATCCCGCCCGTCGCCTGCCAGATCCTCTTTCCGTTGCGGGCCGATCCTTGAGTGCTCGGCAAGGGGCGGGGCCAAGCTCCCCAAGTGTGATTTCCCAAAAGGGGGACGACCCGAGTCATCATTTCCCCATCGTGCTTCAGAAGCTGAAGGACATCCGCTACCTCGCTGAGCGGCCCGTGCCAGCGGTGGGCCTCTCGCGAGCGCGCTGAGCTGGGCACCCGTAGTGCGACGGGCTTTGCGCCCAGAAGCGCCCGTAGCCAACCAGGTCGGATACCCGTCCGTGGGCTAGAGCAATGAGAGGACTATCACGAGGACCAGGACGACGATGATGGGAAGCAGGATGAAGAGAAACCTAAGGTTGTAGAACGTCAGCTGCCTTTCCAGCTTCCTCTGGCGCTCCAAGGTGGTCACGCATGCTTCCTGGTGGTTGAAGAATGCGTTGCTCGTTGCTTCGATAGGATTATATGTTTGAAATCATCGTAGCTGAGCACATGAAACCCTCCGGGGGTCCTGGCCTTGACGCTTTCTTCAGCATCCTGGGCAAGCAAGGCGCCATCGAGATCCTGACCCAAGCGACCGAGGAGTTCAGAAGCGGCAAGGACGCGGTGAGGCGCATGGGCCTGAGTCAGAAGCTCTACTACTCGCGCCTTGCGGAGCTCATCAGGCTCGGACTCATCCAGAGGCAGGGGCTGAGATCCTACAGGGCAACGGAAAGGGGCAGACTCGTCCTCGACATGCAAGACCGCCTTTGCAGGGCATTGGCACAGAACCGGCCCAGTTTGCCGCTGGAATCGCGCTTGGTCCCGACGTATCCCGAGATGGTCAGAACCCTCTCGGAGCAGATCGACCGAGCAGCCAAACGGATCAAGATCGCCACGAGGTACGTGGACCCGACGATCGCCAAGGGCGTGTTTGACGCCCTGGACAGGAACGTCTACGTTCAAGTGGTCTACAAGTCGAACATGACCCATCTCGGGGAATTGGCCTTGGACCTCCTGGGACTGGTGAAGAAGGACATCGCGAGCCAGGCCCAAGCCTTGTGGAGGAACACAAGAGTAGCGAACATCCCCTTCTCGTTTGCGGTCGTGGACGGGGATTGGTCCGGGATAGAGCTGATCGGTTCGGATGATACTTTCCTTTCGGCAATCGAATTCGAGGGGAGGGCAGCAGCCGAGGCCGTCGGTGTGTTGTTTCGGCATTACTACAGGATAGGAACCCTTTTCCCAAGGTTTTGGTAGGATTCGCACCCCTGTGTTTTTTTCCGTAAGCAATGCAAGGCCAATTAGAAATATTTATCAACAAAATTCGTGATTATCTTTTGCATCGATCGACCAAGGCACAAGACGCACAATCGGGGAACGGCCTATGCCTATCAAGAAGAATGAGATCAAAGTACTGAGGGCACTCTGCAAGAACGCTCGAAGGACCCTGGAGGACATAGGCAACGAAACCGGTCTGACCGGCCCCGGCGTCGGGAAGATAATAGACCGCCTTGAGAACAGCGGAGTGATCACAAGCTACATCGCGCTTCCCGCACTTGAGAAGATCGGCTTCAAGATCGTGAGCATCTTCCTCTTCAGGTGGGACCACTCCAAGGGCAACATGGACGAACTCGATGAGTTCCTCAGGAAGACGAAGGGCATCATCTTCGCAGCTCCCGTCGAGGGCTCGAGGTTCACGCATCTGGTCGTGTCCGCTCACCCGGGATTCGGCGAACTTGAGGATTTCCTCAGAGGCTTCAGAAGCAGATGGGACGGTCTGATTCGAGAGGATAGCCTCTTGCTGATGTCCCCTGACCGCGCGGCCAGGAACCTGAACTTCGAGGTCTTCTAGACCGCCTAGACTAGGCCGGCTTCCTTCAGCCTCTCCAGGAGCCCGTCCACGACCCCTCTGGCTTCCGAGGCATCGCGAAGGCCCGCGACCACGAGCTTCCCGGTGCCGAATATGAGCACGGACACGGTCGACTCGTAGGGCTTGTACACAAGCCCCGGGAACTGCTCCGGCTCGTACTCGACGTTTTCGATGTTGAGGGCGATCTCGTCGAGGTTCATCACGAGCCCAAGGTCAACGGTCGCCACCACGTTGGTGACCGTTATCTTGGGATCCTTCTTGATCTCAATCCCAAGGTCCCTCAGCATCTTGACGAGCTTTGCCACGCCTTCCTCTATCTTGCTGATGTGGTCCGCGCCGGTGCAGTTCATCTTCCCGTTCCGAAACACAAGGAACGAGATCTTCGGCTGCTTGAACTTCACGATCAACGCAGGGAATCGATCTGGATCATACTCGCTGTCGGGAAGCTCGAACGCCAGCCGTTCGAGGTCCAGTTCGGTCTTCAGGTCCACGAAAGCAACGATGTTCTGAACTTCGATCCTCGGCTTCTCCAAGTCGAACGCCCCTTTGTCTGGTTGTCTACCCCGTTAAAAAGGTGGGTCTTGTGTTTAAAAATGTCCTTAAAAGAGCTACCATCACGTCCCTCGGTGCCCGCCGCCGTTCCCCCGCAGCTTCCTAGCGCACAGCCAGGCCCTAGGACGCACCCGATCTGTCCGCTGTCGGCATTCACCCTGATGCACATTTTTCAAGCGCAAAGGCGCGACTTGCTGTGAGACTCCTGCCGTAGCGGGAGGACCGAAGCTGTACCGTCTGCGCGTTCCCCCTGGGGTGAGGATGTGGCCTTGAACAATGAGGATGAAATGCCGAGGCGGAAGCGAGATCCCCTGCAGTCATTCAGGGATCCGCGCGTGGAGAGGGAAATGCACTACAAGGAGAGGCTGAAGGTCGAGGAGGAGAATCGGCGGCGGAGATGGCTGGAGTTGACGAAGAAGAAGGAAAGGGAGTGACTGCCCCCCCAATGAACCTTTTCAGCAAGCCAGGCGACCCGATCTTCGATTGACTAGTGCCTTCCCGCCAAGGCATCCAGTGTGATCCAAATGCCTATGATCAGGGCCACGAGGGCAAACCAATTCAGCTTGATGCCCTGAAACATCGCTCCGCCGACAACCAGGAATATGACCCCGATCCCCAGGCTCCCCGTGCCGATCTTGATCCTCCAACCGGCCCTAGCGATGTTGACAATCAGGAGGATTGCCCCTGCCAGCAGGAGGATCGAGGCCCAGAGGTCGAAGTCGTAGTTGTCCTTTGCATAGCAGAGGAGTCCCAGGCCGATCAGAAAGCTACCCCAGCCTAGCCTTTCCAGAAGGCGGTTCCTAGATCGGGCCACATCGCCCATGCGCAAGGCTATGTGGCCAAACCTATTTAAGACTTGTGAGGGCCGCCGCCACCCCGCGCGCGAGCTTCTCGTAGAACGAGATGGCCCTCCCGTAGATCTGCTCCACCTTCTCCCGTTGCCCTTCCGACCGAAACCTCCCCGGATCATCCCGAAGTGCTCGGAGCAACTCCTCGCACCAGTCCTTGTAGTACAACGCATCCCTCGTGGATGGAACGACGGGACCGCCGACCTCAAGGAACACAGGATTCGAATGTGCAAACCGCACGGTCACCTCGTTCTGCTCGAATGCCCTCGCGGCGATCCAGCAACTCTCTCTCGGCTTCAGCCGGAGCTTCACGGAAAATTCCCGCCGCCCTCCGCCGTTGAACCTCCTGTAAACTCTGCCGTTTCTCACAAGATCGACGAAGCTGAGCCTTGCCCGAGACAACGCCCTGATCTCGATCTCCACGGAGGCCGGCTTGGCGAGGGGTTCCGTCAAGGATGGCGTCTTCCCGTCAACTTGAAGGAAGAGGATGGGCCCGTTGGTAGCAAAGGCCCGGCCAGCCTTCATCCCCTGAAACCATCCTTTGTAGCTGAAGCCCTCCTCCAGACGGACGTACAGCCGGTTGTACCCTACGGGGTTCCTCAGGACTCCCGATGCCGATCCTGCAGATATCGGCATCTTGATCCCAAGGTTCAGGTATCTGTAGTAGAGATCCAGGACGTTGTAGACGAAGCCCTGCTTTCCCGGGTATCTCACCTTGTCGCGAGGCCGTCCCCAGGCCTCGTTCTCCATCACCTCGGCCCTCTGCAGGTGGTTGTTCACAACACCGATGGCATCCACCACTCCAAGGGCCACATTCACTGGCGCCTCCAGCCAGAATGGCTTCTCCTGCTCCACCACCGCCCCCTGCCTTCGCCACCGACGCCCGTACGCAACCTGCGGGGGATACCACTTGGTCGCCTTCATCTTCACGGGGCGGCCAAGATCGAAGCCCATGATAGCCCCGCCGCCTCGCTCGTCCTCCTGGCTCAGGATGCCGTAGGCACGGCTGCCCTTGCTCACGATCCGGCGCCTTGCCACCGGTCTGCCCTGCCAGTAGTCCCGTTCGTTCCAGACGGTGATGACCGGGGCCAGGTTGAGATCCTCCGCCTCCATGAGATGCCGCATTTCACGGAGGGGACGGTGCACATGGGTGTCGCCGGAGTACCACCCGAGGCTGGCCATGTCGATCCAGCGATGTAGGTCGTACCTCCTGTAGATCGGCTCACCATCCCGCATTTTGAAGGAATCTGTGATCTGCTCGTACTCCTTTCCCTTCTCGATCATGATCCCGGTTCTGCCGGCTGGGAGCGACAGAGCGAAGCTACCCCTCGTCGTGAAATGCCGATCCTTCTCGTACGGGACACAACCAGCGGGGCACCGGTATGCGGCGTCCGATGCCAAGAGGTGAACCCTGGCTGCAGCCGGCCGACCGTTCTCAAAGACATCGACCTTCAGCGTACCTTCCCTCGCGGCCATACCGGATCACGCCAGTTGCCCACGACCCTGCTATGGCGAGCCATCCAGAGGAATGCTCATGAATATCAGGACCAGCGTGCCCCGGCCCGCATTCCTTGCCGCATGCATCTTGGAGCGCGGAACATAGACAAGATCACCTTTCGAAATCGGGGCCCAGTCCTTCCCTAGCAGAAACTCCCCGCTTCCCTCCAACACGTAGAAGATCTGTTCACAATCATCGTGGGAGTGCGGCGTGTGAAATCCGCCCGGCCGGTAGTTTTGAACGAGCACCTTCAACCTCTCCGATCCGGGGATCGCCCCGGCCGGTCCCGGCGTGATCAGGTCCTGTCCGTCCAGCAGCGTCGCTGCTGGCTCAGGCTCACCAGCCCCAGGGGGCTTCCACAGACCGATTGGCACGCTGTCGATCTTCCTCACGTACTTCATGCAAGCAAGCCTCGCAGACCTCAGGCCTCGACTGCACAGCCCGGCCCGTGCAACTGCTAATAACTGGTTCCCGGCCTCCTAGGCCCGCCACCCCTTCCCTTGACCGCGGACCCTGGCCCACTCGGGGGCGAGAACCGACGCGGCGAGAAGGGACAATGCACCGGAAATGGCGAACAGGGTGCCCAGCCCCATCCTGTCTATCAGGACGCCTCCCAGAAACGGCCCCACGATCCTCGGGACATTTGTGGTCAGAACCACGTAGAGGCCCTGGGCCGTTGCCTGTCGATTGTAGGGGGAGATGTCAGCGACGTACCCGACGGAGGCTATGTAGGAGAGGCCAAAGGAGACCCCGCTCATGGCCATCAGGGGCACGGCGAGAACCGGGGATCGCACCACGGCGTACGCGAATGCCATCATGCTTGAGCATACGAAGCCGGCGATGAGAAGGGGCAGCCTCCCGATCCTGTCCGACATCCTGCCGGCGAGAACCATGATCGGGATTTCGGGCAGGGCCGAGATCGCCCAGGCCCAGCCAAGCAACCAATAGGGCGTCCCTATCTCGTCCAGATAGATGGAGAGAAAGGTGTAGGCCATGCCAACGCTCAGGGCCCTGATCACGGTCGCGACGATGAAGGGCACCGCCTGCCTCAGCTCCCCGGCCTCCGCCGGACTTTCGGTGGACCTTTCGGCGCCCGGCGATCCCTTTCCCAATGGTTGCACCATGCACAGGACCAGCAGTCCGGAGCCAAGGAAGAAGCAGAACCTCAGCTCGGTTGCCTGCACCAGCGTTCCCGCGACGGCCGCCGAGATTATCCAGCCCAGGGAGCCCCATATCCTGACCAGTGAGTACCCGGTTCCCATCCTCGCCTTGTCCATCCCCCTCAGGACCACTACGTTGAGCAGCGCCTCCAGCGGAGGCACCACTATCGACCCGACGAGCATCAGAAGCAGAAACTGCCCGAAACTTGAGGCCCCGGAGATTACCAGCCACAGGGCCATCTGTGAGACGAACCCGAAGAGGACGAAGGGCTTCCGTTTGCCCGCCTTGTCGGACCAGGTCATCCACAGCAATCCAGGCAGAATGGCAACCCCGGCTGCAGCCGACCCGATGAGCCCGATCTGGGTGGCTGAAAGCCCCTTCCCCTCAAGGAACAGAACCTGGTATGGAAAGACCGCGCCCAGGGCGGCAAAGTACGTGAGGTAAAGAAGCTTGAACCTTCCCTCGGAGCCCATTGCGCCTCGGCCCGCCTGCCGGCTGAAAACGCTTTCTGGTTCCCCCGTTGCGGTGCAGACGGAGTTGAGTAGGGCCCTCGCCGCGGGCCCCGACCCATATCGCATTAATAAACGAGTCGGGATGGAACGCGAGCCGGTACCATGCGCGAACTGTCAGTCGGATTCATAGGAGCTGGTGGGATCGCCAGGGCACACACAAAGCCCCTCAAGGAGTTGGGCAATGTGAGGTTCGCTGCCTTCTGCGACATCGTCGAGGAGAAGGCGAAATCCTACTGCAAGGAGTACGGTGGCCAGTCGTACACCAGTTTCGCGGAGATGTATGAGAAGGAGAAGATGGACGCGGTCTACATCTGCCTGCCGCCCTTTGCCCATACCAACGAGGTTGAACTCGCGGCAGAGAGGGGCATCCACATCTTCATCCAGAAGCCGATAGCCCTCGACATGAAACTGGCGAATCGAATGGTGCGAGCGGTGGAGAAGGCAGGGGTGAAGAGCCAGGTCGGCTACCAGCTGAGATTTGGGAACGGGGTGCAGAGGGCCAAGGCCCTCCTTGAAGGGGAGAAGCTTGGCGGAGTCACCATGGCCCTCGGCAAGTACGTCTGCAACTTCCTGGGGGGTGCGTGGTGGAGGAAGGTCTCCCTCGGGGGCGGCCAGATAGTTGAACAATCGACCCACGCAGTGGACCTGTTGAGGTATCTTTGCGGAGACATCGTCAGGGTCCACGCAGAGATGGATCGCCGCTACTGGACCCAGGTTGAGGATCTGGAGATCGAGGATGTGAATTCAACGGCGCTGAGATTCGCCTCGGGCGCGGTGGGGTCCATGATTGCGACGACGGGCGGCTACCCGGGCAGGTGGATCGTCGATCTCTCCATCTTCACCAAGAAGGCCGTCCTTGATCTGCAGGACCCCAATTCGCTGAGGATCACTTGGAACGAGAACGGGTCAAGGGAGGAGTACCACAGCCAGGCCACCGACCTCAACAAGGTCGAGGCCAAGCACTTCACCGAGGCGATACGGAAGGACAGGGACACGATCACCCCGATCTCCGAAGGTGCCAGAACCCTCGCGGTTACCCTTGCGATTCGGGAAAGCGGGCTGAAGAAGGTCACCAAACAGGTCGCATAGCCGCATGCCTGATAGGATTAATAACGAAAACCACGCCAACATTGGCGTCGGTGAGGCAATGCGCAACCTCTGGTCCGGCTACATAACGTTCGGACTCGTCACGATACCGGTCAACATGTTTCCCGCAACGGAGTCGCAGTCCGTCGCGTTCAACTTCGTCCATACCCAGTGCGGCACCCCTTTGAAGTACGACCGCATCTGCGCGAAGTGCAACGCGGTCATACCCTGGCGCGATGTCTCGAGGGGCTACGAGTACGAGAAGGGCAAGTGGGTCACCATCGACGAGAATGACCTCAAGTCCATCCCCTTTCCAAAGGGCAAGAACATCGACATCGTCCAGTTCGTCGACCTGAGCGAGATCGACCCGATCTACTTCGACAGATCCTACTACCTAGCGCCCGAGGAGGGCGCGGAGAAGGCCTACGCCCTTCTGACGCAGGTGATGCAGCTGACCAACCGCATCGCAGTGGCCAAGATCGTGATCAAGACCAGGCAGCATCTCTGCTGCGTCAGACACTTCCAGAGGGCACTTGTCCTGGAGACCATGTTCTACCCGGACGAGATAAGGCCGTCAGGGGATGTCGTCTCCAGCCTCGCGGACATCACGCTCCGTCCAAACGAGCTTCGCATGGCGCAGCAGCTGGTGGATGCCATGACCGAGAGCTTCAAACTTGAGGGCTTCGAGGACGAGTACCGAAAGGCACTGATCAAGCTCATCGAGACGAAGGTCAGCGGGGCGAAGGTTGAGGTGGCGCCAGCGCCGCAGCCGGAGGAGCCGAAGAGCCTCGTGGAGGCCCTGAAGGCCAGCGTGGAGACGGCCAAGGCCAAGACCAGGGCAATCGTGTAAGGGCGCTATATCCCGGGCGTCTTCTCTTTCACGAAGACTTGCCTTACCCTCCTGCCAAGAGGGTGGCGCTGCTGCAAGATGTGCCAGTGGTACAGGTCGGGGTAAGGGAGACCCCTTCTCCCGGGCTTCTTTCCGGGCTTCTTCCCTGACCGTACGCGTTCCTGCAATCTCTGACGAATGGTGAAGTAGATGACCAATATGACCCCAAGGACAGCCAACACCTGCCCCACTACGATGAGCACGGCCGCATAGCCCGTCAATAGCTGCACGAGGCCACCTCAAGATGAAGTCTTAAAACTATTACCGAGCCCGGAGCCAATCTCCCGATCCAGCTGCCGGCCGGCGGGCTTTGTCAAGGGCGGGGCACGCCCTTGCCACCCCGGCCGCCGAGCCGAGGCGACGTGTAAGATTTTTATATAACCCGCAAATAACCGGACCCGTTCAGTTTGAGGTGATCTCACTATGGCATCTCAGCTAGCCGGAACACCTGTGCTGATTCTGAAGGAAGGTGCCGAAAGGACGAGAGGAAGGGACGCCCAGAGAAACAACATCATGGCCGCGAAGGTGATCGCGGAGGCGGTGAGGACCACGCTGGGGCCCCGCGGCATGGACAAGATGCTTGTTGACACCCTCGGCGATGTCGTCATCACCAACGATGGGGCAACGATCCTTGACGAGATGGACGTGGAACATCCAGCCGCGAAGATGCTAGTGGAGGTGGCAAAGACTCAGGACGAGGAGGTCGGCGACGGCACCACCTCCGCCGTGGTCCTGGCTGGAGAGCTTCTCGCCCAAGCCGAGGAGCTCCTGGACCAAGACGTGCACGCCACCGTCATCATAAAGGGCTACAGGATGGCCCAGGCGAAGGCGCTGGAGATACTTGACAAGATTGCCAAGCCAGTCGATCCTGAGGATGTCAAGATGCTGAGCAACATTGCGATCACCGCCATGACCGGAAAGGGCGCGGAGGTCGCAAGGGAGGAGCTCGCCGAACTGGCGGTGAAGGGCGTCAAGCTCGTGGCGGAGAAGGTCAACGGCAAGTACGAGGTCGACATCGACCACGTCAAACTAGAGAAGAAGGAGGGTGGCGCGACGACCGACTCCCAGTTGATCCACGGCATACTGATCGACAAGGAGCGTGTGCACCCGAGCATGCCGAAGCGCGTCCAGAACGCCAAGATCGCCCTCGTCAACCAGGCCTTCGAGATCGAGAAGACGGAAACGGATGCCAAGATCAACATCACATCCCCCGACCAGCTTCGGGAGTTCCTGGAGGAGGAGGAGAACATGCTGAAGAAGATGGTGGACAAGGTCAAGGAAACCGGGGCAAACGTCCTCCTCTGCCAGAAGGGAATCGATGACCTGGCCCAGCACTACCTTGCCAAGGCCGGCATAGTAGCGGCCCGCCGAGTCAAGGAATCCGACATGGAGAAGCTCAGCAGGGCAACCGGCGGCAACGTGGTGATGAGCCTCAAGGAGCTCAGCAAAGACGACCTGGGGATGGCCGGCCTCGTGGAGGAACGGAAGATAGCCGGCGACGAGATGATATTCGTCGAGAACTGCAAGAACCCAAAGGCGGTGACCATCCTGGTCAGGGGCGGGACCGAGCACGTCGTCGACGAGATCGAGCGTGCCCTCCATGATGCAGTGTGCGTGGTCGCGCAGGTCCTCCAGCACCCGAAGATAGTCGCGGGCGGCGGATCCAGCGAGATCGCGATCTGCAGGGAGCTCGACGAGTACGCCAAGACCGTCGGGGGCCGAGAGGGCCTCGCGGTGGAGGCATTCAGCAGGGCCGTGAAGGCGATACCGAGGGCTCTTGGCGAGAACGCAGGCATGGACCCCATCGACACGATGCAGGACTTGGTTGCGGCAAGCGCCGAGAAGGGCGCGGCAATGGGGCTGGATGTGCTCAGCGGCAAGATCAAGGACATGTACAAGCAGAACGTTGTCGAGGCATGGTCGGTGAAGTCCCAGGCCATCAAGTCGGCCTGCGACGCCACGATGATGATCCTCAGGATCGACGACGTCATAGCCTCCAAGGAGCTGGAGAAGCCCAAGACGCCGCCGGGCGGCGAGTACGGCCCAGAGTACTAGGGGCGCACAGGCCCTACTTTTTCCCTCATGCCACATGCATCCCTAGCTTGCCCAGTACCTCTTCGTGGCCTCGTACTTTCCGCTGGCCAGGATGAGATCGACGACGAACTCTTCGTCCTCCTCGTGCATCTTGCTCAGGATCCTTGAGGCGGTCTGGGGCCCTATGCCCCGGACGGAGAGGGCCATGATTGCCTTCCGGCCATAGATCGAGATGAGATCTGCCTTCCACTTCAGCTTCGATATCACGTCCCGGCTCTCGACCTTCGTTCCGGAGGTCTTGAGGTCCAGCACGAGCCTCTCCTGGGCCCCGGAGGGAATGGTCAGAAATCTTGAGCCGCATGACTCACAGGATGGGTGCTCATCCAAGTCAGCTATCCTCGCCCGGCGGGCGGTGCCGCAATCGTAACAGCGCACATGCACCGTGCGTGCCATGAGCTTGTTCTTCACCTTACCGGCCTCATCCTTTGAGGTCCCGTACCCGAGTTCCGGCATTTCCGCAAGCCTGTCGAGGATGCGCCTAGCACAGGTGGTGGGGCCCTCCTCCTCCGACCTCTCCATGCAACGGATTCTGATCTCGTTCCTCGAGATGGCACGGAGAAGTCCCTTGGCACCATCAACGTCCAGCTGATCGACGCTGCCCTCCCGAATGCCCTCTCGGTAGATCGGAGTATCCTTGTACTTCTTCTCCAGATTGCGGGACCTTGGGTCGAACAGATGGATGCCCCGGGGTATCGCGCCGAACCGGGCCGCGATGTGCTGGAGAACGAAGGGGAAGTTGCCCTCGATCTCGGAGTGAACGAGGCTTTCGACCTCGTCCGCCTTGAGGCGTCGTAGGGCGCTTGCCCTCTCCTCCACTAGGGACAGCCGGAGCGGCCGTCCAAACTCAATCATGATCCTGTACGCGTCGCAGTTTGACCCTATCTCAAGCCCATGCTGGGGGGATTCGGTGGCCCCTTGGAAGAGCTGCCTCAGCAGGAATAGCAGCGTGCGGTTGATCCTGGTTCCGAAGCAGGAATGCACTATCAGGTAGCGGCCGAAGGCCTCCAGAACGATCTCGTCCGGGTCGGGCACCATGCCGTCCGCCCTCTCCGATTGCATCTCCACCTCCACCATGGACATGGCCGCATCATCCACGTCAATCCCGGGCTCCAGAAGATCCATGTGTCTTCTCAGAAGCGCCGCGCGCTGGGCCACCTCCCTTGGGACCGGAGGCAGCTCCCCGTCCCAGCCGGGTATGGCCCCAAGGTTGTACCTGCTCGGCGTGACGTAGACCACCCCGTCCTGGCCCAGCTCTGCGATGCGCCACACCTTTCCCCTGCAGATGAAGTCAAGCCCAGTCCTGCAGTGCAGGGCCACGAACTCCTCCCCCAGGCTGCCCACCATGCCGCCCGTGGATGTATCGACGATGGGGTATCTCCGCTCGTCAGGTATCATCGAGAGGTTCTCATAGTAGTACTGCAGGGTCGCCCTGGTCTTCCTCAGGCGGTTTGCCGAGCGTGAAAGCGTGCCCAAGCTCTCCATGAAGTTAAGCACGCCCATGAAATCCCCATAGTCCAGGTTCCGGTAGGGATGGGCCCTGCGCAGTATCTCGAATGCCTCCTTGGGCCCCAGATCAAGTCCGTCTGCGACAAGCCCGGCCAGTTGATGGGCCAGCACATCCAGGGCATTCTCATGCATCCTGATGGGCTCAAGCTTCCCTTCCAGGAAGAGCCTGGCCACAGCTATTGACTCCAAGACCTGCTCCGCCGTCGTGCAGAGGATGGAGCCTTTGGACATCCTGTCCAGGCGATGGCCCGATCTGCCGAACCTCTGCACGAGCGAAGAAACCGTCATTGGCGACAGGTATTGGACCACGAAGTCGACGAACCCGACGTCGATGCCAAGCTCCAGCGTCGAGGTGCAGACCAGGGCCCTCAGCCTGCCGTTCTTGAAGGCATCCTCCATCGAAGCTCGCTCCCCCCGGGAAACGGACCCGTGGTGGACCCCAACGTCGATCAGCCTTGATAGCCGGTACCCGAGCAGCTCGACAACGGTCCTCGCATTGGCGAAGATGAGAACGGATGTATTGGATTCCACCAGCTCCTTCAACCTCCTGACCCGCGCCGCTGCCTCGGGCGAGGAGAACAGGTCCTGGGCAAGGTCTAGGTCGCCGACCCGGGGCTCGGGATGCTCTATTCCGAACTCATAACGCTTGGGGATCCTGGTGGTCTGGACCTCGAATGAGCGGGGCCCGCAGATGAGCCTGGCCGCGTCCTCCGGATTGGCGAGGGTGGCCGAGAGCCCAATCCGCTGGAAATCGCTTGCCGCGGCGATCGCCAATCGCTCGAGTCCGACCGAGAGCTGGACGCCGCGCTTGTTCCCCACGAGTGCGTGTACCTCATCGACGATGACCCATCGCACGGCCGAGAGGTGCTCGCGCATGATCCTCCCAGTCAGCAGGGCCTGCAGGGTCTCGGGGGTCGTCACCAGGAGCTCGGGCGGCGATTTGGCTTGCTTTCTGCGTTCGTCTGGAGGGGTGTCACCATGCCTGACCTCGACTTTGATCTTCAGGTGCTCCGCCCACTGGGAGATGCGTTTGACGATGTCCCGGTTAAGCGCGCGGAGAGGGGTGATGTAGAGGATGGAGATCCCCTTGGATCGCTCCTTCAGGTACCGGCTCAGGACGGGCATCATCACTGCCTCGGTCTTCCCCGACCCGGTCGGCGCAACGACGAGGACGTTCTTCCCCTCAAGTATGGGCGGGATGGCCTGAAGCTGAACCGGGTTGAGCTCGGCTATCCCCGAGGCCTCCATCACGGAGGCAAGCTCCGGCCCGAACCGAGAGCCTACCTCAGCCATGGCCGGACGCTCCTTTGCACCTCAACCGGAATCAGCTCTTTCAGACGCCTTAGCGCACCCAGCCTTTCGGAATCGCCGAGCTTGGCCTCCTTGATTGCGCCGTCGAGTATCTGAACGCTCTCATCGTAGGATGCTCGGTCGACGGGGTACGGCACGCCGTCCTTGCCGCCGAGGCAGTATGAGTACTTGATCGGGTCCTCCCAATCGGGGGGCTGGCCGTAGACCAGATCGGAGACCAACGCCAGCGCCCGCACCGTCGACGGCCCCACGCCCCGCACCAAGATGAACTCCTCGTAGTTGCTTGGTTTAAAGTCGTATACCCTCTTCATGGCGGTCCAGTCGATCCTGGATGGCAACGCCTTGGCAACTGGGATGCCCGGGCTCGCCCATTCCATCAGTGTCCTTTGTGGTCCAACCCTCAGCTTCGCCATGTCGTCGAGGAGTTGATCTTTGCCCCCAAGGGCAAGGTCGAGGCTTTTGTCTCGGCAGCCCCTGCTGGCCACCGATGTCAGGTTCAGCACACGGTCCTTCTTCTCATTGCACGCGATTCCTGAGTGAGGCTCCTCAACGAATTCCTTGACGCCCCAGGACAGCCAGTGGTACCTGCGGGCCGTCCTGGATTCGGGGTCCATGCCCTGCTGCACGACCGTCCAGTCCCCCGATTCGGATATGAACATCGTGTGATGGTAGAGGTTGTAGCCATCCTGGAGCAGGGCCCCATCGACCTTGGCCGAAAGCCTGCTCGCCCTGGCGAGCGCCTCCACCTTGGAGGACCGAAACGAGAATGCCTCGCCAAGGCCCGAGATCTCCCGGGGAGCTTCCCTGGAACGAGCTCCTTTGCCGCCCACGGCCGCGATGCCGTGCTCCTGAGGGTCGAGGACCTCCTTCAGCACACCGCAAAGGACAGTTGTGGTGCCGGAGCTGTGCCAGTCAAAAGCAAGAACACAGCTTAGCGCCTGGAACCAATCGGGGTTCGACAGCCTCCGAAGTAACTCCTCCTGTCCGTACTGGTCCACGACGACGTCCGAGATGGCCTTGCCTAGCCTCTTCATCCGCTGCACAAGCCATTGCGGTGCAGGGCCTCCGTGGAGGGGGAGGTCCATCGTCCCGGTTCTCTGCAACTGCCGACCCACAGGGGGTCGGGACTCTCCAAGTTAAAGATTTGTTCGAACCCCCACGCCGTTCCTTGTGCGCAAGATCCGCCATTCACGTGTGGACTCCGGAGGACATCGCGGGCAACACCCTTCCCGTTGTTCGGAAAGCCAGGACGGCAGGAGAGGGTGCCCCAGAGCGCCCCAACCCGATCGAAGAAGTTAAGAGCCAGCGCAAGGCCCGACACTCCATGGCAAAAGAACATCGCCCCGTGGAAGGAATCCGGATCAAACCACGCATGACCGTGGAGGACATCGTGGACCAGATGCAGGGCACCGCGTTCCAGGCCAGAAGCCTGGGCAACGCCGCCAAGGTCTGGTCAAACATGGTCTCAGATCACAGCACGACCATCTTCCTGGGGCTCGCCGGGGCAATGATCCCCGCTGGGATGCGGAAAGTGATGTGCACGATTATCCAGAGGAAGATGGCGGACGTTGTAGTTTCTACCGGGGCCAATCTGTATCATGATATTCATGAGTCGCTCGGTGGTTCGCATTGGCAGGGGGACGCGTCCGCGGATGACCGAGCTTTGGAGAAGAAGATGATCGACAGGATCTACGACGTGTTCGCCAGCGAAGAGTCCTTCGAGGAAACCGATGGAGTCATCGCGGAGGCCTCGGCCAAGATGGGGCCGATTCGGCTCACAACGAGGCAGTACATTCTCCGTCTTGGCAGGTCCCTCCTTCCGCGGTTCGCCCGTGAGGGCATGGTGGGCACCGCCGCGAAGGCGGGAGTCCCCATATTCTGCCCTGCGATCGCGGACAGCTCGCTGGGCATTGGCCTGCTTCTGGCCAGAAAGCGGCACGGCGGATGCCCCCAACTGGACCTCGTCGCCGATATCGACGAGATCACCCAGATGGTCCAGAACAGCCAGAACACCGGCGTGGTGTATATCGGGGGAGGAACCCCGAAGAACTACATCCAGCAGACGCAGGTCATCACCAAGCTCCTCGGCAAAGACAAGGGAGGCCACAAGTACGCGGTCCAAGTCACCACCGACTCCCCCCAGTGGGGAGGCCTGTCGGGCTGCACGCTCGAGGAGTCGATCTCGTGGGGCAAGGTCTCACCACGCGCAAGGACGGCGACCGTCCATGCGGATGCCACCATCGCCCTCCCATTGCTGGTCGCCGCAGTCGTCAGCAGTTCATCCGATGCTCTCCGGAAGAGGGAAAGGCGTTCGTTCCCCTACCTTTCCCCCTGATGGTAGAGCTTCGCCCATTCGCCGTTCTCCAACCACCTGTCGTAGGCATCGTCCAGGTCGGGCGAGACCATCACGTAGTCCCTGACAAAGGCCAGATGGAGCTCCACAAGATACCTCACCCTCTCGTCCGACGGGCTTCCCTCCGCAAGCTCTGCCGACAGCGCCTCCAGAGGAGTCCCGAGGTATGGCCTTCCGAGCAGGATGGCCCCGCAGGAGTGTCCCTCCGAGCGGAGCATTTCCTCCAGCCTCCTTGCATGCACCCCGGCTATGCACAGCCATCTGCCCCCGGCGTGCACGGTGCTCAGAACCCTGCCCGCCTGCACTGTAACGGCCTCCTGCAGATTGAGGGAAGC
>Ga0315309_1000761_pt1 | contig 19642 bp, 22 predicted proteins | sample TDP4_MG_FD_203080 | JGI IMG/M metagenome (GOLD analysis project Ga0315309, IMG submission 203080) | Freshwater sediment microbial communities from Lake Towuti, South Sulawesi, Indonesia - TDP4 | ecosystem: Environmental > Aquatic > Freshwater > Lake > Sediment | place: Indonesia: South Sulawesi... | reverse complement strand
CCCTCCATTCCCTTGACGAGCGGAAGGCCGAACTCTGTCGTGGCCGATTTCATGCCCGCGTCCACAACTGCCCTGTCCGATGTTGTGTGGCTGATGACGGACGTTAATACTCCTATGGCGCAATCGAAGTCCGGCACGATTCCCTTGTATCTGGCATCCATGGTCGCATAGGATCCAGCTTGGACCTCCGTTACACCCGGATAGGTGCCGGTTACTTTGTAGGTTCCAGTTCCACCTGCGCTGACGACCTCAACTCGAAACCCTTCCTCCTCCAAAGCGGATCTCGTGTCAAGCAGCTTTTTGAGGGCCCTCATGCATTCCCCCCTCCTCTCCTCGAAATCCTGGATCATGACCGCATGTCCCTCATACCCCATGATCCCTTTCATCGCTAGTCCGCCCATCCCACTTACCTTCCTCGCGAACGACAGGGTTTCACCGCCGGGCCGTACGCCACATCTCCCCATGCCTACATCTATTTCCAAAACGACATCGATGCTCTTTCCATCCCTCAGGGCCATGTCCGAGATCATCTGGGCGTTTGAGGCATTGTCGATGGCGACGATCGGATCGCAAATGTCATCGAGCTTTAAAAGTCGCTCGATCTTCATTCTCCCAACGATCTCGTTGGCTATGAGTATGTCCTTTATCCCGTTCTCGGCCATCACTTCGGCCTCGCCAAGCTTCGCGCACGTAATTCCCCTAGCTCCTGCCCCCAACTGCCTAAGGGCAATTTCCGGGCACTTGTGGGTCTTCGTGTGAGGCCGCAGCTTTGCCTCTTTATCCCTGAAGAAATCCGCCATCTTCACTATGTTTCCTTCGAGTAGTTCGAGATCCACTACCAGGGCTGGAGTGTCGAGTTCATCGACGCTTCGAGCAACCATGATGGGAGCGGATGGGGATGCCCGTAAAAGGTTTTTCCGCCCGCATCGAATCCCTAAAGCAATATCGTCTTCTTGACTTCTTCCAACGATCTCCTCTACTATTTCCTCTTGGCCTTCTTAACCGCATGGGGCAGCTTGATGACTTTCCCGGTCCTCATCGAGTCGTTGGCGGCCAGCGTGACTATCAGTGTGTGCAACCCATCCTCGTAATTGCACATCACCTTTGATGGGTCATCGCCCCTTGCGGCTTGTATGAATGCCCTGTCCTCGATCGCGAATATATCCTTCTCGCCCTTGATCTCCTCCGGTTCGAGGCCCTTACGATGTAGCTGCAACGAGTGCTCCCATCCTGTGAAACTCGCCGTAAAGTTATTCGCATAGACTTCCAAGGCAACGCCACCTCCTCCCCCATTCGCTGAGCACGACGCCCACAGGTTTGCAATGGCACCGTTCGCGAACTTCAGGTTCACGACGCTCGCATCCTCTATGGTGTACCCGTTCGGCGCTCCCTTGTTGAATCCCTTAGCGGCGAATGCCTGTACGTCCACAACTTCCCCGCCCATGAATCTCGCCAGGTCCACTGTGTGTGTCACTTGCTCGTGGAATTGCCCCCCGCTCCTGACCTTCCGGATCCACCAGGACCAGATGGTCCCCTCTTCAGCTCGCGGCGTCCCGCCAATCCACCCTCCCAACATGAGTATCGCCGGATCCTCCCTTGTAAGGTCCCTGACAGCCTGCACGCCCTTTCTGTAACGATTCATGTAACCGACGCTTGTCAGCAGTCCCTTCTTCTTGACGGCTCCGGATATCCTCTTGGCCTGAGCGAGGTAGAGGTTGATGGGCTTCTCGACGAAGAACGGGACGCCGCGCTTGACGGCCTCGAGTTCCGTTCCGTGCGCGAAGGGAGGGAGACAGTAATATGCGGCATCCAATTGGATGGTGCCGAACATCTCCTTCGCATTAGCAAACGTTCTACCTCCTGCCCCATACTTGTTCGCCATCTCCTCAGCCCTAGTGAGGTTGATGTCGCAGAAGCCCAAGAGGGCCACTTCTGGATCTACGGCAAGCCCCTTTAGATGCGATTCGGCTATTCCACCGCAGCCAACAAACCCAACTCTAGTCTTATCGGCCATATGGCGTCAGCCATCCCATAATCCTTTAAGTTTTCTGGTTCTGTTAATTCTCATGGACATGTCCTGAGGTTAACTCGCTCCCATCGACTCTCAGGATTACCCTTGGGCTCCTGTACCATTTTGTGGGTATATTGGCACAATTACAGTTATGAAATAGAGAGCTGAAGCCATCCTGGAAATTCATATTAATCAATCGCCTATAGAAATAACCCGTCCCTCGCTTTATCCTGTCCTTCCTCGCCAGTAATTTATATGGTCGATGGTTAGTAAATGGATTCTTTCAACTAGCAACTACATTTTGGTGGAATGTCATTATGACGTGTCAAAACTATCCGCTCATATTGTGACCCGCAGAGTTCCCCCTCGTTGCATCTCGTTGCAGATGCCATCGCCCGACCCTATGATCCCTTCGAATGAAAGGTCATCAACGCCAAGACTTGTCATAGTGATCGCCTCATATCACATTTCGCATCGTCAGCGTTAGCCCCTCGACAGGCGTTCCCATATGGGATTAATGCGCTCCTTGGCCTCCGGTCCTAGGACTATAGGATCCATGCCCGCGATCTCGCAGAAGTAAGTCAATGCCCGGACCCTGTTGCCTACGACTGCAAGGATGTGGTTGGACGGGAAGACGCTTATGAACTCTCTGAAGTCGCAGCGGAGCCTCGCGTGCACGTGGGGCCAAGTGGGATCAGTTTGGGCGTTCAACTCCCTTCGCTCCTCTGGAGGTAAGTCGAGGCTCTCCCCGAGCGCGATGACCATGTACGGCCTGTCGTCCCACAACCCCATCCTCGCGAAAGTCATCTCACCGGGTGCTGCATCGAACTCAACGGATGCGCCCCCCGCCTTGAAATAGAACTCAAGCGCAGGATGGAACGTCACCTTCTTGAAGTTCTCCCTTGGATCCATGCTCCTCGACGCGTACCAGCTGGCGTGGTTTCCGGAATTGCAGAAATCCCAAAGGTTCATGTCAGGGTGGTAGAGGCGCACATCCATGAAGAGTATTGGCAATCCCCCGCTCGCGTACTTTAGTGCCTGCATGGTCAGGGCGGCGAAGGCATCGGCCTCTGTGGCACACACCGTCGGCTCCTTCGGCCCATCCCAATCGTAGGGGTCATTCATCAACATCTCGGGCACGTCCCCCAGGCAGACGTATTCCGTCAGCTCCCTCTGCCCCTTCAGGCCACAGAAGTCGAAGCCCTTCTCCTTGTTGACGGCCTTCATGGCCAGGTAGAGCCTGATCTGCCTCCTCAAGGTCTCGGGCGTCAGCATCTTCCCATCATATCTTATGCGGTCGCCGAGGAGCTCCGTAAACCACCTGAAGCCCTTCTCAACCTCCCTCTCGTCCACCTCCTCCATCTTCTTCACTAGGAGGAGTTGGTCTATCTGCCGCACCGTAACCCCTAAGGTCTTGAGGACAGGCACGAGATGGTAATACCCAGTCTCCATCCCCATAGAGTGGCCCCCGTACATCCCATAGACCTCGTCCCTCATTGTGGTGAACGCTTCCGAGGCACGTATCCAATCGAAGACTTGCGCTTGCACCTCGGGGTCGTCGATGTCTCCCACAATGCGGTGCGTCCTTATACCGGCCTGGCGCAACGCCCCATCTGTCGCAAGGAGCCCGACGTTGCCCGGGAACTTGCCGCTGTTGTTGGAAAGGCTGAGGATCGGCTTATCCCTTCCCACGCCATTTATGAACGGCCACACGAGGAACGGGAAATTCCACACGTAGTAGCACATAATGATCTGCTTGCAGTTGGCCCTCGAAAGTTCCTCACCAATTTTCTGCGCCACCCTGGCCGAAGTTATTATCTCGGATCCAGTCACAACTTGGGGCGAGGTGCCATCGATGCCCCTTATGCCCTTTCGTATGATATCGGCCCATTGCCTCACGACCGCCATGCACTCCGCATTGTTCCTAGTATACACGTGCTCCCTTTCATCGTTCAGCATGATGATGCCAATGGGCGTAGATCTCATCCCTTTCCCTCCTTTTCCTGTCCAGGACTGACTGCTCGGCAATTTGAATCTTTTTCCCGATCAACCCCTTGGCTTGGTTGAAGGCCACATCGAGCGCATGCACAAACACTTATCTCGCTGAGCCAAAAGGAATGCCCCCGTATGCCAGCCAAACTCAAGTGCATTATCTCGAATCCTCAGACTGGCAAGTCAGAGGCCCTCGAATTGGAAGGCGAGAAGGCGAGGCCGCTGCTAGGCCTCAAGATAGGGGATACCATCGACGGGACGGCCATGGGCCTGAGCGGTCAACTGATGCTGATGGGAGGGAGCGACAGATCTGGTTTCCCGATGGTGAGGGGCGTACACGGAGCGGTGAAGGCAGGGCTGCTAGTCGGCAAGGGACATCGGAGGAGAAGGGCGACGGTGAGGGGCGAGATCGTTTCCGAGGACATCTATCAGCTGAACCTCGTGAGGGTTATGCAGGTGAAGGATGACGACGTTCGGGTGGGAAAGGAGGGGCAACGGGATGAGGGTGGGAGATCTCAAGTTGAGAAGAGAGCACAGGAGGAGGGGGCCAAGGGGAAGGCAGAGGAGAAGGAGTAGATGCTTGCCGAGGACGTAAGGCAATCGGAGATCAACATCGGCACACTTGGGCATGTAGATCACGGCAAGACAACTTTGGTACAGGCTTTGACTGGCGTTTGGGCAAGCCGTCACAGCGAGGAGCTGAGGAGGGGGATTACGATCAAGCTGGGCTATGCCGATGTCGTCTTTTACAAATGCGGCAGCTGTCCGCCACCTTTGTGCTATGGCATGGACCCCACTTGCAAAAACTGTGGCGGAACCGCCATCCCATTGAGGAAGGTCAGTTTCGTCGACGCCCCCGGCCACGAGGTCCTGATGACGACCATGCTGTCCGGCGCGGCCGTAATGGACGCCGCGATCTTCGTCATCGGCGCGGACGAGATTTGCCCTCAGCCTCAGACGAGGGAACACCTGCTGGCCGCAAGAACCATGGGCATCAAGCACATGGTCGTCGTGCAGAACAAGATCGACCTCGTCTCAAGGGAGAGGGCCATCCAGAGCTACCAGGAGATCAAGGACTTCATGTCCGGTAGCGAATATGCGGATGTCCCCATTATACCGGTCTCAGCCCAGAGGAAGTTGAACATCGACCTCTTGATAGAGGCAATTGAGAAATACCTCCCGACTCCCGAGAGGGACACTTCGCTTAACCCATTGGCCTTCACGATCAGGACCTTCGATGTGAACAGGCCCGGGACGAGCATTAGCGACTTGAAGGGGGGTGTCCTCGGCGGAACGCTCGTTCAGGGTGTGCTCCGGGTGGGCGATGAGGTTGAGATCAGGCCCGGCGCCAGGATTCGTGCTGGGAACGCTTACGAGACAATCCCCCTCCAAACCGAGGTAATGTCCATAAGGATCGGGGAAACCTTCGTCGAGAAGGTTGGATGCGGGGGTCTCGTTGGCATTGGCACCTCGCTTGATCCCTCTCTGACGAAGGGCGACGGCCTAGTGGGAAATATGGTCGGCAGGCTTGGGTCCCTGCCTCCTCCCACGGATAGCTTAAGGCTCGAGTACAAGCTCTTCAACGAGGTCGTCGGCATGAAGGAAGCGATGGCCGTGGAGCCACTGAAGGCTGGCGAGGCGCTCGCGATGAACGTCGGGGTTGCCATAACCTCAGGCAGGACTTCCTCCGTGAGCAATGACGCCTTCGATATCAAGTTGATGAGGCCCGTCTGCATCCTCCCCAAGCAAAGGGTTGCAATCAGCAGGAACATAGCAGGCAGATGGAGATTGATAGGGTATGGTGTTGCAGCTTGACTCCACGGGTTCAGGCCATCTTGATGGATGCGAGTGCGCTCCTAGCCCCATTCCAACTGGGACTTGACTTTGAGAGGTGGATAGAGGACCTGGCTGATTCGAAGGTCCAGTTCTACGTGCTAGAGGATACCATGAGGGAACTGAGGTCGCTGAGCACATCGTCTGGAAAAATCGCATCGGAGGCGAGGGAGGCGCTGAAGCTCGCTAAGAGGTACCGGCTAGTTCCCAATGTGAGCGGCAAGAGGGGCGACGAGGGCCTGATCGAATCGGCCCTGAAGCTCTGTTACGCCGTGGCCACTTGCGACTCCGACCTCAGGGCCAGGTTAAGAGTTTTAAACATCCCCGTCTTCAGCCCTACGGGCAGACGCAAAGCTAGAGTTGAAGGTTTAATCCACTGAAGGTGTTTGGTACGTTTAAGCGTGTGGTCGTCGAGGACACGGTCCGCATCCCTCCAGCCATGTTTGGCGAGTCGTATGAGAACGTCGTTGGCAAAATCCTATCGCAGAAGTACGAGGGAACCGTTCAAGAGGACTTGGGCTACGTGATAGTGGTTTCGAGTTACAAGTTCAACCCAGTCGGGAAACTTATGCCCGGAGACGGCGGCTCCTATCACCAGGTCACGTTCGAGTTGGTGACGTTCATGCCCGAACTTCAGGAGGCCCTCGAGGGGGAGGTCGTGGAAATAGAGGATTTCGGCGCATTCGTCAGGATCGGGCCCGTTGACTCGCTACTCCACGTCAGCCAGGTTGCCGACGACTTCATGTCCTTCGAGGGCAGCCAGGGAACGTTGACGGGCAGGGAGTCCAATAGGACGCTCAGGAAGGGCGATGTCGTGAGGGTTAGGGTCGTCGCCGTCTCGATAGGGAAGGGGGCGATGGGAGACAAAGTCGGCGTCACTGCTAGGCAGCCATTCCTCGGGAAGCTCGAGTGGATAGAGGAGGATCTGAAGAAGGCTGGCGCAGGGAAGGCGGCAAAGCAGGAGGCTGGAGGAGATGGTTGAGAAGGCTTGCACAAACTGCCACCTTTTGACTACTGAGAACATATGCCCCAACTGCAGGTCCACGAGCTTCACGACCGACTGGAGCGGAATTGCGATAGTGGTCGATCCCCAAAGGTCCGAGATAGCCAAGAGGGTAGGGGCCAAGAAAAGGGGAAGGTATGCCATAAAGGTCAGGTAGGCAGATGTTCTCGAGCGAGCTCAGGCTGCTCCCGGAGCAGAGGGCATTCCTGAGGGTACCTCTCGGGATCCTCATACGCGGGTGCGGCGGAGATGTTTGGGAAAGGGCGCTCAGCTTGATCGAGGAGTTGAGGCCAAAGAAGGTGGTCTCCGTGGGGGATGAGACATCGAGGCTATTCGCGGACCATGGCAGGAGAGCCGATGTCTACGTGGTAGATGGCCTCGTCATGAGGGCGAAGGTGGCCGGAGCGCCTCTACCGAGCGATGAAGGGTTCAGGATCGTCAATCCAGCAGGCTACATCTCCAGGAGCGCCTGGGATGTGATTGGGCGGGCGATCTCGATTGGCGGAGGCGTTGTCGTCGGGGTCGAGGGCGAGGAGGATCTGCTGACGCTCGTTGCAATATTGGAGGCCCCAGTTGGCAGCATGGTCTTCTATGGACAGCCAGGCGAGGGGTTGGTAGCCGTCCACGTTACAGAGTCCAAGAGGCGAGAAATCGCAGAATTCGTCGGGGCCATGGAGCACAGGGAGGGATTCGGGTAGCTCCGGGAAGACAACGTTTTTCAAGTGCCCCCAAAACTCTAGCGCAGCTGGTCGATTTGAGCCTAAGCATATTGGATGACAGGACGAATCCGTTGATCAGGAGGAGGGAGATCGTCTTCCAGGTCGAGCACCCAGGTTCCCCAACGCCCACCGCTTCATCCCTAAAGGATAGGTTGGCGGGCTTGCTGGGCAGCAAACCAGAGGCGACGTTCATAGTGAGCTTGAGGGGATTGGCCGGCCTTCAGAGATCGGAGGGCGTTTGTCACATTTACTCATCGTCAGCCGATGGTAAAATTTTGGAACCCGAGCACACTCAAAGGCTGAACATGGGTCTCGATGAGAGGAAGAAGGTGCTCGAGGAGATGAAGAAGGCCAAAGCTTCGAAGAAGGCAAAGGCAAGGACCAAGGGCTGATAGCCATGAGCGAGAAAGCGGAGAAGGCCGAGAAACCGAAGCCGAAAGAGGGTGGAGAGAAGAGGGGCACATGGAACCTCTACAAGATCGATGGAGGCACGGCGAAGCTTACAAACAAGAAATGCCCCAGATGTGGCAAGGTCATGGCCTTCCATAAGGATCCGCAGGCCCGTTGGGCTTGCGGCGGATGCCAGTACACGGAGTACGCCAAGCATTGACGTGAGAAGTGGCGGAGCAGGCCCGAAGTGCGACAGATCTGTCTGGGTGTCGAGAGCACGGCTCATACGCTTGGCCTAGGGCTGGTGGACTCAGCCGGGAGGGCCCTGGCCGATGTGCGTCGCACACACAGGCCAGAAGTCGGTGGCATTCACCCGAGGGAAGCTGCGCGAATGATGGCCTCTCAGGCGGGGGAGGCCTTGAGGGCGTGCTTCTCAGAAGCGGGCGCCTCACCGGACGATCTGGCAATCGTATCATTCAGCCAGGGGCCAGGCCTCGGGCCATGCCTGAGGACGGGGGCGACGCTCGCTAGGTCCATCTCCTCCTATCTCGGTGTGCCCCTCGTTGGCGTCAACCATTGCGTTGCGCACATCGAGGTGGGAAGGAGATACGGGAACTCCGTCGATCCGGTAGTCCTGTACGTATCGGGCGGGAGCACGCAGGTGATATCGTACGCTGGCGGCTTCTACAGGATATTTGGCGAGACAGAGGACATAGCTGTCGGGAACCTCCTCGATTCGTTCGCCAGGGAGGCGGGTCTAGGATTTCCAGGGGGCCCTGAGGTGGAGCGCCTATCCTCCTCTGGTAAGGAGGTGGTCGATCTCCCCTACACTGTCAAGGGCATGAACGTCTCCTTCTCGGGCCTGCTGACGAGGACGAAGGGTTTGATCCCGAACCGCAGGCTTGAGGACATCTGCTTCTCACTTCAGGAGACGGCGTTCTCGATGTTGGTCGAGGTCTCGGAAAGGGCGATGGCCTTCCTCAAGAAGGACGAGTTGTTGCTCGTGGGCGGAGTGGGCGTTAATGGGAGGCTGAGGGAGATGTGCCGGACGATGTGCGAAGAGAGGGGGGCCCGCTTCAGGACCGTAGAGCCCAAGCTCTGCTTGGACAACGGCGTCATGATCGCATTGACAGGCATCTTGGCCAGGAGCGTCGGTGAGGTGACCCCCACAGCGAGCTCGGGGGTTAAGCCGAAGTGGAGGGTTGACAGAGCCAGGGTAGCATGGAGGGCTGGGGCCTGAGACTGGAGTTCGTCAAGAACCTCTACCTTGGCGCAGAGGCCGAAATCTCGCTCTGCGATTGGCTCGGTCACAAAGTCGTCGTGAAGAGGAGGCGGTCGAAAGGATATAGGATACAAGAATTGGACAAGAGGATCATGGAGACAAGGACCACTCACGAAGCGCTGATGCTGAGCAGCGCTCGCAGCAAGGGGGTCCTGACGCCCTTCGTGCTCCATGTGAACCCCATCGAAGGCATCATCGTCATGCAATACATTGAGGGGCCGACAGTAAGCGAGCTGGCCTCGAAGGCTCCGTTGGCTGAATTAGGGCCGGTCTTCAGGAGGATTGGGCGTTCCCTTGCCATCCTCCATGCCAACAAGATCGCCCACGGCGATCCCACAACATCGAACATGATCTTGAGTGGGGCGGACATATTCATAGTCGACTTCGGGTTGGCCTCGCACTCTTCGGAAGTCGAGCAGATGGGAGAGGACCTCTACGTTCTGGAGATGTCCCTGAAGAGCGCTCACCACGCGCGCTCGAGGGAGCTCTTCAGGCACTTCGTCTCCGGATATGAGGGGGAACTCGGCGATGCTTCATCTGCGATCCTGAAGAGGCTTTGCGAGATATCGAGGAGAGGGAGATACGTCGAACGAGTGAGCTGATCGGGAGCGCTTACGATCCAACCGATCGATTTGTGCTTGAGCCAATGGACCCGCTATATCGAGGACACGTTTCCCACAGGATAACGACTACTCGTTGCCGGTATGCGACATGAAGGCGTCCCACTATGGAGCTGCCCTGATGGCCTCGATGCACTTTGCCTTGAAGGCGTTGTAGGCGTTGGTGAACTCGGCCATAGTTTTAACCACCGAGCCAAATGTTGGCCATTCCGAGATCCTAAGACCCCCCATTCCATGAGCTCCCGGGATCCCCACGCTTTTCAGCCTCTCGCCAAGCTCCGGGGTCAGCTCGTATGCCCTTCTAAAGTCCTCGAGGAGGAGGAGCCTGCGGATGACCTCCTTGTCGTGCTCACGTGCAATCGAGCCCTCGTAGTTTGATAGGCTGAACCCCCTCTGCCTCGATGCCTCCAGTACCCTGAATTGGTGGTCGGGGAACTCGGTATTGGTCATGTTTCTGCTGGCGAGCGTGAGGTATGTGTCGTTTGGCTTTCTCTTCGATGCCGGGAGCACGTCGATCCTGTCAATCACCATGTCGGCCTCAGATTGCGTCAGGCCATGCTGCCTCTTTAGATACTCAAGCCATCTGGACCTATTCTCTGGGCTGAAGAATATCCAATACGTCCTCTGCGCGACGAGCGTCCCTGCCATGCCAATATCGTCCTCAAGCTTCGTCAACGAGGCACGGACCTCTTCTCGCGAGATATCCTTGGCGGATGCGAGGATGCTTATCAGGGGCTCGTTCACCAATGACTTCAGATATCTGAAGGAGCAAACCCTCCTTACCCTCTCCCCGAAGTCCCCCGATCTTTCCAACTCCTTCAAGGCGTTGAGCCCCTTGGCAAGCTCCGAGAGCATTGCATCCCCCCTCTCTCCAAGGCCCCTCAGAGCTTCGACGACTAGCTTCTCGACCTCGACCTCCCGGAGGTGGCTCTCCAACCTCCCTCCCATGTTGGTCTCGTAAATTTGCGTTGGCACGATCCCCTTTTTCACGGCCTCGGCCATCCCCTTCATCGCGGCCATTATCAGAGTGACTTCCTGCGCAACGGTATATGTGACCGTGTTGTTGGTGCCGATCCCGAGATTGTTGAGTGAGGACGTTATCTCGATCGCTGCCGGATACCCGCCCGCGATCTTGAATACGATGTTTGGGCGTCCCCTTTCCTCGGCGCTGGAGTACCCCCACAAGAGGTATTCGTCGTATTGCCTCAGGAAATCCTGAGCGGACGAGTAGATCTTGAGGGCGTCCGCCATGCTCCCCTCGAGGCTTGAGGCCACGTTTGGGTTTAGCTGGTAACTCACCATACCGTCATGGTAGTCGGTCATCGACGCTATCGGCTTGAAGACCGCAAGATTTGGCCAGAGGGCGACCATCGTCGCCTGCATAGCGATCTCATCCCCAAAGGCATCCAAATCCTCGATCCACCTCGCGTGCTTGTCCCTCGTCTCCTCCACGAACCTAGCCATCAGCTCCGGATCATCGTCGTAGGCCCTAGCTGCCAGGACCGGGTTCGTGGAGACCTGCACATAGCCGAGATGCCTCAGCCATCTCAGGCCGATTGCGTAGTCGTTCCCGAATTTGCAGACCTTGCGCCTGGCCATAACGTAGTATACGTTGTCCTGCAAGATGGATCCGGCTGCTTGCACAAACTCTGAAACCGAACCATCTTGGAGCTTCTGGCCAATCTCGTCGGCCATCTTCGCGACCATGCCACCACCCGAAAATACCTTCCGCATCTCGCCCAGATATTTCTCGACCACGTAGCGGCCTATGGAGCTGCCTTCCTTCCGCTCTATTTCCTCCCATGTCTTGAGCGCATTTGCGATATTCCCAAGGGCCTTGGTCGCTTCTTCGTCTGAGAAGCCCGCAAGCACCCTTTCGATTCCGTAGAGGTTCATGGCGACCTCGACCAGGACCTCGTAGGCCATCTGCCTGACCTTGACCTTCAAATCGTCAAGAGCGCCACTTTCTTGCGCGCTCTTCACGAATTCCAAGTTGAGCTGGCGGATCACGTTGCCAACAACCACGTCGAGCCGCCCTTTCATCTCCCTGTTCAACAGGTGATCGGCCGCTAGCTCCGCGTATCCGGCTAGGGCGATCGCCACGACGTGCCCGGCATGGTCCGCGCTCTTGGGGAGGAAGGCAAGTCCCGCGCGCCTTCCCTTGAAGACGATTGAGCGCACAGATCGGTCGGATTCTAATTTCATCATGGGCCACCACCTACACCGATGACGTACGATTCGCGCTCTCTGTCTTGCATCGCCTCATAAATCACTTTAGGTCGCCTTCGGATTTTAGATTGGGGCTCGAAAGTCCCATGTATAAATTAAAGCCATGGCAATGGATCGATCCACCTTTCACTGTGGCTCGATTCGTCCAATTCCACCCATATAGGGGATGAGCGCTTTCGGGATCTCGACTGATCCATCACTTAGCTGGCAATTCTCCAAGATAGCGACCAAGGCACGGCTCGTCGCGATGGCCGTGCTGTTCAACGTGTGCACGAGCCTCTTCTCTCCGCCAACTTTTCCGCACCTGATTTTCAGCCGTCTGGCCTGGTAGTCCGTGCAGTTGCTGCAAGACACGACTTCAGCATATTTTTGCTGTCTAGGTGACCATGCCTCCAGGTCGTACTTCTTGGCCGCAACCGCCCCTATGTCGCCTGTGCAGCAGTTGACGACGCGATACGGGATCTCGAGCGCCTGGAAGAGGGCCTCCGCATTCCCGATCAGATCGTCGTGCAATTCCCACGAGTCCTCAGGCCTGCAGAATACTACCTGCTCGACCTTGTTGAACTGGTGCACCCGGAACAGGCCCTTCGTGTCGACGCCCTTCGATCCGATCTCCTTCCTGAAGTTCGTGCTGAGTCCCACGTACTTGATGGGCAGATCATCCTCATCGAGTATCTCATCCATGTACATCGCAACAAGAGGGTGCTCGGATGTGGCTATCATATACAGATCCGTGTCGGACACTTGGTACATCATGGTCTCGAAATCAGCCAAGTCGACAACGCCCTCATATGCCTCCCTTCGGAGCATTAGGGGCGGCTCAACAAGAGTGAAGCCCTTTGCGACCAGGAAGTCGATCGCGAACCTGATTAGGGCTTGGTCGAGGATTGCGAGCTCCCCCTTGAGGTAGACGAATCCCGACCCTGAGACCTTTGCCGCCCTGACGAAATCGCCAACCCCTAAGGATTCTATAAGCTCCCCGTGCGGCATGAGTGGGAAATCGAACCGCCTTGGCTCGCCCCAGCGCCTAACCTCCTGGTTCTCGGTATCGTCCTTACCAACGGGCACGCTCTCGTGCATTATGTTGGGGATCCCCATCAGTATCTGTCGGATCCGCGCCTGTCTCCCATCTAGTGACTCCTGCAGTTCCTTGATCCTGATGGGAAGGGCCTCGGCCTCCCTCTTCATCTCCTCGGCCTCTTTTCCAGCCCTGGCAAGGGAGGCGATCTCCTCCGATACGACGTTTCGCCTATGCCTCAATCCTTCCACCTGAATTTGGAGCTGCCTTGCATCCGCATCCAATCGGATCAGCTCCTCGAACAGCTTCATCTTCTCAACTTCGCCCCTCTTCTTCAAGTCGGAGCGCACGATGGCGGGATTTTCCCTCACTATCTTGATGTCGATCAGCGCCTTTCACCGATTCCCATATTCAATCGGCCACATGGCCGCACCTTCGGCCGGGTTTCGGAGTTCATATCCTTTTCACACGCTCGATTCGATTTCCATCTGGACCTTCAGCGTTTCCTCCGGCAACTTCTCGCCCCTGTCCTCGCGCCGAAACCGGATCCCCGGATGCCCTGGAGCGATGAGAGGCCATCCTCAGCCACCCCCAAGCACGCGAATATGTCCTCGAGCGTATTGATAAGTGATGGTATGCCCCTCTCGCAGTGAATCGATATCATGATCCTTTTCCCCCTAACCTTGCCTTTGATTCTCAATCCATTGAGCGCGAACCTGTTATCCGGCTCAAGCGAGTTGAGTACGGATCTTGCGGCAAGGGCTCCACCATATGCGACCGTCAGCTCTGCGTCGATGCCTGCCTTTCGCATTCCGCCACCATCCTCGAGACTTCCTCGAAGAACTCCAAGAGCTTCTTCTTCGGGATTGTGGCACCTGCAGCAGCGTCGTGCCCCCCTCCCGTTCCGCCTACCTTCGATGAGGCCTCTGACATAATCCTGCCCAGGTCCATTACCTTAGCGCGGTTGCCATCCACCCTCCCTGAGACCCTTATCCTCCCATCGTCGAGGAGGGCCGTCGCAAAGAGGGGCCGATCCCTCTTCATGATTGGGCTGGTGGACAGGATCGATGCTACGGCCCCGAGCATCTTCTCGTCCACAATCCCCTCGCCCCTCAGGAGGGTGAAATGATCGTATGCGTTTACGGCGCCGGGAGTCACGAGGAGCCTCTCGATCGTCTGCCGGCTCGCCCTCCTATACTCCTCGACCAAGGCCATCGATTCCTGAAGGGCCCGCCCTCTCTCCCCCATGCAGAGAGCCAAAGCGACCCCCTGCCTCCCGAGTCGACCGCATGCGTTGAGGAGGGTAGCGAACTCCCTCGCGTCCCTAAGCGGCGTCCAACGGCCCTCCTTAATCAAAGTGTAGACCTTGCCGGTGAGCTCGAGCATCCCGGCCGTGTCGAAACCATCAGCGATGAGCTTCTGCATGACGGCCGCGAAGATGTTCTGCTTCTCCTCGATCGTGAGGTCCCCTATCGTCCTCCACCTCTCATCCTCCTTTAGGGCTATGCCTGCCTTTACGAGCAGCGATATTACCGCATCGTCCTCGCCACTCAAGCCGGGCAGGTAAGGTTCGGTCGTAACGGAGATCGATTTGTACATTGGCCTCGATTCCCTGCCGAAGAAGACTAGGTCCTCCGTGACCCCGAGGATGCCCAATTCCTCGGCCTCACTGACCATGGACTCGTTCGCGCCGGTGAGCTCCCTCTTCACGCCCTTGTCCTGCAGGTCACCGAGCGCTCCCACTATGGCCATGGCCACGAGGTCCGAACAGCCCCTATCGTATCCCCTCGCCACCATATACGTCGCGCCTGATGCGGACATCTCCCTTGCCCCATCAATTCCACAGAGATGCGGGTTGACATGAATGGTGCCCTCGCCGGCTTGCCCCCTTGGCGCGTGGTGGTCGATGACGAACGTCTGCCTCCTGATCCTCCCGATCTCCTCGAGGTAACCGGAACCGAGATCGGTCAGGACGACGGGCCCTTTGTACTTCGCCAGGAACTCATAATCTCCCTGCGAAAGCTGGTTGACGACGCGCACCATAAACGGCTTTTCGTCCCTCGCCAGCACCGATGCTACGATGCCCGCAGAGGCCAGGCCATCGGCATCGAGATGCGTTAGAACCAGTGCCTCTTGTCCCTGCTCCATCGTTTCCTTGAACGCCCTAGCGGCTTCGGCCGCCAACTTGGCGAAGACCTGGCGGCCCTCAGCCATATGCCGTCATCTGTACTCGTATCTCCAAGTCTGGGGCAGAACGCCCTTGCTCACGTAGTACCTGCCAAGCCTCCTGATCTTCGATTCCACGAGCTGGAGGGAGTGGCGATCGAGCCTGTCGGACTTGTGCCTCTCCAGATGCCCCCTTATGGCCCTTGCCTTCTCCAAGAGGTTGTCGAGGTCCTCGGTCCTGGAGGCCTCCACCTTTCCCTCCCTCAGTATCTGGCTTATCGTCTTGCCCGTTACTGCCTTGGTGAGCGGTATGCCGTGCTGGTCCCTGAGCACGGCACCTATCGTGCTCTTGCTCTTCCCTTCCTTGGCAAGCTTGGTCACGATGGCTGAGACATCGTCGCCCGTTACCCTCAGCCACGAGGGCGGTTTCTTCGATATCGGCCTCTTCGAACTCGATTTGCCCCGCTTATGCGAGTAAAGCCTGGCCATGCTGTCCTTTCAGCGGACTGCCATTGCAAGGGACAGATAACCTTTCTGCTCTCCTGCATTATTCGGCCATTCAGCCGAGCCATTTGGCAAGGGCCCTGAACGCCTTTCCCCTGTGCGAGAGCAGGTTCTTCTCGTGGAGACTCAGCTCAGCGAAAGTTTTCCTCTGCCCCCTCGCCATAAATATTGGATCGAAGCCGAATCCACCCCTTCCTTTGGCAGAAGGTGATATCGTGCCAACGGTGGAGCCCTTGAAGACCTTTGCCTCCTCGCCATTGGCAGAATAGGCAACAGCGCTCTCAAACCGGGCCGACCTGTTACTTCGGCCCCTCATCAGCACCAAGATGCCCTTGAAGCCGATCGTTTTTAGGACATAGGAGGAATAAGGTCCCGGAAACCCACTCAGGGCCGAGATGAATAGGCCCGAGTCCTCAACCAAGACGGGCCTCCCCAGCATCGAGGCCCCCCTCAGCGCGCAGGCTTCGGCGATATCCTTGAGGTCTTCCGCCTGCAGCTCCTCCAACTCCAGATCGATCTGCCTGAGCTTTATGCCAGACCCGCTCAGGATCTCGGCCGCTTCCCTGACCTTGTGGGCGTTACCCGTTATGAATGCTATCGTCCTCACGCGGCTCTCACCCCATCGACTCAGACCCGAAGTGCATGACCTCCATGCCATCTAGGCCGAACTCGTAGGCCCTATTCATGACGCTCTCTGCTGATCTCATCCCCTCTTGAGCGGATTGCCAAGAGTATGTGGAGGCGATTACAATCATACCTTCGAAGTTCGGGCCAATTTGTCTTAAAGCCTTTGCCAAGGCATAAGAGGTTGCCTTCGACGAAGCTCATCTTCAGAAAAATTTATAGTCCTTTTATGTTTGTGACTCACAGACGACTTATGGCAAAGGTAAATGCAGCCGTTGTTGGATGCGGCAATATCGGCACTTACGCCCACATACCTAATTTGAAAATGCTACCGAACGTTGAGCTCGTTTCAGTCTGCGACATAATAGAGGAGAAGGCCGAGGCGGCCTCAAGGCAGTTCAAGGTCGGGAGATACGATACTGACTACCGCAAGATCGTCTCAGACAGCGATATCGGGCTCGTCGCCATATGCACGCCCCCGGACACCCATCTCGAGATAGCTAGCGCGGCACTGGAAGCTGGTAAGCACGTCTTCCTGGAGAAGCCCTTGGCTGCCAACTTGCAGGATTCGGTGAAACTCCACAAGGTTGCGAAGGGATCGGAGGCCAAGCTGATGCCCGGATTCTGTCTCAGGTACCATGGCATGTTCAAATACGTTAAGCACCTCATTGAACAGGGCAAGGTGGGAAAACCCGCGCTCATGTGGCGTAACGCGATAGGGGCCGCAATAGGGGTGCTGGCCCCGGCCCAATGGGTCATGCAGAGGAGGCGAAGCGGGGGAATGCTCGTCGAGAACACGATGCACATCTTCGACGCCTTCAGGTGGTATGCGGGGGAATATGACTCGGTCTACGCTGAGGCCAGAACCATCTCTAAGGGGGTGGACATCGAGGACACGGCGATGGTTGCGATGAAGTTCAAGGGCGGCGCGTATGCGACGATCACCCAGACTTGGGCAGCGACTCATAGCTGGGACACGTGGGGGGTCATGGGGATGAATGGGACCGTCACAGTTGATGGCTACATAGGAGGGCCCATGCAGGTCAGTTGGAAGGGTGAGAGCCTCAGGGTGGTCGACATCAAGGAGGACGCGATCTTGATGTACAGGAAGGAGCTGGAGAGCTTCGTGCAGAATATCCTGGGAAATACGGAGCCCGAGGTCAACGTGACCGACGCGCTGAAGGCCATGGAGGCAGCCACGGCGGCGCTGCGGTCGTCGGATGAGGGGAAGCCCATCAAGCTGCCTCTTGTCGGCTACTGAAGGGGATGGTTGGCTTGAAGAGAGGCATTAATGCGTGGTGTTTCCCGGGCAACTACGGAACCGATGCGATCCTTGAGAACGCTGCCAGGATAGGCTACGACGGCGTTGAGCTGAATCTGGACGAGGAGGGCATGGACCCGTTCAAGATGACAGAGGGGAAGGCCGCATCGATCAGGAAGAGGGCAGAGAGCCTTGGCCTCAAACTGCCAAGCCTCAGCACAGGGCTCTTCTGGAAGTACGATCTGGGAAACCCGGAGATGAAGGTGAGGGAGAGGGCCTCTGAGATAATGAGGAGGGGGTGCCGAATAGCAGCTGAGCTTGGGGCCAAGGTCCTGCTCGTCGTGCCTGCCGTTGCCTCGCCAAAAGTACCATACAAGGAGACTTGGAGGCTCTCGAAGGAGACGATGCTCAGTGCCACAGACTACGCCGATGAGGCCGGCGTGATCATAGGTGTTGAGAACGTATGGAACCACTTCCTCTACAGCCCGAACGAGTTCAAGTCCTTCATCGAGGAGATCGGGCACAAGTACGTGAAGGCGTACTTCGACGTTGGTAACTGCTGGCAACTGGGATTTCCCCAACAGTGGATCGAGATGCTCGGCAAGGAGATAGCCTGCATCCACGTCAAGGACTACGACAGCGACGCCCTGGGCTTCAGGCCATTGCTGGAGGGCAACGTCCCGTGGGGGGAAGTCATGGGGGCGTTGAGGTCAATCGGCTACGATTACTTCCTCAACGTCGAGGTCTCCCCATATAGGGGGGACGAGCTGAAATGCGCGATCGATAGCAAGGCAGCGCTCGACATACTGCTGAGGATGGCTTGAGTAATTTTAAATATAATATATGCTTGATTTCGGGATCAGAGGCACTTGAGCCTCTGCCTTCCAGCGCCCCAATCCTCGTTTGGCATCAAGGCCTGGGCGTACTCAAAACCCGCTTCGATGCCCCTAATCCTGGCCAACGCCCTGTAATAGTCCGCATAAGGGTAGTCGGAGGACAAACCCCTACCCCGGATGAACTCGTGTACAAGTATGGATTCACACCACCTATCGAAATATTCAGAGAAGTCGACATATGCCTTCGGCCTGAAGTCCAAAGGGTCCTCCCAGTTCTCGCAAAAATAGAGAGAACCAACGTAGTGCTGTGGAAGACCCCTTTCGAGGCCAGGTAGTGACGAATAGTAGATCGCATCCTTGACGATCTCATGCGCGTTGAAATGGTCCCTGTGGTAGCTGCCCTTCCAATGGGTTACGACGATCTGTGGCCTCAATTCCCTTATGATGTCGCAGACGGCAAGCTTTACCTCCCTGTTGGCTTCGAGCTCCCCATCTCTGTACGGCAGCACTCTGAACTCAGCGCCAAGTATCCTAGCCGACTCTTTCCCCTCCTTGATCTTCTGTTCCCTATATCTATCCGGTGGAAGCGAGGGATGTCCCCTCTCACCCGCAGTCAAATGGACGAACACGACCCTGTCCCCCTCGGAAGAATGTTTCGCAGAAACCCCGCCGAATGTAAGCTCCATGTCGCCGATGTGGGCTCCGAAGGCCAAGATACACTTCTTATCCCCACTCATGCGGGACTTATCTCCACACATACCATCTTGGCAAGATATTAATCGATTTTGGATAAGTTGTGCCACTAACGCCCTTGGATTCTACGTCGCATTTGAGATCGCACAGCCCTCGATGTTGATTTTAGTGTGGGCACCTGCTGGGTGAACGCCCCTATGTTATGACTGCGATGTCCTCGACGAAAAGGTGCTTTACGATCATTGCCACCTTGTTACAAGGTACTCACGGATCAACAGCTTATATCCCAGCACAACCCTCCTGCAGCTGGGTAAGGCCCCATGCACCTGAGAGAGCCGATCGTGGTCGTGATGGGTCACGTCGATAGCGGCAAGACGAGTCTCTTGGACAAGATCAGGGGGACGGCGGTTGCTGCCAGAGAAGCTGGTGGGATCACTCAATAACCTTGAGTCCTAGACCCA
>Ga0315309_1000760_pt1 | contig 19643 bp, 21 predicted proteins | sample TDP4_MG_FD_203080 | JGI IMG/M metagenome (GOLD analysis project Ga0315309, IMG submission 203080) | Freshwater sediment microbial communities from Lake Towuti, South Sulawesi, Indonesia - TDP4 | ecosystem: Environmental > Aquatic > Freshwater > Lake > Sediment | place: Indonesia: South Sulawesi... | reverse complement strand
AAGGCCACTCAGAGACTCGCCAAGGAACCGATACCTATACTGTTCTTTGGCGGGGCAGCAGTTCGCATGCTATGCCCAAGTGCAAACGAGCCCTCAAGCCCATTCTTTCGTGAATTGAATGATATAGACTTGATTGCTCCTAGGAGCCGAGCACAAGACTTGTACAAGCTGTTGCTAGCTCTTGGCGATCTTTGTGGAACAAGATACTACTATTTTGTGGCACGATCTGATCGTAGGTTCAACGCAATGAGAGCCGGCAGACGATATCGGGTGAGAACGATCGAGAAGATCCTTGAGGATGGAGCTATCCAGTGCGGCGTGCTTGACATATTTACCGACTCTGTTGACTTAAGACATAAGGTCGATGTTCGTGATATGTTCGGACTCTCTAAGAATAGCCTGTACACAATAGGAGTGCACAACATCCTCCTTACCAAGTGTCAATACATCTTTGACGTTCCGGCGACGGCGCGAGAGGAACTGGTCCGTCAACGGTTGGACTATAGAATCCTTAACTATCCTGACTATAGGACTGATCGCCTTCTGATCGGCATTGAAGAGAAAGATATGAGGGATCTGTGCGCAATATTCCTTGATCATGAGACTGGAGAGGGGGATAACGACATCAACTTGAACAAGATACGCAGAACTCTTGAAAGAGATAAGAAGTTCGCCTTGACTTTCAGACTCAACCTTGAAAACATACTGAGAAACGAGAGTATCCTGAGTAAGATAGGGATTCCAAGTGGTGACATTACAAGAATCTTTGATCGTATTCAGAACATTCTGCAGGCTGTACCTGGGATCGAGAAAAGGTGGAGCAACCCGTGGTGGAACGTCGATGTTGAGACGCCTCAAATATTCGGAAAATCCTCTGGCTAGTGAATGCTCGAAACTCTAGGCCAAGAGGCGTCTGTGTGATCCTCGTCTAGGGCGTCAAGGCCCAAATACGTTTTTAAGCGTTAGAGATTGAACAAAGCATGCTTTAAGGGGAGAACGATGCCTACAGAGATCTTGGATGTCGAGGAATTCGTCAAGCTTTCCGAAACAGCTCTGGCTTGTAGAGTAAAGAGGCTTAAGGATCTGGTGAAGCTGAAGCTTCGAACTCCCCGTATGCTTTACACTATTAAGCTTGAGGCGCCCAAGGCAGGGGAAGTCCTCAAGCGCATTAGGTGCGAGGTTCAAGAAGTCTAGCCTCTGGCTAGGAAAGACTCTTGAACTCACACCTGCAAAGCCTGTCCTAGAGGAGACGACTTGGTGAGGCTAACAGACATCTTTCGGTCGAAAGCTCAGACTAGACTGATTGAGTACATGCTTGAGAATAGGAGCAAAGTCTTCAATCAGTCCACGTTAGCAAGATTCTTGGATTGTTCGCCCTCGACTGTAGCGAGAATCATTGAACCGCTGATCGGGGCACGTATCATCACATATGAGAGGTTCAATCAAGGGATGAAGGTTCTCAGTCTGAACATCGATGATGAGAGGACTAAGTTGCTTCTAGAGTTCCGTGAGAAGCTTAAGTCACTTTGACGAGCCGGAAGAAGGGGCACTACTTCTTGTTCTCTTTCTCGTGTAGGTTCCTGAACTTCTCAGCCAAAGAGTCGCATATGAGGGCGCATACTCGCCACTGGCGAAGATTATGGTTGATCCTGAGTTGCTCTAATGCCTCGCATATGCTGTCTTCTTCTTCAGGATTCAATGCTCTGTCCCGATGTCAGGTCGTATAGACAATCGCACTATATAAAAAGCTGATCGTAAGGAAATCTCATACGATACGTTAAGAGACATCATGAACCGGAAGAGTCTGAGGTTTGAAGGTACTTCGGAAGGATTTGAAGCATGGCTCCGTGAAAGTGCTAGTTCAGACCCTAGATGATCTTTGGCATCTTTACAACATCATCGAAAGAGATGATCTGGTTCACGCAAGAACAACTCGTGAGGTCAAGATGGAAGGAGTCGGCCGTCCCTCAAGCCGCAGAATGCCGATCTCGCTTACTCTGAAAGTTGAAAGGGTCCATTTTGACAGGGCAATTACAAGACTTAGAGTTCTGGGCGTCGTCACAGAAGCCCCAGAAGATTTTCATATCCAAGGCTCTCACCACACGTTGAGCCTCGAACCAGGACATCAAGTCGTCATCGTCAAGAGCCGCTGGCATAACCACCAGCTGGAGAGGCTGCAACGAGCTGTCTCAAGGCAGGAGCCAGTTGTTCTCGTTGCAATTGATCTAGAAGAAGCGTGTGTGGCAGTCCTTCAGAGCTATGGCCTTGAAGTCAAGGCTCTGATTCGATCCAGACTTCCTGGCAAGAGAGAGGCTGAAAAGCGTGAGAGCGCTCTGGGCAAATACTACAGCGATGTCCTGAACCTAGTCGCTTCAGTCAACAAGGATCTGAAAGGCAAGATCGTCGTAGTTGGGCCAGGATTCACGAAGGAAAGATTCGCCGCCTTTGTCAGAGATAGGTCTCCAGAGGTGGCAGCCAAGATTGCCGCGGTGAAGAGCGTCGGCAGCGCGGGTGAGGCGGGAACCTATGAGGCGATTAGGTGTGGAGTCCTCGACAAGGTCTTGAGAGACATGAGGACAGTGGAAGAGGTTTCTGCGGTGGAAGAGGTTCTGAGGCGGCTGGGAAGTTCGAAGGGAGATGTGTCGTACGGGCTGGAGCAGGTATCTCAAGATGCGTCTGAAGGAGCGATTGGGCAGATCTTGATACTTGATCAAACTCTGCGCGAAGCCGACGAGGAGCGAAGGAGATTGATTGACCAGACGATTCGAAACGTTGAAGGCAAGGGTGGGAGAGTATTGATTATTAGCGGCGAGCACGAGGGAGGCGCAAAACTGAACTCGCTGGGAGGCATTGCGGCACTATTAAGATATCCCAAGCATCTTTGAAAGATGGTTTCCCAGTTGTATAAGAGGCGGCGGCGAACTGACGAAGTTTAGCCTGATAGGGCCCACGGTCGTAAGCCTGACTACGGTCTTCTTCTCGAATGATATTCTCGTCTCACAGCCGGGTTCGATTCAATGATCTTCTTCAAAGCCTCTTCGAACTGCTCCTCTTCCGACAATGGAACAACGAGGAATATGCCAGTTCTACCGACCTTGTCCCTTCGGGTCAGGACCCTAACTCTTTCCTTGACTATGTCAGGGCTAACGGCCAAGATCCTTGCCACCTCTGACTCTCTTCCGGCGACTTGAGACTCGAAGTGCCCTCTCGCCGTAGGCTCTATCAGTGTAAGCCTCTTTGTGACCCCAGATGCTCGTCGACCAGACCGTATCGCCTCAAGGTCAACCATGCCGCCGAACCTGTAGAATTCGTATTCAAGCCCCTTGAATTTCAAGAGAGGGAAGGTTACAGAGGCTGTCTCCTCAGCGTTCAGATATATGTGAGCCTTTGGCGAGTGGCTTGGCGTCGCCTGTGCAATCAGCCTCGTGAATAGTTTGTAGCCTCGCTTGGTCAAACATAATTCAAGCCTATACGACGGGACTGTCTGAGGTATGAGAACATCTATGTCGCTGTCCTTTTCGACGTCGCCTCTTGCCACGCTGCCGTGAATTGCGGATTGAAAGCCTTCTGCCTCCAGCGCTTCCATTATCTGCGCTGCGATCTTTCGTTTGTCTTCAAGAAGATTCCAGTGAGATTGGTCGTAGATGTGCTCAGTTCTATCCGTTCGGCTAACCGGCTTTTCCGCCATGCCTATTCACTTTCAGATGTGCGTACATTTCCAGTGATCCAGTCAAGGTAGGGCGCGTAACCTTTCTCAATACGGAACGCAATGACCTCGGGCAGTTCATAGCTGTGAAGAGCCCTTATCCTGTTCTCCGCTCTATCATAGGCGGATAATTTTGTCTTTGCAATTAGTAGATGCTCTTCCGATTCTTCAAATTGGCCCTTCCATCGATAGACGGAATTGACCCTCGCGATATTTACGCATGAAGCGAGACGCTCATCCACGAGGGTCCTTGCGATCCTTCTTGCTTCATTTAGGTCTCTGCATGTCGAAAGTAGCAGTAGGGCGTCTGTCCGATTGGTTCTTGGGGGTATCTTCTTCATATTCTGCTCAGACAAGTCTCGTTCCGCTCACATCGATCTATGTAGTCATTCTCCAATAATGAGTTTTCGCGGCTGCTGTCAATCGAAGAGCAGGCGTTGTGTAAATGGGATATGTTGCGTGTCCCAATCTCTCATACATTTCTGTACGAGCAGCTGTGTCTTAAGGCATAAGACCTCAATCTTTCGGAGCAAACAACATGCGTTTCATGACATCTCCAATTATGCATTGAGGCCGAATTCGGATTTGTTCAAGCTTAAAAGATAATTAGGAGGTTTCTCAAACACTGGGAGGTAAGTATCTCAGGACGTCGTAGTGACTTGGCAGAAGAAACGTTCCCATGGATTCAGACCATTACTGGGTTAGTCTTCTATCTGGTAGCCTGGGTTGTACTCTTTCTTCTTGCAAGGCGCTTCAATCTTGAAGAGAGAGGTTTGAAGGTTGGCCCGCTCTACTTTGTTTACAAGACCACGTCTCTGAATCAAACTTTGGAACGCTTTGCGAAAAGGTTCCGGCGGGTTTGGCGTGTCTTCTTTAACATGGGAGCCGCGGTTGGTGTAGGAATGCTGCTGCTCATAATCTACCAGCTTCTGAGAAACGCTTTCAATCTCGCCTATAGGACTCGAGAGGCGGGACCAGTTCAGGTCCTTCTTCCGATACCTGGCGTCACGATGAGTTGGGAGAACTTTCCGTACGCAATTGTTGCCATCTTCATTCTATTAGTTACTCACGAGGCGGCTCACGCCATAGCGAGCCTTGTCGAAGGAGTTCCCTTGAAGTCTTCTGGAATATTCTTGGCTGCAGTCCTGCCTGGGGGATTGGTGGAGCTGGATGACGAAACGCTGGATAAGAGCTCATGCTCAACACAGCTTAGAGTCTTTGCTGCGGGTTCTTCTGCGAACCTGGCCGTCTCGCTGATCTTTCTTGTTCTTATGGCGAACTTCACGCTGACGATAACTCCCTTCTATGATATCGTTCCGTCTGGGGTTCTGGTGGGAGGGACAACGGCGGGGCACCCAGCTGAAATCGCGGGCATCAAGGCAGGTGACATCATCGAAGGAATTGACGACACGAAAGTGGCCACCGTTGAGGAGTTGAGAGCGTTCATGGCGCACATCAAACCGAATACCCGCCTAGTAATGCTGACATCGAGGGGAAGGTTTGAACTCGTGACAGCGCCAGACCCAGGTAACAAGACACGCGCGATACTTGGGGTCACCCAGCTTACAAACCATGTGACATACCTGCCAAAGTTCAGCTCTCTTCCTTCTAGCCTGCCAAGGCAGTTGTTCAACCTTGAATTTTGGATTCACTTCGTGACCATCAATGTCGCCATGATCAACATGCTTCCTCTGTTTCCCCTCGACGGAGACAGATATTTGCTGGCACTTCTGCAGTCCTTAGGCGTGAAGAACGTGAAGGCTGTGAGATCGACGATGAGCGCCTTCTCATTCATGATCCTAGCGATGAACCTGTTCCTTTCGTACGTGACATTTGGATTTTTGAAGATGTGAAGGTATCGTTATTGAGATGCCGCATCTGCCGAAACGAAGCGTTCTATAGACGATCGTATGAAGGAGTTGCACTATGCAAGACATGTTTTCCCAAAGATATTGAGGAGAAGATTCGAAGAACGATCTCGAAGTTTAACATGTTGAGGTTCGACGATCACATAGCCGTAGCTGTCTCGGGAGGAAAGGACAGCCTTACACTCCTCAGGGTGTTACGGAAGCTTGAGAAAAGGTTTCCAAGGGCAACCCTTACCGCCGTGACCGTTGATGAGGGCATTAGAGGGTACAGGGCTGAGGCAGTCAAATTGGCGCAGGAATCCTGCAAAGAACTCGACATCAACCACGTAGTTGTCTCTTTTCGAGAGATTTTTGGAAAGACTCTTGATCAAATAGTCAGTTCGAAGAAAGAGCTTTCTCCTTGTTCGTATTGCGGAGTTCTGAGACGGAGGGCGATTCACATGGCGGCGAGAGAGGCAAAGGCCAACAAGATTGCGACAGCCCACAACCTAGATGATGAGGCTCAGACGATTCTGCTGAACATTTTCCACGGAGACGCGAAAAGGATTGCGAGGGTTGAACCTGTGCTTGTTGACCCTGCAGGCCGGTTTCTCCAAAGGGTTAAGCCTTTGTGCGAGATACCGGAGAAAGAGGTGGCTTTGTACGCCTACCTTTCGGGAGTCAGGTTCCAAACTTGTCCCTGCCCTTACTTGGCAACAGCCCTTAGAAACGATATTAGAGAAATGCTGAACAGAATTGAGGAGCGACACCCGGGGACGAAGTTCACAATCTTCAGATCTATGGAACGGCTTCGAGATTCTCTGAAGGCATCAATGGCGCTTACAGAACTGCGAAGCTGCCTTCGATGCGGTGAACCTACGACTGGAGCCGTTTGCGAGGTTTGCAAGATGCTGGATAAGACTGTTGAGTGATCCAGGAAGAAGGAAATTCCTCGCAAGGGCCTGTGGTCTTTGGGTAGATGAGTTCTGCATGCCCCTTCACGATAGTGTCCGGTATACTACCAACCTTTGAATATCCAAGCTTCTCGTAGAAACCTCGGGCGTCTGTATTGAAGTCGGACGCGAGAAGAAACACGTTCGGCCATTGCCTCAGGATCTTACTCTCTGCAAACTCGAGCAGTCTTCTTCCGATTCCTCGCCTGCGATGACGAACATGCACTCCTATAGCTTTGACGTATCCGCCGAGAGGAAATGCCTCCTTCACATAGAAGACAACGAACCCTGCGACCTTTCCGTCTTGGAGAGCTGCAAAGCATCACCCCGACGAGAGATGGCGTTCAAAGAATGCTCTCGCTTGCACATGAGTGAAGCCAAGTGTGATCCAAGGATCTGATCCAACCATGATCTCGACGCACTCCTTCAAATGTGCCAATTGCAATTCAACTATCTTAACATCATCCGACCCCATACGAGCGCACTCCCCATCCTTCTACCCTTTGGATCAACGAGAAATGTTTTGAGTTGACTAGGCCTTGCTTCTGAAACGGGACGCTTCGAGAGCGAAACGAGGGCTCCACCCGTCTTAACGTATTCTGAAAATGTCCTCTGACGGCTCTGATGCACCTATACGATTAGCATTTTCAACGGCACATGGCCTGTCTCTGGTACGAATGCCTCTCCATACCTGCATCTTCCAGCTGCACCTCTAAGCTGAGCGATGCGCTCGATCCAGCCAGCATATGTCCGGAGCAGGCGACTTTGGCTTCGATACGCTTTTCGCATAGTCCTCATTTTCCTAGGGTATTGCGCGGTTATGTCTGAAATCACCAGCGTCTCAGTTGGGACTGTAAGTCCAAAGATGCCGCTAAGGCTCTCATAGCAATATGCACCATAGGGTAACCACTCTCTTCCCCTCCCAGCATATGCTTCCGTAGGTGAGTGGAAGAGAGCTTCCAGAGCCAAAAGCGAAACTTCCCTATGGACTCGGTGCCGATCCCTTGGATGAGGAAAAAGAACTAGGTCAGGTTTCAATTCCCTGATCCTTCTCGTGAACAATTCAACATTGAATCGAGAAATGAGCGGCTCTTCGATGCCAAGAAACTCAGACCGATCTGACAATCCCAGCTCCCTCCTAGAGATCTCGAACTCCTCGCGTCTAATCTCTTCAACTCGGACCGATCCACGCGGGCTCGAACTCCCGCCTTTCCCCGATGTTGCCACAAGAACAGTCGCTTCTGTTCCCCACTCAACATACTTCATGATGGCCCCACCGCATGAGAGCAGTTCATCGTCAGCATGGGGTGCGAAGACAAGAATCCTTCTGGGAACAACCGCGTGCACTGTTCTCTTCTGCACTCTGCCTACAGAAGGCATCAGGCGAAGAGTGGCTTGCAGGGAGGCGCTTAGAATGGGCTTTCTCGACATTGCAACCATTCCGAACCTATATTGACTCCGCCTCAGGATAATTAAGTAGCGACGACGCAGAGCGCTCCAGAACCGCATTAGAAGCGAGAAGGAGAACGGGTTATGATAGGAATGGATCTCGAAGCTACAGAGAGAAGGAATCTGAAGTCGAAGGGCATTCATAAGATGACTAGTCTCGAAATAGTTCGCCTCATCAACGAGGAAGATCGCAAGGTTTCCTTTGCAGTTTCGAATGAAGTGAGACGGATTGCACGGATTGTGGATGCAGTTACTGACGCTTTGAAGAGTGGGGGAAGAGTCTTCTACGTTGGTGCGGGCACCAGCGGCAGGCTCGGGGTTCTAGACGCAGCGGAGATGTCGCCATCTTTCGGAGTTCCGACGACGAAGTTTCAGGGGATCATTGCTGGAGGATGGAGGGCACTCAGAAGATCTATTGAGGGTGCTGAGGACGATAAGGAAGCCGCTTCGAGAGAACTTGATAGAAGAGGCATTTGCAAGAATGATATTTTGATCGCGCTTTCAGCGGGTGGAAGAACGCCTTTCGTTTTGGCTACCATGCGAGCTGCTCGGAGGATGGGTGTAAAACGTTTCGGAATCACGTGCAACCCTAAATCGGAAATGGCGCGTCTGGCTGATGAAACGATCATTCTGAGAGTTGGCCCGGAGGTCATCGCAGGAAGTTCGAGGATGAAGTGCGGGACGGCGCAGAAGATGGTTTTGAACACGATAAGCACGGCGTCGATGGTTAGGCTTGGGAGAGTATGGGAAGGCTTGATGGTGGATCTTGAGGCGAGAAGCAAGAAACTTCGGGGAAGAGCCATTCGGATCGTCTCTGAAGTCGCAAGAGTTGATCATCTCTCCGCCAAGAAGGCGCTTGATGAAGCTAATGGCAATGTAAGGCTCGCAATATTCATGCTGAGATACGGGGTCTCTATCGAGGAGGCGAAAAGAATTCTGGCAAGCATCAGGAGAGATATCGAGAGGATAGTTTCCCCGTCTCAAAGAGCGGGGAAGAAGGCGCGGCAATAGCCAGTGGGAACAATGAAGAGAGTAGTTGGACTCATGTCAGGAACATCGGCCGACGGTGTTACTGCGGCTCTGGTTCAGGTTTCAGGCACTGATGAGAAGACACGGCTGAAAGTCTTAGCATCGAATACCTATCCATACGAACCCAGGCTTAGAAGAGAAATATTCCAGCTATTCTCACCGAGAACAGGGACTGTTGATCGGATCTGCCGAGTGAATTTCGCCTTGGGCGAGGAGTTCGCCAAAGCAGCCCTCAAGACAATAGAGAGAGCGAGGCTAGATACGAAAGAGATCGATCTGATCGCCTCCCACGGCCAGACGATCTATCACATTCCCACTAAGCCTAGGTCTACTTTGCAGATCTGCCAGGCAGCGGTTATAGCGGAAAGAACTGGCATCACCACTGTTTCTGATTTTAGGGCGAGAGACGTGGCTGCCGGTGGTCAGGGAGCACCCCTAGTAGCCTTCGCAGACTTTGTCCTGTTCAGAAGTACGCATAAGGCCCGCGCCATTCAGAACATCGGAGGCATAGCGAACGTCACGGTGGTCCCTAGGTCGGCGAAGTTGAGCCACGTATTCGCGTTTGATACGGGGCCAGGGAACGTGATCATTGACTCGGTTGTTAGGCAGTTGACGAATGGACGCCTCTTGATGGATAGAAACGGGATGATAGCCAGAAAGGGAAAGGTCGATCGCGAGCTGTTGAGAGATCTCATGAAATCACCTTTCATCCGAAAGAAACCCCCGAAGACCACTGGCAGAGAGGAATTCGGTGAAGAATTCGCTGATGCGTATTTTAACAAGGCAAGATCGAGAGGATTGAGAAAAGAGGGTATAGTGGCGACTGCGACAGCTTTTACAGCTGAATCCATCGCCTACAATTACCGGAGATTTGTGTATCCTCGATGTCGCATAGATGAGGTGGTGCTCAGTGGAGGAGGAGCCAAGAACCCTACACTTGTCAGCTTGCTTAGGGAGAAGCTAGGCCTACCTATTTTGTTCCACGAAGATTTTGGAATTCCCTCTGAAGCGAAGGAAGCCGTAGCATTTGCGATACTTGGCAACCAGACAATGGAAGGAAAACCGGGAAATGTTCCATCAGCAACGGGTGCATCGAGAGCTGCCCTCTTGGGTACAATATGGCCTGGGGGAAAAGCGCCCCGTGGACATATACGTGGCCGCGGACCTAGTAGCGGAATATCACGTTAAATGAGTAGCTTGGCTCTCTCGCAACATCGCGGATCTTCTTCAAGCAATAAGTCTTTCAGGTGAAGACAAAAGAGGGTTTAATATCAGGCAGTCGGCTCAATTGATTCTTGGCGGTGGTGAGGGATCGGGGAGATAGCCGTTCCCTGTTACCTGAAATCGGCTACATGCAGGGATCCGCCAACCTGTGGGAGCAGTGCCACCGAACGGATGTGGGCCTCGGTTGCTGACAATGACATCTTGCCCTGTCAGGCCAATGGAGCAGAGGTTTCTTTCGAAGGAAAGAGACTATCTGCTTGCTGCTGAACCCGATCAGGCTCGGAAGAGAGCAGTCGTAGAGCAGACACCTCGGCGCTGGCAGGATCACGAGGTGTAGGAGGCAGCTGAGACACCTACACCGAGAGGAGCGCCTATCTCGCAGGGATGTCACCACCGCTACTTTCTATCCCTAAAGGCTTATCTGAAGGTCGGAACCAACATAGCAAGCCAAAATTTCGGAATGACAGGTGCCAAAATAGTTGAGCAGAGAAGCGAAGAAAGCACCGCCTGACATCAAGCTCTTTGGAAAGTGGAGCACGCAGGGCATTGAGGTGGCGGATCGTGGACTACAACGATACGTTGGCCTCAGGCCGGCTCTCAGTCCTCACACAGGCGGACGACACGAACACAAACGGTTCATGAAGTCTTCGATCAATATCGTGGAGAGACTGGTCAACGATATGATGAGGCATGGTAGAGAAGGAGGCAAGAAGGCGAAGGCAACTGGCATAGTTAGGAATGCATTAGAAATCATTCATCTGAAGACCGGAAAGAACCCGATAGAGGTTCTCCTTAGGGCAATTGAGAACTCTGCTCCTTGTGAGGAAACCACTAGGGTCAGCTACGGCGGAATAGTCTATCATCAAGCCGTAGATATGGCCCCTCAGCGCAGACTCGATCTCGCTTTGCGTTTCATTAGCGACGGAGCGAGGCAGGTGTCATTCAGCAATCCCAAGACCATTGACGAATGCCTGGCCGATGAAATAATCGCTGCGGCCGAAAGAGACAGTAAGAGCTTCTCCATCAGAAAGAGAGATGAAATAGAGCGAGTCGCCCTGTCGTCCCGCTAAGGAGCGATGAATTCTCTTTTTCCTTCTTTTTCCGGTCCTGTTATTGAGTCAAAGGTTAAATATGGCGGCCTTGACTTAAACTAAGAATCGCTTGAAATCCGGAGGAAGTATACTGGCTTGAGCGGATCCGAGAAACCGCATCTGAATCTGGTCGTGATTGGCCATGTGGATCACGGCAAGAGTACAATGGCAGGCCACTTGCTCTACTTGACTGGCTACGTCGATAAGAAAACAATCGACGAGTACGCAAAGGAATCTGAGAAAACGGGAGCAGGAGACACATTCAAGTTCGCATGGGTATTGGACAGCCTGAAAGAAGAGAGAGAAAGAGGAGTCACCATCGACCTCAGATTCATGAAATTTGAGACTCCGAAGGTTTTCTACACAATCATCGACTGTCCAGGCCACAAGGACTTCATAAAGAACATGATTACAGGCACCAGTCAGGCAGACTGTGCAATACTAGTCGTTTCCACAAAGACTGGAGAATTCGAGGTGGGGGTGGGCCCGGGCGGACAAGCTAGGGAGCACGCATTCCTTGCAAGAACCTTAGGAGTCAATCAACTAGTCGTAGCTCTATCGAAGATTGATGACTCTACAGTCAACTACTCCAAGGAACGGATCGAGGCATGCCAGAAGGAACTCGATGGCCTGCTGAAGGTGGTCGGCTTCGATACGTCCAAGATCAACTTCATTCCTGTCTCAGGCTGGACGGGCGACAACTTAGTGAAGTTGAGTGAGAAGACCCCTTGGTACAAGGGTCCGACCCTCGTTCAGATCTTGGACACTTTCGTAGCGCCTCCGAAACCTATGGACAAACCTCTGAGGATTCCGGTTCAAGATGTATACACGATTACTGGAGTGGGCACAGTCCCAGTTGGACGTGTGGAAACGGGAATCCTCAAGACGAACGACACGTTGATCTTCAATCCTTCAGGTGCCTCGGGGGAGTGCAAGACTATTGAGACGCATCATGTGCAGATCCCGCAGGCCGTGCCAGGCGACAACATTGGCTTCAACGTGAAAGGAATCGCCAAGACCGACATACACAGAGGCGATGTGGCAGGACACCCCGACAAGCCGCCGACGATAGTCAAGGAGTTTGTCGGCAGAGTGATAATAATTCAGCACCCAACAGCGATTGCAGCAGGCTACACGCCTGTCCTCCATGCGCATACAGCAACGATGGCGGTAACGTTCTCGGAATTGCTACAGAAGATTGACGCGAGAACTGGACAGGTGACTGAGGAGAAGCCATCATTCCTCAAGACGGGTGACAGCGCGCTTGTGAAGTTGAGGCCTGTCAGGCCCATGGTTATCGAAAGCTACTCTGACCTTCCACAGTTGGGAAGGTTCGCCGTTAGAGACATGGGAACGACCATCGCAGTCGGCGTTGTTCAGCAGATCACTGAGAAAGCTGAGAAAGCCTAGCAATCCCTCAACACTTTTAAAGATCTCTAGCTTCTAGTAGTTGACCCGATCCGGTTAGGGTGGAGTGTATACTTTCGGGATGGTCAGCAAGGCGAGGATCAGGCTGTCGAGCACAGATCCGAAGGATCTGGGTTCGATATGCGAAGAAATCGGCAAGATAGCGGAGAGGACTGGTGTCAAGCTTAGGGGACCGATTCCACTTCCGACCAAGAGACTGGTTGTGCCGACGAGAAAGAGTCCCTGCGGAGAGGGGACTCACACGTGGGATAAGCTTGAGATGAGGATCCATAAGCGCCTTGTAGATGTTGACCCGAACGAGCGATTCCTCAAGCGTTTGATGAGAATAAAGACGCCCGAATCGGTTTTCGTGGAGATCGAACTCGTCTAGGAAATAGCCTCTAGCTATTAGATCAGCCTCCTCGGTTTATGTGCCTGATTCATATCAATTCTCTGAGCTAGGCTTATCTACATGACCTGAGTTCTCGTAAGCCGCCTTCAGCCATAGGCGACATGTTTCATGGAGAACTCGGTTGAGACACGCAACGTTTCTCGGATATTCAAGAGTGGGAAGACTGAAGGGTCCACTCGAATGGTAAAGGCGCTCGACGATGTCAGCATCAACATCAGGAAAGGAGAGTTGTTCGGCCTTCTAGGCCCGAACGGCGCTGGCAAGACCACGCTGATCAAGATTCTCTGCACGCTACTTCTTCCTAGCAGTGGCTCCGCATATGTGCGCGGACACGACGTCGTCAAAGAGGCGAATCACGTTCGAAAGATAATCAACATGGTCACCGGAGGTGAGACTCCTGGCTACGGTATTCTCACCGTTGCCGAGAATCTGTGGTTCTTCTCACAACTCTACGGCATTAGAGGCGATGTCGCGAAGCGCAGGGTGAAAGAGCTTCTTGAAACAGTGGGCTTGAGCGATGAAGGCACGACGAGGATGAACAGGCTCTCCTCAGGGATGAAACAGAGATTGAACGTTGCCAGGGGATTCATAAACAATCCTGAGGTTCTCTTCCTCGACGAACCTACGCTTGGGCTGGATGTTCTATCTGCGAAACATATACGTGGATATGTCAGAAATTGGGTGAACACGCAGCCTGAGAAGACTGTTCTTCTGACAACGCATTACATGGCTGAGGCGGATGAGCTCTGCGACCGAGTTGGCATCATACATGAGGGAAGGATAGTTGCGTGTGACAAGCCATCAAGCTTGAAGGCGATATTTCGGGATAAGTCAGTTTTTCAGTTTGAGATTGCTGGAAGCGGTGACTATGAGAGGCTCAAGGCTGTCAGGGGCGTTGTAGGTCTCTCTTGGACACACCACATTGAAAGCGATATGTCAACGCTGAAAGTTGTCTTGTCAGATCAGGCGGTTGCTTCGGAGATTGAGTCCACACTGAGGGCATCAGGCTCAAGGATATTGTCAATCACAACGCCAGAGCCAACCTTGGAAGATGTTTTCATACATCTCGTAGGGAAGGGGCTGGAGTGAAACAAGTCCCATTCTCGGGCGACGTAGAGAGAAACATGCGGACGATAATCGCTAGGACATATGTCCGCATAGTCGGAAGCGCGAGAGAGCCGAGTTGGCTTCTATGGGATACGGTGCTTCCCATGCTTACGTTGAGTGCATACGTCTACGTCTACAAGGTCATGAATGCTCCGCGCGAGTTCACCGGCTTTGTCATCGTGGGGGGCGCTATGATAGCGTTCTGGCTGAATGTTCTCTGGGACATGGCGGCTCAACTCTACTGGGAGAAGGAGACTGGAAATCTCGAGCCGTTTCTGATAGCTCCCATATCGAGAATGGCCATGCTCATGGGAATGGCGATTGGCGGAATCTTCAATACAACTCTCAGAGCCCTGGGAATATTCATTGTTGGAGCTTTGGTCTTTCAGGTTGAGTTCCTTATTGGGGATCCTATTGCGGCGGCTCTTGTCTTCGTCCTAACGCTTGCCTCGCTCTACTCTCTGGGGATGGTCTTCGCCTCGGTTTTCTTGATGTATGGAAGAGAGGCTTGGCATACCTCGCATCTACTTCAGGAGCCGATATACTTTCTTTCTGGGTTTTACTTTCCAGTGAAGTTTCTGCCTTTCTGGCTTCAAGTTGCCGCTTCAGCGATTCCCGTAACTTTCGGACTCGACGCGATCAGGCAGATACTGATTCTAGGCGCCAGTTTGAGAGAGGTTTCTCTTCATGTCATTGTCCTTGCGGCCTTCTGGCTTGTTCTCCTCTTCACGGCGAGGTGGATGTTGCGATACATGGAAGATCACGGGCGGAGAGATGGAAGGTTGACGCTGCGATGGCAATAAGGGATATCGCCAGGTCGTTCGCTCGCTCGGTTTGGCTAGGTTGGAAGGTTGACGCCAATTGGACTGATCCCTGGCTCTTCGCTATCTACTCTGTGATCAGGCCTATTGCGGGTATGCTCATAGTCATATTCCTGTTTCTTGTCGGCAGTCAGGTTGGAGGGAACACTGATCCAAAATATCTGACCTATGTGTTTGTTGGAAACACGTTCTTCATCCTTGTGGCTCAGATAATGCTCTCGATGGGATGGGTGATTCACGAAGATCGGGAGCATTACGAGGTCCTGAAGTATGTTTACATCTCGCCAGTTAGCTTCTATGTTTACCTATTGGGTAGAGCTTGTAGCACTGCGCTTGTGGCATTGGTTTCAGTTGCGATCTCTCTCTTGTTCGGCGTCGCTGCTCTGCGCATGCCCATAGACCTTCTTTCCGTAAACTACCCGGCTCTGGGCCTGTCGCTGATAATTGGGCTTGTCGCGATCGCCTCTTTCGGCATGATTCTGGCAAGTGTAGCATTGCTTACTGCGAGGCACGGAGGGGGAATGGTGGGTGAAGCCGTTTCTGGAATCTTCTACCTGTTTTGCGGCGTACTGTTCCCTGTTTCAGTGTTGCCGCCTTGGGCTCAAGTCTTGTCGGAAGTTCTGCCTTTGACGTATTGGATGAACGCAATCAGGGGTTCGATGTTCGGAGCTGGGCCTGCCGAGATCGTTAATGATCTGACTGTGTTGGCAGGATTCACTGCCGTCTTCTATCTCATGTCAATGGGAGTTTTGAAGCTTGCAGACTATCTCGCGCGAGACAGAGGGTTGATTGATATAACCACGGAGCACTAAGCGCGGCAGAAGTTTCAGGTGTAGAGGTTGGGCGATAGAAGTGCAGCGCGGACACTTCTCGTGTCCTCGATTCAATATCAGGCGTACTATCTCTGTAGATTCAACTTTGCGCCTGTTCTACCTTTATTGATCATACAGTTTGGGTTGACACACTCGGAAGCCGGAGCACTTGGTTCGATGCTTTTCGTCTCTTATGCTCTGATCCTGTTTCCAGCTGGGATCCTGGGCGACCTGCTGGGGCCTCGAGTGATAATCACTGTCGGAGCGCTGTTGTCTGCAGCAATGAATGTTCTTTTCAGTTGGTCAACATCTTTTCCGTCAATGTTGATCATTCAGTTCGTGAACGGGTTGGGGCAAGGCATGGCGTGGGGGCCTTTGACAAGGCTGATGGCGAACTGGTACCCCCGAGAGAGGATGGGATTCGTTATGAGCCTTCTATCCATCCCGCCTGCTCTTGGGCCTCCGGCGGCATATGTTCTTACAGGATACCTTGCCTCGTTCTACAGTTGGAAGACTGCGTTTCAAGTCCCGTCAGCGATACTCGTCGTGACATCGTTGATATTCGTTCTTCTCGCAAGGGACAATCCGTTAGGCTCGTCTCACAGTCTTTCGTGGTCCAGAACGGCGTTCCTAGAGTTGCTGAGAAAACGTGAGATCTGGCTTGTAGGTGTCACATACCTTGCCCTTTCAGGCGCTATTCGTGGACTCTTGGTTTGGTTACCGACATTTCTCGTAGAGCGTACAGGCATGACGTTGATTACTGCCTCGGTTGTCGGAGGCCTAATATCGTTACCTGGGATTCCCTCAATGTTCGTGGGGACATGGATTTCTGACATCAAGTTGCAGGGAAGAAAAAGTATTGTGATCGCCGCCTCACTTCTGGCGCCTATCCCAATTCTACTATTTCTTTCGTTCGTGAGGGATCAGGTGATACTCTTAGGGTTGCTCGCTTCCCTCTTCACCATGTTCTACTCTGCAGGCGGATTGTACTTTGCCTATCCTTCAGTCCTAGTTCCGACGGAACAGGTAGGAGCGGGCTCAGGGCTGATAGACATGCTTGGATATGTAGGAAACTTTCTCGGAACGATGTCGATAGGCATAGTCGTCGACGCTTTCAGGTCGTACGACCCAATGTTCCTGATTCTCGCAGGCATGGCACTCATCGGAGCACTTGCAATACTGAGAGTGAAGCCATAAGGGCCACATCTGTGGGAAATGTCCAGATGCTATCTGAGTATGCTGTGATTCGGAAAGTCGCTTGATCATCTAAACCTTTCATCCGCTTTCACTCCTCGTGCTTTGCCTGCTTTCTTCGAGAGCCGGCCTACCCGTCCGACTTCTCGGACGTCAAATTCCGGGACATAGGGTTTGATATCCAAAAGAGGCGCGCCATCCACAACGTCAACATCTTCGATGAGAAGTCTGCGCCTACACTGTCAGAGAAGGAAGAATGAAAGGCTGGAATTGGAGGCAGAAGATAGCAGACTTCCTTGGTCGCGTCTATCATCATGAGGCTCTTAGAAAGGAGAGTTATACGTTCATGGATATGCTCAAAGCGATTGATCACCTAGCCAGATATGGCATAGACTGGAATGATTGCATAATCTTGTCTCAAATGAGAAGGAACGGCTACACAGAAATATGTTCCAACGATACGGACTTCGATAAAGTTGGATGGATCAGAAGAGTTTTCCAGTAGAGAGCACTGATTCCATTTAAGCTACTGCCCGGCGACAGCTATCAGGTCTGCGCACGGGATGATGTACTTTCACATTCGACTCGTAGAAGTTTCTTTGGTCCGTCAAGGATTGCGATGTATGGTTCTATGAAGCCTCTTCCGACGAGCCTACGGACATTATCTCGGTAGGTTTCAACCAATACGAGCCTTCTAGCTCTGCCAAGTTCCACCTCTGCGTATGCGGCCCTCAACAGGAACTCCTCTCCCGTGACAGAGACTCCAGTGGACCAGAGCTTCCTTGGCAGCTCACACTTGCGTAGACCTAGCTCCACGTAGGCGTCCCAAGAAAGGAGGATCAACCCGTCGTGGCCAGTGTCGAGGAGTCCTTCATGAGTCAGGGTCGCGCCGTTAATCGGGTTCTTTATGGAGATCTTCATCCGGGGAGCCTGATGATTGAGAGTTCTATCTCCATACTTCCAGGTTAACTCTTGATTCTTCGTAGGCTGGACCCCCCGAGGTACTTCTTCATCGGCCGAGCCTCTCCGACTTTGAGTATTATCCTGTGGTCCACATCGCCGAGAGATCTCTTTAGCTGATTCAGCGACTCGGTAGCGTTTACGACTCGTCCTTTCTCAATCGCGATCCATTTCCCTTGATACTTAGTAAGAATTTCTTCTTCGATCGATTCATATGCAAGGTTGTTCTGTAGAAACTCTCTCTCTTCTTCGGGACTCTTACGTCTCAGCCAATCTTGCATGGCGGCGGCCATAACCTCGGAGACGGTCTTGCCAAGCTTTGCCGACTGCGCCTTGATCTCACGATAGAGTTCTTCGCTGACTCCTTTTATGTAGATTCCCTGTCTCTTCATAGATGGATATCGAGCTATCCAGATATTTAAATATTCGAAACCGTCGAGACAACGATCCCTCTCACAGCTATTGTCTCTGTCCGAACCCATATAGATTGGAACGCCATAGTATTCCAACCGAGGACTGTTCAACAACATCGTCAAATATGGTCTTGGTCAGTAGTTTTAGGCTCGCAGCATGCCACATACCGATCATGTATTCACTATGTACGAGCGTGCCGTTACCTCGTTCCTGCTCCGCCTCCACCAAATCCCCCACCAGACCCGAAACCTCCCCCTCCGCTTCCTCCAGCGCCGCGGCCACTGGGTAAGCCTACCACTGTTATGGGCACGAAAAGCATAGGTATGTGGGGAGCCAAGTTCGCTTCGGGCAGTTGGATGTTGAGTTCTTTCATAGCTTTCACGACAGCGTCGCCCACTCCTAGGGCGGTGCCGCAAACCAGCCACTCACCCCACATTGAGAGATCTTCCGACGCATATTTTCTCATGAGAGCCAGATCTGAGAGAAACTTTCTGAAAGATTCCCATTCGAGTTTCTCTTTGTATGATAGGCCGAGCCATTTACCGAAGAGTGTTGAGGGAAAGGCCACAGCTATCACGGACTGGATTACAGGTATAATCGAGGTAACGACGGCAGCAGTCAGGATCGAGGTGAGGTTCGGTAGAAGGAACATTGCCAAGAGAGAGGTCACTAGCAGAAGGATACAGATCAATGGGATAGGAAGAAGCCTCTTCCTGCCACTTACCATGAACTGTGACGCTACCGCAGGCTCCGCTCTTCTCATAAGATAGTTCAGTTCTCTCTGTAGGTCCACCAACCCTAACCCGTGTCTGCCGCCGGAGGTAAGATCTTCTGCGAACTCTTTGGTCGAATCCGTGTCTACGACTCCATTCTTGGAGATTTTTCCGAGAAACTGCAGTGCGCGACGTTCATAGATGTCGTCGCTTGTTTGATCAAGAATCTGAATTGCCAAATTGTCGTCCTTACTGCTTAATTTGATCTTGCCCTTCATGTGCAAGTCAAGAAGGGTTGCGTAGAAGCCGTTGTCGTCAAAATCGATCGCATCGCCCTTGAATACAAGATTCACTATCCACGGCTTCCTCTCTTTGTTTGGAATCGTACTCAAATACTTCGGTACCACGAAACGTTTCTCTCGGCCGAATGCAACATATAGCACGATCAGCGCTATGGGCACGAGAACAGCTAGAGTCTCGGCCACAACGCGTAGAACTTGAGCC
>Ga0315309_1000759_pt1 | contig 19650 bp, 16 predicted proteins | sample TDP4_MG_FD_203080 | JGI IMG/M metagenome (GOLD analysis project Ga0315309, IMG submission 203080) | Freshwater sediment microbial communities from Lake Towuti, South Sulawesi, Indonesia - TDP4 | ecosystem: Environmental > Aquatic > Freshwater > Lake > Sediment | place: Indonesia: South Sulawesi... | reverse complement strand
CAATGAATAGCCAGGGCGCTAGCGACGAAGTAGCGACTAAGGCAGACGAAATAGAGGAACATAGGGCAGGTGCAGAGGGAGGAAACGAGTCAACTGAGAGCGAATCAGAGAATTCCAGCACTGATGGTAGCAATCTGACGGAGAGAAATGAAGTCGCAGATAAGGAAAGTGAAGTAGTAGCAGGTGAACGCCCACAAAGAATAGAGGAGGAGCATCAACATATTAGCCGAGAGCCCAGCCCGCATCCAGAGGCACCCCTAACGGAACGGCCCAACAACCTACGCCAAGAAGAAGCATGGGGAGAGCGGGAGGCGGAGAGAGGTAGGGAAGCTGTAGGAGAATTCACACAGACGTCAGAGCAACAACGCGGCAAATCTGAACTCACCCAGCACGGCGAGATACCACACGCAGAACAACAGCATCCCAACAATGTGGACAAGCATGAGCATGAAGAGAAAACAGACAGCACCAAGACGCGAGGCGGTGGTGATGCTTCCTCACGGACCTACATAGAGCCCCCTAACCCAGACAAAGCGACAGGAGAACAAGCAACCGATGCAGCCGACATGAGCAGGATAAGGGTCCACGATGCTATGGTGGCTCATGCGGGCGAGTTGATCAGAGAGTGGCGCAAGGAGATGGGTCTCACCCAATGCGAGCTTGCTGATAAGCTTGGACAAAGCGGACTCGAGGTATCTTCTTGGGAGATCAACAGACTACGCATCTCTCTAGAGGATCTACAACAAATGTCACACATAGCTAGGAGAGACTTGGAACAAGCACTAAGGGGTTTTCAACTGTCTGGAAGCCAAAACATAACCATTGAGTGGAAGGGAGCAGTATACAGCATAGATGCATTTACAGAGAGCGTCCGAAACCCTTACGCAATACTAAACTTCGATGATACCCTGCAGACATACTACCTAAAGCTTAGCCCCTTGGCAGACGTAGAGTTCCACCGAAGAGACAGAATAATGACAATGCTCGAGAAGGATGGGGTTCAAGCGACCGCAGAACTCACAGCGTTAAATGGGGCAAGAGCAAGCGTCAAGAAGGCAGACGTTGAACATATGGGCATCAAGGTCGGAGACAAACTGAATGTTGATGTTCTAAGCGTGAGGGGTCCTGACGACCCGCCATGGCGAGAAAGTATCCTATTCGTACCAACCACCACTAACGGCGAAACGAGGCTACAACTCCGCGAGAAGCTTGGAGAGTTGGGGTTCGATGTCAACAACGGCAACTACGCGAGGATGGTCATCCAATCAGTGAGAGGAGAAAGACTCGCAACGGGAAGAATCGAAAACGGAGCAATAAAACTCAGCGAAAATACTGCAAACGAGCTACTGGCGAGAGGAACAGATGGAGAATATGACATGTTGAAAGTGAAAACAGACGGTATAGTCCTCTCACCAGAACCAATCAGTGAAAAAACATGCCCACCAGCAAAGTCGCGGGACATAGCTACGCTGAAGCTCGAAGGAGAAGGATTCGTAATAACCCACGAAAACCAGAACTATAGGATCACAATGGTGGAGAAAGAAAAGGTAGGGGGCCTAGAACTCTATAGATTCAAAACAAACCAAGGGGAAGAATTCCTCTGCATACCAAGAGAAAACGTGACAATTCCGCCCTACGAAACACCATGGTACGCGCTACCATCAACTGTTGAGATATATCTTGACAAGGCGTACAAACGTGAATTACTTGAGGCTGCAATAGACAAAGCTGGGGGAAACTCCGCGCTCAGACAGGAGTTAGGGGAGAGAGGAGCACACATCGGCCACGCATGCCTATACCGTCATCTACATGAACGAGCAGACGGCTTAAGGATTGATAAACTAATTCCAATCCTAACATACCTCGGCAGAGACCTCAATGAGCCGAACAGCCACATCACAGCAATAGGAGACAAAAGATCGGTTGAGAACCCAAACCTCCCCTTTAAACTAGACAACATCGACGGAGCGAGACTCCATTCAGCAAGGTTCTCAGACGGATCACTCTCCGTATCTCAAGACGGGGAACTAAGATTCGTCTATACAAATAACGATGCAGAACAAAGGGATAGGATCGTAGAATCACTAACAAACGTATTCGGTAGAGCAAATATGCCCAATAGAGAAGAATACAATGACAAGTCTGCGAAAGTTCGCACATCAACAGACATCATTGGACGCGTACTACAGAGGTCAGGAGCAGTAACTGGCAAAATCATTAAGCAAAACCCAGACATACCCACATTCATACGGGAGGGATCAACGGAAATGAAGCGAGAGTGGCTGAGACAAGCCTTCGGCGATGAAGGATCAGTTTGGTTTAACCGTGGGCAAGTAAAGTTGTCGAGAGCGGTAGATGCGACTCACAGGCTATCAGATGAGCAGAGAAAGCGGCTTGATGTACTAAGCACAGAATGGAAGAGAAAGACATTTCCAGATACGCGTGGAGAACCGACTAGGTATTGTAGGTTCGATGACTTACTACCCAAGGACATCCGGGAAGCGTTGGAGCTTGATCGCCCACAGTTATTAGAGTCAGAAGCAAGAATTCTCCAGAATGATTTCGGGATAAATACTAAGAAGTACCCAAATATGATATATACGCGAGAAGGCGGCTATGGTGTCGAATGGGTATTGCAGACAGCTTCAAGGGAGGATAGTAGAATGTTCCACAAGGAAATAGGGTTTCCACAGAATAGGAAACAAGAAGTACTTAGGAGGATGCTAGGAATGAAGGGAGATGATACTCATCAATGAAAGCCGACTTATACCAGCGGTAGAACGAATATTCGCCAAAAGGAAAAGCAAGTTCTGCAAAGTGGAGGAAATGGCACAACTACTAGTCGAGGAAGGCTTGACACTAGAAGAAGCAAGACAAGCGATCTCGCTTGCAGAAGACAAGAAACTAGTACGCGTCTGTTATCCAAACATAGATGAGATACGCGGAGAACGCTGCTATGAGCTACTCACAGAGGAAGACAGGGAATTCGACAAAGAGTTAGAAGAAGATTTCCTGAAGAAGCGATGGCTGTAAGTGGGATCCAAAAGAGAGCCAATTAGCATCGAAGGATGACTTTTCTGAGAAGTTTAGTTGCCTTGTATTTCAAATTTCAATCTTCTCGTTGTTATGGTTTGGTTCTTGAGAAGATATGGACAACCGCTGTGCTTCCACTTCCGCCGACGTTGTGCGTTAGGCCCACTTCTACATCAGGTAATTGCCTGCCGCCTGCTGTACCTCGGAGTTGTTCAAATTGCTCGTAGACTTGGGCAACGCCTGACGCGCCCACTGGGTGGCCTTTGCATTTCAGCCCCCCCGAGGTGTTGATGGGTTTTTCACCTTCTCTAGCTGTTCGTCCCTCGGCTGCCGCTTTTCCTCCTTCTCCTATTTGGAAGAATCCGAGATCCTCTGTCGCGATCACTTCAGCGATAGTGAAACAGTCATGGACTTCAGCTATTTGGATGTCTTTTGGAGTGACCCCAGCCATCTTGTATGCCTGTTTGCCGGCTTCGACTGCTGACGGGAGTGTGGTGAGGTCTTGCCGGTCATGTAGCGCCATTGAGGCTGAACCTTGTCCAGTTCCGATGATGTACACTGGTGTGTCTGTAAATTCCTTTGCTCTTTCTGTCGCTACTAGGATCGCAGCTGCAGCGCCGTCTGAGATCGGGCTGCAGTCAAATAGTCTCAAAGGCCAAGCCACTACTGGGTTAGATTTCGGATCCCTTAAGAACTGCATTACGTCGGTGAAGCCTTTGCCCTTGGCGATGTCTTCAATTGACTTGTTGAACTGTGCCAAGGGGTTTATTGAGCCATTTCTATGATCTTTGAGACTGATCTTGGTGAGCATCTCCCACTTTGTTCCATACTTCTTCATGTGTGCAACAGCCATCTCAGCATAGAGTCCTGGAAACGTCGCTCCTGGGATCGCTTCGTAGGAAACGTCGCATGCACAAGCCAGCGCATCCGTTACGGCTGGTGTTGGTAGCGCAGTCATCTTCTCATAGCCGCCCACGCAAACTACATCGTATAGTCCAGAGGCTATTGCTAGGACACCCATTCGAAAGGCTAACCCTCCGGAGGCACATGCGCCTTCAACCCTTGTTGCCGGAGTTGGGCAGAGCCCAACCCAATCTGCCATTAGCGGGGCCGTGTGACCTTGATGTTCGAACAGATCGCTCGTGAAGTTACCGAGAAATAGTGCTTGGATCATCTTCTTCTCAAAGTTGCGATCAACTGAAGACAGTGCCTTCGAGAACGCATCTACAAAAAGTTCCCTAGAACACAAGCCCGCGCGACGACCAAACTTGGTCATGCCTGCTCCTACGATAGCAACACCCCGATTTAGTTTCACCTTAACATCAGACCTCCCAAATGCACGAGAAGTGATCTTCCTTGAATTTGAGGGATATTTGGAGCTAAATAAGTCTATTTAAAGTGATCCAAGTAGCTAAGACCTGTTCAGGAATCATAAACAAGGAGAGGGGCCACATGACACTGGAAAAGCAGAGGAAGTTGCTGTGAAGAAGCCATAATTGTCAGCCATTCCATGTACCGAATAAGTGTGAATAGACAACTTTTTCCGAGTTGAACCAAGGATCGGGACTCAGGATGTGACGATTCTCACAATCGGAATCATGTATCTGCCTCGTCCTCTGAAGGAACATTTGCATCGCTTGATTTCTTCCAGTTGCATCAAGTCGGACTTGGCAGTTGATGACTGCAGTGTCACGGAATCTTCTCTGTATGTGACTTTTTCAAGATCAGGACCCTCGAGTCCTCTTTCCTGACGAGTTCCATAAATTTGTCTGGGCACTCGGTATGAATTGGTACCAGTATTCTTGGTTTGATTCTATCAACGATCTTGCCTATGTCTCCAGGTGGAGCATGACCTGACGCATGGATCTGGTGTAACTCCATTGCGAAGTGTCTAAGCCAGTTTCTTTGTATTTCTTCATCTACTGCTTCAAGTTCAGAGTGGGGTTCACTCATCGAATAAATGTAGTGTCCACCCGGATCAGGTCTAACATCAATTAGTTCCGTGAAGTCCTTTGGTTCGATGGCGACTATCACCATCGACTGATTGTCATGAATATACTTGTGGTCAACAGCCTTGACCAAGTATGGTCTTTCCCACTTGTAATAATCCTTTTCTTCGTAAGCGCCTGTCCTCTTTCGCTTCTTGTAAACGAGTATATTCTCGTCGGACAATACATCCGGAACATTAAGGTGAATATCCTCTTTCAATTTTGTTAGAAGCAGGGCAGTCTTCATGGTTATTACGAACTTGCGGTTGTTAGCCACAGCGACCGAATAAAATGTGTTTATTCTGTCGGTATCCCTACCATAGAAAGACGTTGTTACAAGCTTAGAAGTATGAGACACAACTCTGTTTGCTGTCTCCTGCACTTCCATTTCGCTGTGAAGTTTGGGTGACTCCTTCTGACCTAACCTAGTCCCCTCGCATAGCATGATGAAAGGACGCTGCTCTGCAGCTTTGCTGACGAATTCATTAGTCATGTGTGCCACTGGACCATGAAGCCTCAGGTCACCTGTATAGACAAGGGCTCCCTCGGTTGTGTGAATGATGAACCCATAGGCACCCGGGATTGAGTGATCAACGTGTATTGGTTCAACCTCAATGTTGTCTACTCTTATTTTTGCCCCTGTTCTGAAGCCCTTGAGAGAAGAAAGATTAATGTCAAGGGCTCCTGATTCACTAAGGGCGCTTAGAATTATCTTAGAAGTCTCTCCACAATGCACAGGGACAGATCCGTCCAAGAAATGAACGTAACCAACATGATCTGCATGAGCGTGTGATACGAGTACGCCTTGGTATTCCGGTGGTCTGTACGGGATCTCTGTCTGTTTGATCTGTTCCTCAGCGTAGAGCCCTTGCAGTTTTGGCAACAAGTCAAACTCCAAGTAATCTCCTATGCCATTTACCTTGCGAGGAGATATACCTCCGTTGAAATACTGTCCTTCAGCATTGAAGCTTACACCAAAATCCAAGAATACCTTCGTGTCTCGATCTTGGAGAAGTATCTTATTTCCGCCTATTTCAAAGACCCCACCATAGGCAGTCAATCTAACCATCCTAGTTCACCTTTATAGCTAGCCTCAGGAACCGGGGACCAAATGGGCCAACTTCTATTCCTTACGACACAACCATTGTATCCCTGTAATACTAAATAGGCAAGACCGTCAGAAAAGAGTGACGCCCAGATAGTTTCTGTTCTAGCGCATAATCTCCATGACCCGTTTCCAGCAAACGTGTGATGAAACGGTTGACGCTATCAGAAAAGCTGAGAATAGTAGGATAAGTAAGGTTGCTATTGAAACCAAGATTGATGATGGCATCGCTACTGCCGATGGTATGAAAAACCAAAGCGACACGATAAGACCAGAGATTATTCCGGCGACGCTAGGCCATACTGAAACTATGATGCTTTGCATCATTATTATCTTCCTTAGATGCCTTGGGGAGGCTCCTATTCCACGCATGACTCCAAAGTCCTGCTTACTTGTTTCGAAACTGAGACTCATGTAGCTGACTATGCTCAGAATAAGGGTTAGCAGAAGAAGTATAACGGGTGAGAGAGCTAAAAGCCAGGTTGAATGTATGAAGTTTATTGCGTTAAGGACCGTTGTTTTCATGGGGAAGGCTGAGAGGCCGTGAGTGCTAGCAAATTGCTGTATAAGTGAGAGTGTTGTCGAGTAGTCTTCTGGGTTGCACTTCACAAGTGCCATATTATATGCATTGAACCCTAATAGCGAACCCAGTACATCGTGTAGCATATACACGGTCTTTCCAGAGTTCACTGGGTCTAGTGCCGTGCCTACTATTGTGAATTCCTTCCCAATGATTCTGGCTTTCTCTATGGTTGTGTCCTGGAAGAGGGACTCAAGCGAGTCTCCTATGACTATTGAAGAGTACGCTCGCGGAATAGGCGGGCGATCGCTGGAGTTAATAAATCTGCCGGAGATGAGCCAGTCGCTGATCACTTTTTCTGGCTCAACACCAGTTACTAGAACCCTGGCGTTTCTATCATCGCCTATTATCTGGTATTCCTGCTGTTCCTCGCTTGGAAGTATCGTGACCTTTACCTCGAGGAGTTCAGTTTCACAAATGAGCCGTGGATCGACTCCAGTCACGCCAGGCAACGAACCCATTTGTGATATGGTGGACGCGTTGATTTCGTAGTCTCGCTTCAGGTAGTCGAAGCTGGGATTGTATGAGGGCGATGCTTGGAAACCGACGAGGCTTGAGTATTGAGTCCACACCTCTTGGCGTCCAACAAAGATGAATTCTTGGTTGATAGCATGGTTGATGTAACTTACTGTAGTCTGGTCTCCCACGACTCCACCCAACATTATTGACGATGTCAAGATGATTGACAGAAATATGCATGTAGATAGTCTCATCGTGAGGGTTCTTGTTCTTCTCACGCTCCTGAAGGCCATTCTAAGAGGAGACCCTGGTCTGCTGATCCTCTTCTCCAACCACCCTTCGGATCTCAGAAGTTCAACGTCGCGGATCTGGGTAGAGAAGACCTGCGCAACCCGCAACCTTACCGCTCTTGAAATATATCTGTGGCCGAAAACTGAGCAGAGCGCCACTAGCACCAGGAGCACGACCAGTATTTGATCTACTGGTATCGAGAATTGCAGGATCAATCCGAGAGAGAAGGTAAGGATTAAGTAACCAATGGCATATATTGCCATGCCGATGATAATGCTGAGGCCTCCAACCAAGACAGATAGTTGGATGGCTTGAGTCATGAAGTGAGAATAGATCTTATGGATGCTACCACCTGATGCCTTAAGAATTGCAATGTCTTTGGAGCGATTATCCATCATTGTGGCGGTCAAATTTGTAAAAGTTATTAGAGAGAGGAGCATCGAGAAGATTATCGCTAGTACAATAAAAGTTGAGAATATCCCTCTGAATCCGACGGATACATGAGTTACCGCACTTGTGTCAATGTGCGCACCGATAGTAGCGCCAAACGCCATTACGAAAGTTGTGGTAGCAAAAGAGGTCGTAGCGCCCAATATGCTGGAGAAATACTTGTTCTTCGATCGCCACAGATCTCTAAGTGAACTAACGGGCATTCTTGATCCTCCACGCTAGCGCAACTTTCCATCCACGAGATACAGAGTCCTGTCAGCTAACTTGAGAATGCTTTCATCGTGCGTAACGACGATAATGGTCTTACGACGCTGCATGAGTCCCTTCAAGATATCAACTATCTTGTGCTGCGAGGTAGTGTCGAGATTTCCCGTGGGCTCGTCAGCCAGAAGAATTGGAGGATCGTTTGCTAATGCTCTTGCGAATGCGAGGCGCTGCTGCTCGCCTCCGCTAAGCTGCGCTGGCAAGTGCAGAGCTCTGTCTGCTAGCCCAACCCGACTCAGGAGGCTCTTAGCCACTCTTGTTGCCTTGTGAACATCCGTTCCACTGATTTCAACGGGAAACTCTATGTTCTCAATTGCGGTAAAAGTGGAAATCAGGTTGTAGTGTTGAAATACGAAGCCTATGTTCAGAGAACGGAACGAAGATAGAGAGTCTTCGTCAGCGTTGTCAACTCTTTTTCCTGCTACTGTGACCGTGCCGGTGGTTGGGGCATCTAGCCCGCCAATAATGTTGAGGAGAGTGGTTTTACCCGATCCTGATGGGCCCTGGACAGAGACAAATTCAGCTTCACTAATCTCCAAGTCGATGCTGCGCAGGGCTACTATTTTCTCCTCGCCGAGGCGGTAGACTTTTGAAACATCTTCAAGTGTGATCAATTCTCCGTTCAAAAAAGCCACACTCCTCGTCCATACGGCTCGACTCGCTTGCAGAAGAACACTGCCTCACTAACCGACTACGAGACTATATTTCATCACTTTTGTAGTGACCACTGACTGATAGATAAGAGTCGCAGGGGCTATTTATAAAATGTAGTAGCATGATTAGATTCTAAGCCGAAATCCTACTAAGTCCAATGCGATCACAATGCGCATAAAGGGGCTGATAATAATCCCAAATGCAAAAGGTTCAAGCTTGGACCCTTCAGCTGACCAAATCAGCTTGATAACGACAAAGGTAGGAATAGATGCAACGAGGTCCCTACTCAAGCCCAAAGAGAACTTGAGCGAATCAGAATTCCTGGCGAGGAAAAGGTTGAAGTAAACGACTACATTGAGAAGAAGAAATCCTCCTAAGCATGTAGTGACTTAGAACTCAGACTCCGCATTTTCTATGGTGGCCAGTTTCTAGTTGGACCCTCCACTCCAGCACCTATGAACCTGTTTCTTGGAACGTCGAAGTTCACAATGGTGTTTGCACCTATTGCGCTGTCCGGCCCTATTGTGACTCCAGGCATTATCGTAACTCCTATTCCAGTTCTGACATTGTCCCCAATTAAAGCGCCTAGCTTTTTCCTTCCACTGCTGACGCGCTGACCTTTGATTGTTACGAAGATGGGTTTTTCGTCCAGTCGGAGATTTGCCGTTATAGTACCAGCTCCGAGATTCACGTTTTCCCCGATGATGCTGTCACCAACATAGGATAGGTGGGGGATGTGGGTTTTGTCCATAATTACGCTGTTCTTTATTTCACAAGCATTTCCTACCCGACACTTGCTACCAATCGACGTACATGAGCGAATGTATGTGTTAGGACCAATGTCACAACTATCCCCAATGATTACTGGTCCCTCGACGTATGTTCCAGTCCGAATAATGGAATTCTTTCCAAGTTTCACCGGTGGTTTTATTGTGACCGTGTTTTCAACTTCACCTTCAAGAGAATATTCTTTGTCATGCTCTTTCATCAATAGTTCATTCGCTTCTAGGAGGTCCCATGGTTGACCTATATGCGCCCACCAATCTTCAATCTTATGCACCGTCACTCTTCCACTCATATGATCTATGAGATGTTGTATTGATTCAGTTATTTCGTATTCTCCTCTACTCGATCTCGAAGTTCTCTTTATTGCTCCGAATATCTTGCTAGAAAATACGTATATTCCACAGTTTGCCAGATTACTCTGCGTTTGACCTGAAGTGGGCTTTTCGATTATCTTAGTGACTTCGTGATTACTTGTAGATTCCACAATTCCGAATTGGGACGGATCCTCCACCCGATACCCAACCATCGTAGCATCAGGGGTTTCAGCAGAGTAGCCTTCAACCAGCTTCTTGTAGTCTTCGCGCCTAACTAGTACGTCTCCATTGGATAATATGAAATCCTCATGACCTACATAACCTTCGACCAAGGATGCCGCATCTGCTGTGCCACCAGGCTTTTTCTGCTCGATATAGCTGAGTTCAGTACCGAACTTAGAACCATCACCGAAAAACGCCCTTATTTTCTCCTGTAAGTAACCCACAACCATACAGATCTCATTTATCCCTGATGCCCTGAACGACTCCACGATATTCTGCAAAATTGGTTTGCCTGCAACGGGTAACATTACTTTCGGTCGCGTAAGGCTTAGAGGCTGTAACCTGACGCCCTCCCCTGCTGCCAATATTACTCCTTTCAAGGATCGATCACCAGACTAGCCCTTAGGGAATCCTGCTATGAAAGTCGTAGGATCTGGGTTACTGCATATCATATACTCTTTACATACTAATGAGAATTTAGGTGATACCACTCAACACAGAAAAAGGGAATGATGGAGAGGGCGAACCATGGACAGGTTCAACGACTCCCTATGGCAGGAACGGTAGGAATGGTACAAAGGCATTCAAGACCAACATTGCGAGCACGATGTCTACGATTCCATTAAGAGTGAGCCAAAGCCGTGTGGGTGTTTTCTCTAGCGTTTTTCTCAGTTTCACTTTTGCTTCCTTGCGTCGCCTCTTGCCCTGCTCCGCCTCCGGAATCTTGAAAGGTAAGTGTATAAGGTAGGTCCCTGCGAGTTTCTTGTAGATCTCTTGTCCAGTCACACCCTCTACTAGCCAGAGTGCTGGTGCTTGAAGCCCGCCATACGCTTTCTGACCCTTCAGCATTTTGCCTGCGCCAGCCCAGACAGGGAAAAGATCAAGGAACATGTGACTCGCGTGTCCTAAGAACATGAAGAATAGTATAGGAGCGAAAGTTATGTAGGGGGGCAACGGAGAGATAAGCCTGACTACTATGAACATAGCAAGTGGAATCAATGATGAATGTGTGACTATGTCTCTATGAGAAAACAACTTGTCTGCAAGCTGATCGTAATCTGGAAGTTCGGCACCGAACATCGAAAAACCAAAGCCTATCAGTATCCAAGGAATGTATTGGTATATCGTTGCTTTTGGCATGTAGGCGACGAACAGTATAGCGAAAACTAAGTATACTATGAATCCGAATAACATGTGCCAGGTTCTGTTTGCCATTTTGTTGACATCTCCATCCTGATTATTGAAGAATATCTTATGCGGTCATCCATTAAAAAGATTATCTTGAAATCGCGCTAAACAAGTCACTTCATTTGAGTGTCCGAAAATTGAGTGATTCAGGTGGCATTTCCACGAATTAGGAAGAAATAATATGAGGAACTGTTCGTGTGGTTCGAATTAGGATTACGTTTAAAAGATTTCAATCTGTTACTTTGTTCATCAGTTATTCTCTGGAAATACCGTCACTTGAAAGGTGACTCGGGTGAAGGACAGAATAGCAATAGCCTCGTCTGGCAAAGGTGGCGTCGGTAAAACATCCTTCATAGCGCTGGTGTTGAAGTCATTTCTGCACGATGGGTTGAATGGCATCCTCGTTGTTGATGCCGATCCTGACGCCAACATGCGCGAAGTCCTAAACGTCAATGTTAAGGGAACTGTCGCCATGGCTGTGCACGAGTTGAAGGATAAGATTGATACCCTACCCAAGGACTTCAATAAAGATGCCTTCCTTGAAACAAAGATATTTAGCTTGCTACATGAGGGGGAACAGTTTGATCTCCTTGTGATGGGAGCCGTGGAGAAAGAAGGATGCTTCTGCATGCCTAACGTCATGCTGGCGAACATAGTTGACACTCTTGCCAAGAACTACCGCACTGTGATCATGGATCTGCCAGCAGGCCTAGAACATATCACTAGGAGAACATCCCGCAACGTAGACCTGATGTACATTCTTACAGATTCCTCAAGAATGGGTCTGGAAACGGCCGCTAGGATAAAGAAGTTTACTGAGAAGATCGAGAAAGATAAAGTTGAAAAGATAGTTCTTATAGGTAATCGTATATCGCCAGAGATAGAAGAGAGGATCAAAGCCAAGGCTGAAGAGATGGGAGTCGAATATGGTGGGTCAATACCCGACGACGTGGTACTAGCAGAGCATAATATGGAGGGGCGTTCGTTGCTTGAGCTACCCGAGGATTCAGAGGCATTTCAAGCCATCAGAAGGATTCTGTCAGAGGAACCGTTACTAAAGTGAATCCTCACCGATCGTAGGAACCAGAGGAGAACCAATATGCAGCAACACAAGGAGAGCGCCGCCGCTTACTCAACTCACGAGCAAGGGGGTCCCATAAGCGTCGTTCACAAACACGAGAGCGAACACTCAACGAGGCCTTGCTACCAATGTGGCAGCTGCACTGGAGGATGCCCCATTGCCAAGAGGAATGCTGAGTTCAATCCCAGAAGGATCGTCCAAAGATTTCTCATGAAACGCGAAGATAAGATACCGAGTCCAAGCATATGGTTATGTCTTCTCTGCCACACGTGCATAGAGCGATGTCCTCAGGAAGTCAAACCCTCTCACGTAATAGTCGCCTTGCGGAACAAGGCAACTCAAGACGGGGATGTGAAGGACTACATCAGAGAGGAGCTAAATCAGATATGTGCTACGGGCTGGACAATTCCATCAATGCCGGCAATAGCTAAGCGAAGGGAGACACTTGGTCTTCCCCCTATGCCTGCCGCCAACGTAGATGAGGTACGCAACATAATCAAGGCAATGGGATTGGACAAGTTTCTTGAAGACAGGAAAGAGAGGGAAACTGAGAAATGAGTGGATACGCATTATTCCTTGGCTGTATGATCCCTCTTAGGTTGCCGAACATGGAGGCTTCCGCAAGAAAAGTTCTGGAATCACTGGACATCAAGCTAGTAGATATGAAGGAAACTAGCTGCTGCCCAGATCCAGTAGGAATTCAGTCTCTCGACTATGCCACGTGGTTGTCGCTAGGAGCAAGAAACATCTCGATAGCCGAGGACATGAACCTCGATATACTGACACTTTGCAATGGTTGCTTTGAGACACTAAAGACCGTGAACGAGATTCTGAAAAAAGACGGTTCACTAAGAGAAAAGGTGAACGCTGTCTTAGATGGGTTAGGCAGGAGTTTCAGAGGAAAGATCGAGGTCAGACATCTGATTGAAGTCTTATACAAGGATGTCGGTGTTAAGAAGATCAAGGAGAATGTTGTAACTGATCTGACCGGAGTCAACGCAGCCACTCACTATGGTTGCCATGTTCTTCGACCGAGTTCGATACTTAAAGTCGATGATCCAGACGAACCACGTATCTTAGATGAGTTGGTTGAAGCCACTGGTGCCCGTAGTGTGTCATACCTAAGGAAAACGCTTTGCTGTGGGGCCACAATAAGAGGAATAAGCAAAGACACTTCACTGGACCTAACTTACGAGAAGATCAAGCAAGCTAAACGTTCACATGCAGACTGCTTTATTGTGCTTTGCCCAACTTGCTTCAATCAATTTGACACTGGGCAAGTCGAGCTAAGGAGTTCAGGAAAAGGAGACTCAAGTCTTCCGGTACTCTACCTCCCTGAGTTAATTGGTATAGCGTTCGGAATGAATGCCGAAGAAATGGGGCTAGGCCTACACAAGATAAAAACCAAGAGTCTTCTTGAGAAAGTCTTCCAATGAAGCAAGCTACTTTTACTGTGTTGACAGTGACTCGTGCCATCAACTGTAGGAAACGTTAAACTGGTTGTCATTGTTTTTGGAACTCATCCGAGTGGCAGTAACGCACAGATGGCAAGAGATAATTGTGTGAAACCATGAAACGAAGAGTTACTCAATAATAGGGTTGTTTGAACTCCGAGGTTGAACTCGAAAATATATATATGGTTGGTAACGGTTAAAATGAAGACGTTCTCAGTATTATCCGACCTGTTTACTCAACACTATCAATTTGGAAGGTAAGTAGCCATGACAAATGATTCCGACCTTCGAATTGGGGTTTACGTATGTCATTGTGGAACGAATATCGCCGGTGTGATCAACGTCAAAGAACTTGCAGAGTATTCCTCAAAGTTGCCTTACGTTGTGATAGCTAAGGACTACAGATTCATGTGCAGTGACCCAGGTCAAGAAATGTTAAAGAATGACATCAAAGAATACAGGTTGAATCGTGTGGTCGTCGCTGCTTGCAGTCCATTGATGCATGAACCGACTTTCAGGAATGCAATCAGGGGAGCTGGAGTTAACCCATACCTGTTTGAACAGGCTAACATTAGAGAGCATGACACTTGGTGCCATATGCATGAGCCAGAGAAAGCCATGCAAATAGCTAAGGACTTGATGCGGTCCGCCGTCGCCAAGGCATCCAAGATGGAGCCCCTTGAAATAGTAGAGGTTCCTGTGAAGAGGAGCGCTCTTATTGTTGGTGGAGGCATAGCGGGCATCTCGGCCGCGCTAGATTTGGCTGATGCTGGTTTTGAAGTTCACCTAGTTGAGAAGGACACCACGATTGGCGGACGTATGATCCAGCTCGATAAGACTTTCCCAACGATGGATTGCTCAGCATGCATACTTACGCCCAAGATGACAGGCGTTGGGCGCCACCCGAACATAAAGCTTTACGCCTATTCGGAAGTCAAAAGCATAGAAGGCTACATTGGAAACTTCAGAGCTAAGATAGTTAGGAAACCAAGATACGTTATAGAATCCAAGTGCAACGGGTGCGGCAAGTGCGAAGAGGTATGCCCTGTCTATGTCCCCAATGAATTTGAATTAGGGCTGAAACCAAGGAGAGCGATCTACATAGCCTTCCCCCAGGGCGTCCCGAACAAGTACACCATTGATATGGATAAATGTATGAAGTGCAAACTCTGTGTCAAAGCCTGTGAGCCTGAGGCCATTGACTTTAATCAGCAACCAGTCGAGGAAGAGATCGAGGTTGGAACAATTATAACTGCAACAGGCTTCGACCCATACGATCCCACAGGAGACTACGGGTTCGGAACTTACGAAAACGTTGTAACTGGTCTGCAAGTAGAAAGAATGCTCAGCGCATTTGGGCCCACTGGTGGTGAAGTTGTTAGACCATCGGATCTAAAGGTTCCAAAGAGTGTCGTATTCATTCAGTGTGTCGGATCGAGAAACTTCCGAAAGAACAGTTACTGTTCAAGAGTTTGTTGTATGTATGCAATGAAACATGCTAGGCAGCTCAAGGAGCACCACCCAGAGACGGATGCTTATGTGCTCTACATGGATGTTCGCGCATTTGGAAAGGGCTATGAGGAATTCTATGAACGTGCCCAAAGGGAGTATGGAATAAACTACGTCCGAGGTAGGGCCGCGGAAGTCCTAGAAGACCCTGTAACTAGGAACTTGATAGTCAGGGCTGAAAGCACTGAACTTGGAAGACCGATTGAGCTAGATGTAGACCTTGTTGTGCTTAGCGTAGGGCTCGTACCGAGGAAGGATGTGGAGGAAGTTCAACACTTGCTTAAGATATCGCGCAGCGCTGACGGCTTCTATCTTGAGGCTCACCCGAAGCTTAGGCCAGTCGACACCCTTACTGATGGAGTTTTCGTGGCTGGTGTCGCACAGGGGCCAAAAGACATACCTGACGCTGTTGCCCAGGCGAAAGCCGCTGCTTCAGGTGCTGCCTCCCTTATGTCTAGAGGTAAGGTCGAAGTTGAGCCATTTTACAGTGTTGTTGACGCTGACAAGTGTAGTGGATGTCTGTCTTGTATAGCGATGTGTCCTTACGGTGCAATATCAATACAGGATGGCAAAGCCAAGATTAACAGTGTGTTGTGCAAGGGATGTGGATGCTGCGTCGCAACATGTCCGAGCGGCTCAATAACTCAGAACCAGTTCAAGGACTCACAGATCTTTGCTCAGATAGAAGCACTCCTAGCTGAGAGGTAACACCAGCAGGAAGGGAGGATTACTCCATGAAGGATAGTAAGGAGAAAAATGCGGGATTTGAACCATACGTCCTGGGTCTTGTATGTAACTGGTGTACTTATGCTGGCGCCGACATGGCTGGAACCAGCAGGATCCAGTACCCGCCAAACCTGCGTCTTGTCAGAGTAATGTGTACAAGCCGCCTCGACCCAACATTTGTGATCAGGGGGTTGGAGCTTGGCGCGGATGGCGTTCTCGTGTCAGGCTGCCACCCAGGCGATTGCCATTACGTTAATGGAAACTACAAGACTGAGCGACGCATGTACCTCCTCAGAGAACTTATTCAACAGGCAGGACTGGAACCAGAGCGTATTCGACTCGAGTGGATATCAGCCAGTGAGGGAAGTAAACTCGCCGAGGTCATGAAGGACTACGTGAATGTTCTCAAGAAAATCGGGCCAAACCCACTCAGAAATAGCAGGGAGAAACACCACGTCGACGAGAAGGATTTGTTTGGAAAGGAGTTGAAATAGAAATGGCTGGTAAGGCGAAAGCTGCCTTCGTACAGTTATCAAGTTGCTGGGGATGTCACCAATCACTTTTGGATCTGCATGAGAAGCTACTCGATGTCATACCTCTGCTTGACATCAAGTATTGGGTGGCTGCAGTAGATTTCAAAGTCGATGACCTCAAGAAGTTGCCAAATGGCGGACTCGATGCCGGATTTGTTGAAGGGCTATGCAGAACAGAGGAAGACGTTCATCTCCTTAAGCTAACCCGTGAAAAAGCGAGAGCATTGATCGCATTTGGTTCGTGCTCTTCCTTTGGAGGAGTCCCTAGTATAGCCAATCTCTTTCTGAAGAATGAACTCCTCGAAAGAAAGTACTTGAAGGCTGAAACAGTCGTCGACAAGAACACGGTCCCCTCGGAAAACCTACCACAAATAACAAACTTCGTACCTCGAAATGACCAAATGGTCAAGGTCGACGTTTACCTGCTGGGCTGCCCTCCAACATCGCAGGAAATTGCGAACGCAGTTCTGGCACTCTTCAGTGGGAAACCTATTGAGCATTCGATCAAAACCATTTGCGACGAATGTGAGAGAAAGAAGGAGGAGAAGAACGTAAAGGAGTTCCGAAGGGATTTTGAGGGAAAACCTGATCCGGAGAAATGCCTGATAAACCAAGGATATCTCTGCATGGGAGCAGGAACACGAGCTGGATGTGGCGCCCAGTGTCCAAACGCCAACCACCCGTGTAAAGGATGTAGCGGCCCACCCGAAGGCGTAGCAGACCAAGCGGCGAAACTCATTGGAACGTTTGGTGGAATAGCAGACATGGAGCCAAAAAAGCTCCTTGAAGTGTTCAGAGATCCCGCAGGACAACTTTACAGCTTCACATACGCATCATCGCCCCTGTCCAAGCTCAGGAGTGCGAACAAAGATGAAAAGTAGAACCTCCACAATTAAGGGCGGAAAAGAATCTGCTGATGCTAAGAAGGAAACCGAGATCAAGATTGAGCCCATCACGCGGCTCGAAGGGCACGGCGAGATCAGGATCAAACTCAATAAAGGCAAGATCTCAGATGTCCAGTTCAATGTGACCTCAGCGAGATTCTTCGAGAAGTTTCTCGAGGGAAGGCTCGCTGAAGACGCTCGGATCATAACGCCCAGAATCTGCGGCATATGCCCTGAGCCACACCACTTGGCCTCCGTGAAGGCCGTTGAAGACGCTTGGGTCGTTAACCCACCTCTAGCAGCAAGGAAGCTCAGGGAACTACTTTTACTTGGAAAGCAGATCAGTAGTCATGCACTTCATCTATATGTGCTCGCTGCGCCTGACTTTCTTCTAGGACCTTTCGCGCCGCCTGAAGCACGGAACATAGTGACCATCGTCAACAAGATACCCGATGCTGCAAAGAAAGCAATCGAACTCATGAAGCATGGACAAGAGTTGTGCGCCACAGTTGGCGGAAAAGCTATTCACCCTGTTACAGCGATACCAGGTGGGATGACTAAGCCGCTCAAAGAGGAACAGAGGGATGAGTGGCTTAAGCGAATGGATCGAGCCATGGAGCTTACTGAGTTCACTTATCAATTGTTGCTGAAGATTATGCAAGACTACTGGGATGTTATAACGAAGGTTGGAGTCATCGAAACATATTATACCGGATTGACCAACAATGGGGAACACAACTTCTATGACGGTAGCATCAGAGTGATGTCTCCCTCAGGTAGGATTGAAGCCGAAGTTCCAGCGCAGAGATATACTGAGGTTGTAGCCGAAAAAGTCGTTCCACATTGTTATGCGACGCACATCTTCTATAGGAAGGCGGGCTACCCCGATGGGATATGGAGAGGCGGACCACTCGCCAGGATAAATGTGGTCGAAAAAATGGTTACACCTCGAGCAAATGAAGCACTCAAGGAATTCAGAGCCAAGGTTGGGAGACCATGCCACGCAACCTTCGCATACCATTGGGCGAGGAGCATCGAGTTACTCGATGCGGTAGGAAAAGCAAAGAAGTTACTTGAGGACCCAGATATCGTTAGCCAAGACTACAAGTTGGAAAAAGTGGAGCCTCGCGAGGGCTGTGGCGTCGGCGTAGTAGAGGCGCCTAGGGGGCTACTAGTCCACAACTATTGGACCGACAAAGTGGGGATAATAACCAAGGCAAACCTGATAGTCGCGACAAACCACAACATAGGAGCAATTGAGAAGTCGCTCAATATTATCGCAAGGCAGGTAATCGAAGATAAAATACATGAGAAGCTGAAGCTACCAAAACCAATGATCAGCGCATAGTTTATGTAAGCTATCGAGGTAGATGAAGTCATGCCAAAAGTAGATGAGAAACTCCTTAACCTGTTAGAGATGGTAGTTAGGTGCTACGATTGTTGACTGTCCTGTGCAGCGCATCTCCTTGTGGTGGACGAAAATGGCAAGGAGATCCTGAAGAAGGAGGTTCAGATCGGATCCGGGTGATTAGCCGGCGTAAAGTCTCCAGATGGGGAGGTCGGTTATGACAGGCCTCGCAATGGTCTTCCGAAGAACCTCCTTTCCAGATTAAGATGTGGATGAACCCAGACATTATTCTGATGCCGGATTTGACACTATAACAGTAAGCCCATTTACACGGTGGGCGCGCATAACTCGTGAATATCCATTTTTGGTTTTTCATTTGGTTTCGGGTGGTATCGATTGATCCTTGGGCGTTCATTAAATTCTGGAACGGCGAGAAAAGTGAGAACCTTTGATATGAAGAGGCTCCCAAACACGCGCAACCGGAAGAGCCCACAGAACCAACAGACCGGCACTCGCCCACCCCACAAAAAGCATTCCAACAAGAGAAAAGGAGAATTATTCGCGCCTTGTGCGCGCCCGCCAGTCGGAAGCAACGTTTAAGTATCAACACATCTTCACTCTTTAGTGAGGAGCCGAGATGCGCCAGGTTTTCCTTGGCGTAAATTTCCCTTTCCCCTCCTCAACTGCAAGAAGTTTACCGAAACTTCTTTTTACTCGGCTCCTCGCTCACAACCGAAGACACAACCAGCGTTGTCGAGTTCTAAGCGTCGGGTGCCCTCTC
>Ga0315309_1000758_pt1 | contig 19653 bp, 17 predicted proteins | sample TDP4_MG_FD_203080 | JGI IMG/M metagenome (GOLD analysis project Ga0315309, IMG submission 203080) | Freshwater sediment microbial communities from Lake Towuti, South Sulawesi, Indonesia - TDP4 | ecosystem: Environmental > Aquatic > Freshwater > Lake > Sediment | place: Indonesia: South Sulawesi... | reverse complement strand
AATGCAGAGGCTATCCCGACTCCAGAGAGTTACTGGGGCAATGTGAACCCTGTGGGTGTTAGGTCGTGTTATGATGAGGGTAAGCGTTTCGGCGAAGCCTTGTTTATGGCTTATCATCGAGAGTATAAACTGGATGCTAGAATTGTAAGAGTTCATAATACGTATGGTCCTAGACTTAGGGCAGACGGAGCCTACGCACGTGCCCTGTCACGTTTTGTTTCGCAAGCTCTCAGAGGTGAAGATTTAACGGTTTATGGTGACGGAACTCAAACAAGATCCTTTTGTTACATAACTGACACTGTAGCTGGAATCTTGTTGATGTTGTCCAGCCCTAGATGTATGGGCGAAGTCGTTAACATTGGCAGCGCAGATGAAATCAGAATCTTAGACTTAGCCAATAAGATAAGGGAAATTGTGGGAGGCAAGTCGAAGATTACTTTCTATACTTTGCCCAAGGATGACCCCAGAAGGAGGCGTCCTGACATTAGCAAGGCTAGGAAACTTTTGGGATGGCAACCCAAAACAAGTTTGGAGGAAGGGCTCAAAAGAACAATTGACTGGTTTAGTTTGTCTTCAAGTTATTAATTGATAACATTTTCTATGTAAAGAAAATTTGTTCTTCATTCAAATGGAGAGATAACTTCTTTGCCAGAAGAATCCAAAAATCCAGACATAAGCGTCATTGTTCCTGCTTATAATGAAGACAAAAATATAGGCGAGGTTTTGCGAAGATTAATGAAAATAGATTGGCCTTTGCACAACATGGAAATTATTGTTATTGACGACGGATCAACAGACCACACGCCGAAAGAGATTGCAGATTTTCCATTCGTCAAGTATGTTCGGCATAAAAATAATCGAGGTAAAGGTGCGGCGATACGCACAGGCATCAGGAGTTCAAGTGGCAAGGTTATTGTGATTCAAGACGCGGATTTAGAATATTCGCCAGAATATATTCCTCATTTAGTAAAGCCAATATTAACTGGTATTGTGGATATTGTCTATGGTTCCAGATTTAGAGGTAAATGTGAAGGGATGAGTTTTTCTCACTTTGTTGGGAACAGAATTTTGTCGTTGGTTGCCAAGATTCTTTACAATGTTCCAATTACAGATGTCATGACTGGGCACAAGGCATTCAACCGAGCAGTTTTCAGTTCGTTTGAGTTGGAAGAGGATGGCTTTGCGGTTGAGGTGGAAATGACTTCTAAGGGTCTTCAGAATGGTTGGAGATTCGCAGAGGTGCCTGTGACCTATTCGTTTCGGAACTTTGGGGTTTCTAAAATAGTCTATTTGGACGGAGTTAGGAGTTTGTTGAAACTCATCTTTGACAAATGCAAAGGAAACAGTGTTTCAAATTACCGTTTAAGAGGCAACAACAATTGTGGCAGAAATTCTGGAGACAGTTTACATAGGCACTTAAGAGATTATGAGTAGATTCGAGGACAAATTCGAGTTAACCTTCGAAGGTTGTTTGACAAAAAACTGAAATTTTGAGGTTCTGTTATGGACCTATGTTTCACGAGTCACCGTTATGCACCTCTAATTGGCGGTTATGAAAACCAACTGAAGTTGTTAGCGGAGAATCTGTCCAAGTTCTTCAACGTTAAAGTTGTCACTTTCAACTTGACTAATAGTCCAGCCTTCGAGTCCCTAAATCGTGTTGAAGTTCATCGCGTGACGCCGCAACTAATTTTTTTCCGTGTTCCATTTTCTGCAAGTTACATAAAGATGCTAGGTAAAATGAATTTTGACATCTTACATGCGCATGGTTTTGTGCCCATTGTTTCGGACTTCAGCGTCCTTTATGCAAAGTTTAGGAGAAAGACCGCGGTTTATACTCATCATTTTGATGGAAATGTTCAAGATTCCAAGACATTGAATCGGTTAGCTGATTTCTATAACAGAACTGTAGGTAGGTTTAGTGTGCGGTTTGCGGATGCCATTATTGCGACATCTAAGAGCTACGCGGAAACCTCGCCTGTAATAAAGCATCACATGGATAAGGTGCATGTTATACCATGTCTCGTTGACTGCAATAGTTTTGAGCCTCAGCCTGCCTCCAAAGTCATTGCGTTGAAAGAACAACTTAAATTGAATGGGAAGAAAATAGTGCTCTTCGTTGGTAGAGTTGTGCCTTACAAAGGTTTAGAGTACTTGGTTAGGGCGTTGGATCTTATAAAAAATGAGATGGGCGAAGACTTTCATCTTTTATTAATAGGAGAGGGTGAAGGCAGAAACATAACCAATCAATCAAAATATTACCAATCAATTCGACATCTCGTTAATAGGAGTGATTTCAAAGGGCACATTCATTTTTTGGGAAGAGTTGAAAGCCATCAACTACCAATGTATTATAGCTTAGCCGATGTTGTGGCTCTTCCATCGGTTATGCGCGGTGAAGCCTTTGGCAGTGTTCTTCTTGAGGCTCTGGCTTGCGGAACTCCTGTGGTTGCTTCAAGCATATCTGGAATGAAAGAGGTTCTCAAAGGTAACAATTCAATAGGTAGCTATGTTCTTCCAAGGGATGATTTCGCCTTATCAAACGCTATTGTCAAGACTGCGTATCAGAAGGATGATGTAACTGAACGCTGCAGAGAATTCGTGCTTGATAACTACCGCGTGGAAAAAATCGTGAAGAAGTACGTGGGTCTCTACTCGTTGCTTAGTTAGTGCTGAGTTGGCCTCGTGCTTTATCTGTTTCGACGCTTAGCAAAGAAAGTTTCAAGTGGCCAATATGAAAATTTTTCAAGTGGTGCCTTACTTTCCGCCTCATATAGGCGGCATGGAATTTTATGTACAAAGGCTTTCAGAAGAGTTAGCTGCGAGAGGACATGAAGTTATTGTATTTACGTCCTCTAAAGCAGGCTTTCCATATTATGATAAGGTCAATGGGGTCAAGATATGCAGGTTGAAAACATTGACTAAAGTTTATAACGTGCCTATAGCGCCTTCTCTTTTTTGGAAGTTGCTTCAGGAAAAGAAACCCGACATCGTTCATGCTCATCAATATCCTGTTTTCTTCTCGGATGTTTCAGCTGCAATGTCTAAACTGCGACGCATGGTTCTTCTATTGCATGTTCACGTGATCTCTGAACCCAAGTCTGCTTTTTCCAGCTTCATTTCTGAAATGTATTATCGAACTCTTGGAAGGCTTACGTTTAAAACTGCTCCTGGAGTAATTACTCCGAGTTTCGCCTACAAATCGAAACTTTTTGAGATGGGCGTTGAGCCAGAAAAAATACGAGTTATTCCATATGGTATTGACCTAAGCAGATTTCATTTCAAAAATGATGGTGAAGCGTTCAGGAAACGCTATAATTGTGACGGATCGAGCGTGATTCTGTCAGTCGGGCGTTTGAATTATCAGAAGGGATTCCAATACCTTCTAAAAGCGATGCCGATAGTGCTACAACAGATTCCAGACGCGAAGCTTGTGATAGTTGGTGACGGTGAGCAATTTACCTATCTTAATGAATTGTCACAATCATTGGGTTTGGGTAATTCAGTGATCTTCACTGGAGGCATACCCCCTATGGATATTCCTGATGCATACGCAGCGGCTGACGTGTTTGTTTTGCCGTCCATGTTCGAATCATTCGGTATAGCGTTGATTGAGGCGCAAGCCGCTGGAAAGCCCGTTGTTGGCACACGAGTTGGAGGAGCACCCGAGGCTTTGCGAGAGAATGAGACTGGTTTTCTGGTTGGTCCGAGAGATTCCGAGCAGCTCGGAGAGGCGATTATTCGTGTCTTGTCAAATGAAGAATTAGCTCGAGAAATGGGTGAAAACGGGAAGAAGTTTGTTGAGGCACAATTTGATATTAGAAATATCGTGGACAAGGTTACGGATATTTATGAGGAGTTAATCATGAACAATGCCTAAGTCAAAGGAGGATGATGAGACGATATGGATAAATCAAAGGTCTCCATAGTACGAGCGAGAAAATATGGTGAAGAGACAGAGAAAGCCATAGAACAAGCCTTGGAATCAATGGGAGGAATACAAAAAGTCATCCATCGCGGCGACATGGTGCTCATAAAGCCTAATATGGTGCATCCTCAAACCGGCGAAAGTGGCCACGTAACTCATTGGTCTCTAGTGAAAAAATTGATTGAAATGTGCCATGCAGCAGGCGCCTCGAAAATCATTGTTGGTGATGGTTCCGCAGACGGAGACACACATGAAGCATTCGAAACTTCAGGCGTCAAAAAAGTTGTAGATGACTATAACTCTTCAGGTGTTTCCGCGAAATTAGTAGATTTGAACTATGACAAAAACCCAGAAACAGATGACTTTGATGCTGTCAACATAGGAGAAGACGGCTTAAATTCAAATCATGTTTACAGAGTAGCGCATTCGGTCTTAGCAGCTGACGCTATTGTCTCCATCCCAAAAATAAAGTCACACAACGGAACTGGAATCACTATAAGCCTCAAAAACATGATCGGCACAGCGCCAGGCGGATATTATGGTTTTCCTAAGAAGAAGGGGCACGTTGAAGCGTTGCCTCATTCATCAAGTAATTACGATTACGGAAACATCAACCTAGAGAAAGTTCTGTCTAAGTACGATATTGTTTGGCGAACTATTATTGATTTGAACATGATAGCGAAAGGAGAATATCTAGGCTCGCCAAAAAGGAGAAACATAGTTAATGTCGTAGACGGTGTTGTGGCGGGATCATACAATTACAGAAGCACCGAAATCGCCATCTGGGATCCAGTTAAGATCGGAGTTGTAGTTGCAGGCTTCGATTCGGTAGCTGTCGACACTGTTTGCTCTCGAATAATGTGCTACCGCCCAGAAAAAATTCCACTTCTGGTTAATGCAGCCAAAAACGGCTTGGGCAACATGGATGCGATAGAAATTATAGGAGAAAAAATCGAGAATGTTCAAAATTTTGTTCCTCCTGCAGATGTGTGGCTGAGCATAGTGGACAAAGGCGTACCCAGTTTGTGGCCACGACTGGTCTATCAAACCATAAGAAAACAAGTTGTGCAGATAGCCACCCAACCAAGCGTTTACTCAGTCATAAAAAAACTCGGACTGACAGGAAGAATCAACCATTGAAACTAGGATACAGCAGCATAAGATGGAAGAAATTAGGTACTCCAGTGCCTCAGATTCTGGACGAAATATGGAAAGCTGGCTTCTGCGGTTGCGAACTACAAGATAGCGACCTGCTGTCATTCGAAAAGAACATAAACGACTTACATGCAATGTTTCAAGACAGAAAACTGGAACTCTCATCAGTCTACAGTTATGGTAGCCTTCAAAAAAATCTGAGAAACCTTTCTTATCACATGGTCTGGTGGCGGCGCATACTACCAAAGATTTTAAGAACTACCTCGGCAGCCGAGTGCCAACACATAATACTCGGAGGGGGAGTCAACGAAGCGGGAGTCAGAGAAAATGACCTTCTCGAGTTGTCCAGATCCCTTGAAAAGGTCGGAAAAATCTGCTGCAAATCTGGTTTGAAAGTATCATATCACCCTCAGGTTGGGTCGAACATCGCTTCTCTTTTTCACATTGCAAAGATATGCGAGTTAACCGACCCAGACATGGTTAGCCTTGCAGTTGACACCGGACACCTGAAAGCTATGAGACTTGACCCCTCCGATGTTATATCTCTTTTTAGAAAACGAATAGGCTTCGTACACTTCAAGGACATTGAAGACTGTAGATTTGTTGAGTTGGGCAGGGGTTGCATCGACTTCTCCAAGCTGATGACGTTATTGGACTACATTGGATACGATGGCTGGATTATTATTGAAGACGAAGATGAAAAAACTGAGAACAGACCCTTCGAAAGCGCCAAAAACTCAAAAGAATATATACGCTTCTGCACATCTAATCCAAGCCTAGCTCCTATGCAAACTGTCCTAAAAAATAATTTACGCACAGGGGTCGCACATATGAAGAATCAAGTAGCAATAGTTAAAGCTGGAAAAGAAGACGTTTTCACTTCTGTAACTGAAGCGATAGACCTTATAGGCGGTTTTCACCCGAAACCAAACTCCAAAATAATCATCAAACCAAACCTCTGCTCCGCGAAGAAACTTTCAAAGGACGGAGTTACAACAGACGTCAAAGTAACTGAAGCCGTCATACGCTATATTCTGGAAAGGGCAGACAACTGCAAAATAACCGTAGTGGAATCTGACGGCGAAGTGGACAGCGCCGAAGCCGCATTCGAAAAAAACGGATACAAAAATCTAGTCAAGAAATATGGAGTAGATTTACGCAATTTGAGCAAAGAACCACACGAAGGAATTTCGCTTCCAAATGCCAAGTGGTTGAAAAGTTTTAGCGTACCCAAAACCTTGCTCTCAATGGACTACTTCATCTCAATAGCAAAGATGAAGAGGCACATTTGGGAACGGTTTACAGGCGTTTGGAAAAATCAGTACGGCTTGATGACAAACCCGAAAGTGAGACAAAACCTTCATCCTCTCCTTTCGGAAACTCTCTACGACCTAAACACAAGGTTCCGTCCAGATGCCTGCATAATAGACGGACTTACATGCTTAGAAGGACCAGGACCAGTGGCAGGTAAACCTAAAAAAATGAATCTCATAGCCGCAAGTTACGACCCGCTTGCAATCGACGTAGTCGCAGCGAAACTCATAGGTGAAGATCCAAGAAAGGTTCCACATCTAAAGTACGCTCTTAACCACGGGTTCAAAGACTCCGAAAAAGCTGTCTTAGTAGGAGAGAAAGACGCTCTCTCTAGCTGTGCAAAATTCGATTTCATTCCCGACAACGTGTATAGACGCTGGAGATTTTACCTATTCCGCCAAAAATGGCTCACAAAACTTCGTAGAACTTTAGGACGATAGTCAAGGTCAAGCGCCACCCTCTTCTTATCCTAAATGTTGACGGTGAAATATCTTTGCGAGTCTGTTTCATTGTGAACGAGATTTTCCACTGGGGAGTTTATGGTGGTTTCGGCGCACTCACCCGTACCATAGGCAGTGAGCTAGTTAAGAAAGGCTTTGAAGTATTCGTACTTATGCCGAAGGTCTCTAAGGAGCAGAGAACAATTGAAACGTTAGACGGAATGACTGTCGTAGGAATGCCTTCTTGGAAGTCATCCTCTTTCTACGAACTCTGCGATGCTGACATTTATCATAGTGAAGATCCGTCGTTTGGGACATACTACGCTCAGAAGAAAAACAGAAATGCGAAACATATTATAACCTTTCAAGATCCTCGGACTTTAAAAGAAGACAAGATGTCGATTTGGACGCTGAATCCGTTATGGAGAAACTACAAATTCAGGGCAGCAATGGAAGTGAAACTAAGAGTGGGAAGTTTTTTGGTTAATAAGGCTGTTCACAATGTAGATAAATTGGCTTGTCAGGCAAAATACCTCATACCCAAAACTGTTTCGATGTTCAAACTGAAGGAATCGCCATCATTTTTGCCTAATCCTGTAGAAGTGCCTGAGAAACAAGTTAGAAAAGCGAAAGAACCAACGATGTGTTTCTTAGGTCGATGGGATCCTGTCAAAAGGGTCGAATTGTTTCTAAAACTAGCCAAAGAATTCGGTGACGTAAAATTCATAGCTGCGGGTGCAGCACATGACCCAGTCAGAGACAAGTACTTGAGAAAAGAATTTGGCAACATTCCAAATCTTGAAATGCCTGGAATGATTTTTGGAAAACAAAAATATGACTTACTTGAAAAGTCTTGGATACTCATAAACACTAGTATAAGAGAATGTTTACCTATTTCTTTTCTAGAGGCTTCTGCATACAAGTGTGCAATATTGAGTTCGAATAACCCTGATGACTTCGCAGAAAATTTTGGATATTATGCGAAAAGTGAGGACTATGAGAAAGGCTTGCGTCTCCTTTTACAAAATGACGAATGGAGAGAAAGGGGAATCAAAGGATACGAATACGTGAAAGAGACGCATGAATTAGGTAGAGTGATAGATCAACACATAAAACTATACAAAGAGATTGTTGAATAACGATTTTTTGAAAACATCCCTATACTTGTTTCTATACTTCCCTTGCGTACCTGCCACCACCAATTTACTGTTAAAAATGGTTTTCATCTAGTCGGATATGAAAATGAAGATAGCCCGCGCATGCGTTGTAAAGGGGCATCATAATTGAATGAGTATATAAAAAGAATAGAGCGTGCAACAAAGCGTTATGGGCGCTTTAGAACCTTAGAGCTGATTATTGGGCAATCTTGGGATTCAATAAATCCAGCTTTAGCTATTAACCATTGGCATCTCAGGAGAAGTTGCACCAAACTTGGTAAAGGGATAACTATAAACGGTAAAGTAGACCTCATGATTTCGTCTAATGGAAGACTCATCATTGGAGATCATGCCTGGTTAAATTGTCCCATTCAATTACGGGTTTTAGATGATGCAGAAATTAGCATCGGAAAAAATTGCTTCTTTGATGGTTATGTTTCTCTTTACTCCGGGTCGAATGGCTCCATCAAATTAGGCGATGATGTATACGTAGGCAATTTCTCTTCAATCACGTCATTTAAACAGATTGCAATAGGCGCTCACACTTTCATTTCAGGTAATGTATTGATAGTAGACTTTGACCATGGAACAAAAAAGGACATGTTAATAAAAAAACAAGAATTGGAAGTCAAGCCCGTAGAAATAGGAGAAGACGTGTGGATAGGATGGGGAGCAATGATTTTGAAAGGAAACAAAATAGGTGATGGTGCCGTTATTGGAGCGGGCAGTGTTGTAACAAAAGACGTCGCCCCCTATACTGTAGTTGCAGGAGTTCCCGCGCGAAAAATCAAGATACGAGAATAAATATTAACGCACGCATATGGGCGGATAACAATGAGTGCAAAAAGAGAAGCATTTAGGTCAAAATTAAGGGAAGCCCTTGTTGAAGAGTGTGGGCCGTCTATACTTGAATCGCCATGTTACCTCAAAGGTTTGTGTTGGAATCTAGACAAATCCAGATGCAGATGCGCCATGGAATCTTTGAGGCAATTCGTGAAGGTTCAAGGCAAATTCACGCTTGACTTAGGGTGTGGAACAGGGATGACTTCTGTAGAGTTAGTGGGGAGAGGAGCAGAGGTAGTTTCGTTAGATATCTCAAAGCGATGGCTTAAGCTTGCACGGTTACGGTTTGATTTGGCTGGGTTAAAGGGGCATCTAGTTTTGGCTGATGCACAATATCTGCCCTTTAAGAGATATTGTTTTGATATCGCAATCTGCGATAACGTGATCGAACATGTGCCAAAGCAACAAGCATTACTTCGAGAAATCTGCAGGGTCTTAAAGGATAGTGGTTTTCTTTACCTAGCGACGCCGAGTAAGACGAGCATACGAAACATTCTCAGAGACCCACATTACCTTCTCCCTGCGTACGATGTGCTTCCTCAAAATTTTGCCCAAAAATATGTGCATGCTATACGGAAATTCCATCATCCAGTAGATGCAGTAAGGTTGCTTTCATATAAGCAATTGAGAAAAATGGAACATGAAGAACGCATGAGTCTTCAGATGATTTCCTCACCGACAAACTTCAAATTAGTCGTTGAAAAACAGATTCAAACAACACACAATCCCATTAAGAAAGTGATATTGAGGCTTTTGCATTGGGGAGCAACAAAGCTGGGAAAGGCTTTCTTCATTCTGTTCTACATGGATGGGTGGGATTTTGTGGGAACAAAGATTAGCCACAGGGAAGCAAAGGAAGAAACTGGGTAACCATCGCTCGCGGGCGCCACTTTTTGAGCGTTTTCGAACTTGTGAACGTTTTTAGGTGTATGTTCACGGAGTAAAGCAAAATGGAAATCACTGAAAAGAACGTGGAGAAAATAGATCCTGAAAGTTTATGGTGGCTCATGGTAGTACACGAGTGGGATCCAATTTTCTATATGAGAGATCACATACAAGGAGGCGAATGCCTTAGTCTAAGAAAAAAATACGTTTCTCAAACAGCTTTAGATGTTGGTTGTGGGCCTGGTCCCTGTTGGCCCTTTCTCAAGGGCATGCGAATAATAGGACTTGACATAAAAATTGGCCCCTCGATTAAGAACAGAGCAAAACAATACGGGGTAGAGCTAGTAATTGCCGATGCCCAACATTTGCCCATAAAGAAAAAAGAAATCGCCCTACTCACATGCGAGGAGGTTCTGGAGCATTTACACGATCCATTTCTCGCGCTGCGAGAGATTTCGAGGGTCATGAAAGACGATGGTGTTCTTCTTGTTGACACCCCAGTGTTGTTAGACAAGGTTAGAGACCGTGCTATAGCACCCTTTGTGATACTGTTGGAGAAGATTGTAGAAAAAATTCGCGGCCAAGGAGAGAAAAAAGGATCAAAAGAAGATGGTGGGGGAAGGTTAAGGACTGTGGAAACAGCCGCAGTCGTGATCAGCCGTATTCCTTCAGAATATCTTCGTTTGTTGGCATTGAGGTTTATTTGGATTTTTTGGACGGTTCGAGCGGCTCTTGAGGAGCATGTAGGCACTTATGGTTGGGCATGGACCACTATTCTTAAAAAAGCAGGTTTTGAGATTGAGAAGGTTCAAGGCTGTGCGATATTTTATCTACCTGCGCTTATGATGAAAAATCTGGCGCCCTTGAACCGATTTGAAGAAAAAATCAGGGCGAAATATCCTTTCCATGCTTTGGGCCAAATAATGTGTATACGTGCACGTAAAGAAACAACACCTGCGATAGCTTGAGTATGTCTTTTGACAGATGTTTACTCATTCAAGGTACACCTGAAGATATTCATTAAATCGAAGAGGAGGTGAAAATTTGAAACTATCAAAAAGGTCAAAGATCGCTATTGCACTCTTGATCTGCACGATGATAGGGTCAGTATATGCAGAAAGTCAATGGCATCTGATATCAGACATTTGGCAAGGTGAAACTACAGTTACTAATAGTTTGCTTCACATCTACCCGTGTGGTGACACCCCATTTCCAAGCAGTAAAAAGGTGGGAGAGCAATTCAAGATCTTGATCGATGTAGACAATCCTAATCCGGCAACCGTTGGCGGGCGGTTTATGATCAATTTCACCGCGAGTGGAATCGCTAGCAACGATGTTTCAGTAACCTCAGATGCCACCTACAACCCCCCCAATAACTTCCCTGTCTATGTTACGAAAGAAGGAGTCTTCGGCAGCACTTTAGTCTTCACGATAAAAGTCAACGCAGCCGACCAAAATTTCTACTTTAACCCAGGATCAAACCTCGACGTAACCTACATCTTTATAACGTACAACAAAGCAGGAACGTACCAGTACGCACTTGCAGCAATACAGTAACTAACAAGATCTTAACTTACACGTGAAAGCACCATCGTTCAGCGAAACACCAATGTTCCAGTGAGGGCACAACCAATGTTTACCGTGGACGACGCCCAAGATTTTCGAAGGTTAAGAGAGTCACGGCAGTTGAAGATGGAGAATGGCCCAGATGGTCTCCTTTTTAGGCTACAGAAACAATCTTTGGAATGTGAGAGGAAAAATTTTGGGTTCTTTTTCTATCTTTAAGAGACCAGTATCCTTAGGAACTTCTAACATATATATATTAAAAAATATTAGTAAGAGAATGAATGAGTGCAACTTCACTACTCGAAAAATCCTTTCAGATGATCTTGCCAGAAGTTTAATGTTTTCTATTCGCGGTCATGAACTAAGGCTTCATACAAATTGAGAAGCAACACCTGGGTATACAAAACCAAAAGAGGAAGACACAATGCGAATCTTATTCATTTCTTTGTACGATCCCGCTGGGATAAGCGGCCCTGGAGTTTACCTTCAAAGACTCTCAAGATCACTGTCGGATTTAGGATGCAAAGTTTATATACTGACTTACGGAACGAGCAATTCAACTTGCCAGTTTGATGGAGTGTCCGTACACTACAATAAAGCATTGATACCCTCATTTCTCGATGTTGGACAAGGTTTCGCTTTTTGCGTGAGTATCGCCCGAAAAATAGACAACTTCTGCAAGACTAATAGAATAGATATCATAAATGGGCAAAGCCCTTCCAGTTTTGCATATGCACTTCTACGTAGCAGAAAGTTTCCCTTTGTAGTGACCATGCATGGAACATCATTTGGAGAAATTTCTTCTCAACTTAAAAGGCCTCTTTCTCTCAGCGAACTCCCCTTTAATTCGGATGCGTTTCTCAACCAACCGCTGTGGGCTTTTCTTACATTTTTGGAATACAGATTGGCAGATAAATTGATTGCTGTAAGTAAGGCGACAGCAAAAGAGGCAAAACTTTTCTATAGGCTTTCTGACGAAAAGGTTGTAGTTATTCCGAACGGGGTCGACATAGCTAAATTGCCTGAAGATTCAAGCCGAGAAAAATCCGAGGTCATTTTATCTATTGGAAGACTGGTCTGGAGGAAGGGCTTTCACTATTTGATTAATGCAATGCCAAGAATATTGGCTTCATTTCCCGACGCCAAGCTATACATTGTTGGAGAAGGCCCTGAAAAGACACGTTTGGATAGGCAGACAAAAAAACTTGGGATAGAGGAATCCGTACACATCCTTCAAAAAATACCAAGAACAACATTAGATTCATTGTTCTTGAAATCAGCCGTTTATGTACAACCTTCTCTTTATGAACCGTTAGCCACGACAGTGTTGGAAGCCATGTCATTCGGAAAGGCTATTGTTGCAACAATGGTAGGCGGTCTTCCAGAAGCAATACACGATAAAGTGAATGGAGTGTTGGTAGAACCCGGAGACTCCCATCGGCTTTCCGAGGCGATAATGATATTATTATCTGATCCACCACTTTGTGAGAAATTTGGTGAGGAAAGCATGTTAAGAATCGAACGTGAATTTTCTTGGAACATCATTGCTAAGCAAACGATTGACACGTATGAAGATCTTTTGAAAAACTTCGCGTATAGATCGGACGGATTTCTGCATGATCATTTTGCCCATGTTTCTCAAAGGAGGTAAAGATTGCTTCGTTGGAAGCTTTTCGGCTGGGTTCTATAAGCCGTATGGCAAGCTTACAGATGTTGAGATTTGGAAAAGGGATAGAAAATGAATGAGCTGTGGTCAAGTCCCAGCGTTCGTTTGAGATCTTTGATAAGGGAACGGATTCATCAACCCATTTTCATGTTGTTAATTGTAGTTTTTGCGTTCATCCTATTATTTGCCTCAGTTTTTCCTATAAAAATAGAAGAGATGGGGTCTGGAGAGTTTTTTGTAGAGAATATTATTCCATCGATGTATTGGGTCGGAGTGATAGTCATAGTAAGTGCGACATTATTGATGATAAAGTTTCTTGAAGATAGACGTTTTAAAATGCTGTTTATCTTTTCCCTAATACTGCTCATGGTAAGTATTAGAATTGTCTTTCCTGCGGTGTTCGTTACTATTCCTGCATATGAAACAGATGCAAAATTTTATATGAATGTAGTTGATTCGTGGGCTACATCGGGATTGGATTTCGGAAAAGAAGGTAATTATCAGCATGATTATCCTGTTTCTTTTCTCATTGCTTCTGTTTTCGTAAAGTTTGGAGTTCCTTTGGAGGCATTCTTTAGGATGGCGCCTTTCTTTATTTATGCAATTGACCTTATACTTTTGTACTTATTAGTGGTTGAGATTTTTCCTGGGAATAAAAGCTATAGCGCTTTGTCGGCTTTTCTGCTATCTTTTTCATCGTTAGGTTATTGGATAACTGTACATTATTCTCCCGACTTGGTCGGAACTTTGTTTTATTTTCTGTCGTTGTATTTTAGTGTTAGATTTGTCCTGAAGGATAAATTAAGCGCTAAGGCTCTTTTGCCAGTTTTATTGAGCATTTTTGTTCTTATGCTTTCTCACCATTTGAGTCTTTTGTATCTTATTGTAACCTTGTTTGGCTTTTCATTTTCTGCCTGGTTTTTCAAGCAGCCCCATCTAAAGCGTAAGGCAATTTCATTTCTCCTTCTTGGGATATATACCTATACTCTCTGGTTCACCTATGGGTCATTCGTGTATCCGTCTTTCTTTAATGTTTATGTCTACTTCCAAGGTTTTACGAGTCCAAGCGCACTGATGCAGCAAGCGACCCTGCTTGATCAAGTGACGTTTGCAATTTATCCAATTTTCATTTTCATGCTTTTCATATATGAGTTCCTAAGGTTGTTAAAAGTGCGGAATCTCTCAGATGTAGTCAAATTGCCCAAAAAGTTTAGAGAGGCTCGAGCAAGCGAGAAACCCGCAGAAATGTCATTAGTGTACACTTTGGGATTTGTGTTTGTTGGTTTTCTTTTTTTGGTTGGGTTTGTTATTCCAGCGACTTTTCCCCTCAGAGTTTTAGAGGTACTTTTGGTAGGATTGTATCCTGTTTCAAGTCAAACGCTGATAAGAGTTGGGAGTGCTAATCCCTCAAAAAAGAAGACAGTATTCATGCTTGCAGTCTTGATTTTCGTAACCTTAACAGGCATCCACAGATACTACAGACAAATCCAAAGAAGTATACTGTTCAGATGAAAAAATATTACTTTACTGATTTTCAATAACTCTCAGTTAATCAATCTTGTGCCATCCCTTTATGTCAGGATTATAAGTTAGGAGAGAAAATTCTTTGTCATCGCCAACTCAACTCATCCCATTAGTTATGTCCAGCGTTCCTAACGTCAAACCGCGAGCAATCTTAGATTGTGGATGCGGAACTGGAAAGTGGGGCAGTATTCTCCGTTGCCACAGAACGGAGATGAGGGAAGTATACATTGTTGGTGTAGATGTTTTTTTGCCCAATGTAGAGTATAGTAAGAAATATGGAGCATACGATGATCTCATACTTGCAGACGCGAAAATGTTACCTTTTAAAAATAATTGTTTTGACCTAATCCTTGCTTGCGAGATCATTGAGCACATGGAAAAAGAACAGGGGATGAACTTTGTGGACGAACTAGAGAGAATTTGCAGTGGACGAATTATTATTACGACTCCGAACATGCACTTTCATAATCCAATAGAATATGAAAATCAACAGAAGAATAAGTGGGAGTTTCACAGATCAAAGTGGACTGTAAAGGACTTTCAAAGCAAAGGATACATTGTTAGAGGTATAGGCATTAGATGGATGTGCGCAACGCAAGGGCTATTAGGAGAAATTGTGGCTGCTCTTGACTTTTTGCTTTTCCCCGCATGGTTTCTACCTCGGCTGGGAAAATTTCTAGTTGCCTATAAAGATGCCCATGAATTTTATTTCTCAAAAAGATAGCATTCTGACTAATCTAAATGCTGTAGGCTATTCCAATCATCGATTTTTAGTCTTTCTAGTAAAAACTGAGGTTTCAGCGATGTCTTCTAATGATGAGAGACGTACATATCCAATGATATCTCTAATTGTGCCAGTGTTTAATGAAGCTAAGATCATATCCAGATTTTTAGACGCTATACTTCGCCAAGATTATCCTAATTATGAGGTAATAATAGTAGATGGAAACTCTACAGATGGAACAGTTGAGCTTGTTAAACAATACGTGAAACAGCATTCTCAAATCAGAATGGTCTCTGAAGAACCAAGAAAAGGTCTTGGCAATGCGAGAAACATCGGATTAGACATGTCTAGAGGAGAAATTATAATTTTCGAAGATGCCGATTGGATAGAGATAGATACAGGCTTCTTAAGAAAATTTGCAGAATCGTTTCAAGATTCTGATGTTAAGATGGTGGCGACGAAGAGGTTAATGAAATTTGATGGAATTAACCTTTTTGAGAGGCTTTTTGCTCTTTTCAACGCGGGACTTAGAACATACCCAAAATGGGGTTTCCCTGGATATTACATGGCGTATAGGAAGGGTTTCATTAACAAAGTAGGCTACTTTGAGCCAAAAATGGGTTGGGGTGAGGACAAATTCTTCCTAAAAAAAGCTCTAAGTCTCAAGCCAAAGATTGCATTCGGCAACCCCATCCACTCTGCCTCAGACATTCATTACTTTGAGGATTTTCCAAAGCGGTATAGATTCTATGGGCGAACCTTCTTCAATTATGAAGAAAACAATCCTTCGCAATATACCTTCCTTTACCTAGGCGCCTCTTTCTACTGCGTCCTAACCTCCTTAATGCTGCTCGCTGGGCTAGTGTACTATCCGCTTCTCATCTATGGCATTCTTCTTTCTTCAATGATTGTTATGGGAACATGGCTTCTTTCTCTATCAAGGTTAAAGGGACAAATTACTGGGATAAATTGGCTTTTAGTTTTGTTACTTCCCGCACTTGTTCTGTTGCAAGGCTTGTTCTTTTTTGTCGGGCTCGTTGAAGGTTTTTTGCACAAACTAAGAAAACCAAGATTTTCAGTTTCACCACTCTAACAAATGAATTTTCAGTTGTATAAGAACACTGGAGAAGCTATTATGCATATATGTATGGCATCTTCTGGATCAGACCCTATACTTCCAGAGAGGAGAGGGGCTGTTGAATCATATGTCTGGGGTCTTTCAAAACAACTATGCAAACGTGAAAACTATGTTACTGTTTTTGGAGCCGGGAAGGGGAAAAAGGAAAATGGTAATTTACGAATTCGAACATGCACGTATAATGAACAAACCTTTAGCCCTTTCAAAAAATTGCTAGGACATACGCCTATATACCCGCCAAACATTTTATTCAACAAGTTTTTGTTCAAAGAAATTTTGCATTTACACAAGGTATTTCCAATAGATATCCTTCACATACACAACATATATTCAGGGACTGTAGCAAGCTTTTGCAAACTTGTTCTAAACATTCTTGTGGTTTGCAGCATACACAATGAGATTCGATTCACACTTCCTATTCAAACTTGCGATAAAATTCTTCCGGTAAGTAGGTATCTAGAACGCTTTCTATTGGAGAACAAAAGGGTCAACCCGAAAAAAGTAGAAACGTTGCCAGTAGCAGTGGATCCTTCAACCTACACGCCTTACAAAACAGCAAGTCAAGCTAAAAAAGAACTAAATTTGCACAATAATAGAGTAATACTATTTGTGGGACGAAAATGTCCCGAAAAAGGTCCTCAAGTATTAGTTAGCGCTCTGCCCAGAATACTCCAGCATCATCCAAACGCTTTGGCTGTTCTTATTGGACCAGACTACTTTTTTGGCTCAAGGTCTACGTCGTATAGCAAACATCTAATGTCTCTTGCGAATGATTTGAATGTAGGGCAACATATACTTTTGAAAAGTTTTGTCTCTGAAGAGGACTTAATACGCTATTATGGTGCTGCGGACCTAGTAGTGTGTCCCTCAATTTGGCAAGAACCATTAGGAATAGTTATCTTAGAAGCTCTTGCTTGCGAAAAACCAGTTGTAGCCAGCAATATTGGCGGAATCCCTGAAATACTATCAGATAACGTCAGCGGTTTGCTTGTTCACCCGAATGATTCATCTACTTTAGCTGATGCTGTTATTCAACTACTGAATAGCAAAGAACTCTCGTTGCAATTAGGAGTAAAGGGAAGAGAGATGGTTCAAAAGAAATTCAGTTTTGAAGTTGTAGCCAAGCAGTGTATCGGAATTTATGAGAAATTATTTAAACTTGCGTCTTGAGAAGATTTAGCGCACTCCAAAAGGGTGCACTCTTTCCTTTTCAAAAATTATTATTCTTGACAGATTTGCTTAAGGTTCTATTTAGGTTCGATCACTAAAATATCTGCCATGCCATTTAATGTTATTGGAATATTTGTCCAACTTGAAATATTCTTTTGAATAAGATCGCTTTGCCAATACAGAACATAATTATCAGGATTACCTAAACCCAGTTTGAAGGCATCCAAAGAAATCAAAGATGAGAACGTTGTACCATCGTTTTGGTAGTTTGACGCCATGTCTTTATGGTTCATCATTGGAATAATTATTGTGCCGTCTATCAATTTGAATACTTTTAGGTCAAGCAAGGGTTGAGTCATGTTTACTGGGCTATTACTAGCCCAATAAATTGCTTTATTCAAAACGTCGCGTGGCACAATTATCTGATATTGGTATTGATTACCTGATAAATAGGTGCCATAAAGAAATCTGGCACTTGTTGAATTGTAGTATATGCCCATTGCAATTCTATTATCAGCAAAGGTTGCCAAGGGAATGAATCCACTTCTTGCAATGTATGTCCCTCTCCATCCAGCATCTGGTGTTTGGTATGAGCGACCTTCATATCCTGAGACGATCCAAGCCCCATAGGGGTCTGTCACTGCATTAGTGATACTGTACAAGTTGGTTGATCCATCGCTCTGGGATAAAGCAAAAGTTGCTTCTGCTTTAGCTTCCATCGCTGGATTACTTGAGAATACTGCGCCTCCTGGACCGCAGCGGTAAAATATTAGGTTCAAATCGCCTTTAGCATAGAGGTCCAACGCTCGATTTAAATGAGATGATGAAAGGTATACGCTGCCCATGCTGATGAAGATTGATTTTATATCACTACTTAAGTAGGTTGCGTTGCGTCGAAAGTTCAGATTGTCAAGAAATTGAGCAAATGTATAATTGAAAGCACCTATGACCGGGCCTTCCCACCCGTCCCATGTCTCAGGGATAACAATTGCTGGTCCGAGGTAAACGGGTGTAAGGTCATTTCTTGCGAATAGTGTGTGCATAGATTTTACCCAATTAAAGAACGTTTTAACAATGTTATTATCCCAGACCTCATCGCTCCATGGGGCGTAACCTCCGGATGAGTATGGGCGTTCGGAAGGGTTTTGAACGAAGATGATGTTGGGGTCAACAGCCCTATATCTCACGCCGTTTATCCAAACATAGGCCTGAGCTTGAGCAATGTACTGTTGCTTTAACGCCCAAAGTGGTACGGGGCGACTTGGAGATTCCCACCACCCTGCGGATTCTTGGATGCCTGCAGCAGCCCGAATACTTGGATGCTTTGACCTAATTAATCCAGCAGTGTAAGCTTGTTCTTTTGCTAAGTCTGCCCACTCTGAATCGTCGCTGTAAGTGTGTTCTTGGTCAACAAAATACGCATCAAACGATTCTTCTTGGGCAAGCATAGTGAAATTCATCATTCCAGCAGGACCTAAGTTTCCAGAACCATGCCATTGGGAAGAATAATCGACCACAACGACTGTGACAATGTCGCCCGAATCTGGATTTCCAGCTTTTATGGCATCCTTTATCTGTTTATACATTTTTGCCCAACGTAAACTCCAGTAATGGAACCATGAAGATGGTGCGTTAGTACCAATCCAGCTCGCCTTTTGAACGTTAGTCCATGTATTCCAACCACTCGGCGGAAAGTTTGGAACACCAAACCCGTATGAGGCTGCTTCGTTTGCCCATTCATCTATTTCTTGGGAACTGAAACTATAATAACCATCAAGCCAATCTGGCGAGTACGAAAATCCTTGTATGTTAATTCCGTTCCAACCATCGGTTCCAAACCATCCATCCCATTTCAATCCGTCCACAATCATCTGCTTAAGTCGAGTACAATATACGTCTATAAGCCGAGAACCAGCTGGAATGCCCAGATTAGTGTCTGCTGTGGCATATTGAGCGAAGTAATCTGGAACATCAGGATTATTGCGTTGACCATAATAGTTAGTAAATTTTAATTCTGGATGTTGAGTCGTGATATAATTATACGTCCATTGCCCATACCATGCTATTCCTGTCGTTGTTATATGTACTTTCCATCCATGGTAATGAAATCGGTCGATAAGTCGTTTTAAATCATTGAAAGTCC
>Ga0315309_1000757_pt1 | contig 19654 bp, 15 predicted proteins | sample TDP4_MG_FD_203080 | JGI IMG/M metagenome (GOLD analysis project Ga0315309, IMG submission 203080) | Freshwater sediment microbial communities from Lake Towuti, South Sulawesi, Indonesia - TDP4 | ecosystem: Environmental > Aquatic > Freshwater > Lake > Sediment | place: Indonesia: South Sulawesi... | reverse complement strand
AGTCGAGCCTTTTTCGCAATTTCGGCCGCCCCGCTGATCTCTTGCTCATTCATCCTCAGAAGGAGCTGGCTCTGCTCAAGCTTGCTACTACTAGCTCTGACTCGCCTCTCCTCTTCCTCACGTATTCGAGCAATCTCGTTCAGCCGAATGTTCATTTCCTTGATGAGTTTAAGATAGTCCGAACACCGCGCTTCGAGAGCCTGCTTCTGATTCTCTAATAACTCGATCTTTGCCGTCTTGCCAGCGATCTGAGTCTCGACGCTTGCAAATGATTTGGAAAGATTTTCCATCTCCTGTTCGACTCCCTCGATCTTCGCAGTGTTCTCTCCCAGCCTCTCTCTAGTCAGGCGAACCTTCTCAGAAAGTAGATCATACTGTCCTTGCTTCTCGACTAATGACGACAAGATTTCCTGATGTCTTTTCTGGAGAGTGCTCTGATCCTCCTTCATTAGGTTTAGGGAAGACAGAAGTTGGTCAATGTGAGGCTGAAGCGCTTCCTTCTGTCTCCCGAAGGCTCTGAGACTAGCTTGCTCTGACTCGATCTGAGTGGTCAAGCCAGCTATGGTTGCATTGATGTCTCCAATTTTCCTCTCCACTTCGAAGAGTTCGCTGCTTCCTTTGTCGACCACTTCCTGCTCCAACTGTCTTCTTTGCAATTCAACGAGGTCTCTTCGCTTTCCTAGCTCTCCTCTCCTTCTCTTGATCTCGTCAATTCGCCTCTGCATAGCTTCGGCCTTGCCTCGTAGCTGCTCGAGAGCTTCCCGTAGCCCGCCCAGCTCTCTTGATACAAGTGTGGCGTCCAGTCTGCTGATCTCTCTATTCAAAAAAGTGTATCTGAGGAAGTCGTTTCTTTCCTTTTCAAGCGATTCCACCCTGTTTCTTACTTCTTCGATTCTTGCAGATGCAACCCTCAGATTGGTGTCAGCTATACTGAGTTGCTTTTGGGCTTCCTGTTTCTTCAAGTCGTAGATACCGATTCCGATCATATCCTCGATTATCTTTCGACGCTCTTCGGCGGTGACCTCGGCGAGCCTAGTTACTGCATGTTGAGGAATCAGGTTGTATCCGCTAACTTGAATGTCAGCTGAGGACATTATGTCTGTAAGTTGCTTCCGGGATATTCGCCTCCCGTTCAGCCGATAGATTCCTTCCCCTCCCTTTCGGAACTCTCTTGAGATGGTGACTGCGTCAGCCTCGAGAGGTATTCGTCTGTCCGAGTTATCGAATTGGATCGAAGCCCAAGCAGATCGAGACTGAAGTTGGGGAGAGGTCTTGTGGATTATGTCGGTGAAGGAAGTGCAGCGAAGTTCCTTCGGACTGAGCTCGCCCAAGGCAAACCTGACTGAGTCCATGACGTTAGACTTGCCCGACCCGTTGGGCCCCGTTATGACAGTGAGACCTCTATCAAGCAAGATGGAGACTTTCTTTTCGAAGGTCTTGAAACCTCTCAGCTCGATCTTCTTGATGTAGACCAGAATCCGCCGGGCTCCTACTAATCCATTGATAGTGTCTCCGTTGGGTCGAGCGTCGAGTCTTAAGTCGTTTTTAAAGGTTCTTTGATATAGGGGGGCGCTACGCTATGCTGGGTCTGCACGGGCCGCTTTGGATGGACCCACCGAGGCCTTCGGCGGAGACTGGACGAGGCTTCTAGCGGCGTCTCCTCTTTGTCACAACCTTGGCTAGAACCAGCAGAACAACAGCTACGATCGGCAGGAGATAGGCTTCGAACTCCGGTATCGGAATCTCCGACCTTTCCAAGAAGAAATTCATTTGAGCCGCAACTCCCTCTGAGATTGCTATGACCCTAGCCTGTGTCTTGAAACCAGGATGCTCAACTGTTACATTGAGGCGACCAGACGGCAGAAACATGATATAGCTACCGTTGAGACCAGTTGAGACTGATTCCACCAAGATGCCTTCCTCGTATGCAGACACTCTAGCCCAAATCAATGGGATAGCCTCGTCATACATATTGTATCCCCAGACCCTGCCGCTTAGCGAGCCCCCGCCTATTCCTGTACCTGTAGCATCAGGCGGGTTACCTGCGAAGAAAAGGGAAGCAAAGCCCATTAGGACTATGAATGCGAGCGGTATCCGTTTCTTCATTGGCTGACCATCCTTGCGTTAGAAACATCTGGAGATAGCCCCATTAAGGTTTTCGAATTTCCCACACGTTTCGCTATATCGCATGCCCGAATCTTCTTAGCCGCCCAGTGCATGGCCAGTGATACCGTAATGCTTGACAGGCATGCCGTTGCAATGAGGAAAAGGAATGTGGCGGCTGTGGTTGTTATCGGGGCGCGGGTTACCTCGCCGAAGACTATTAATTCAGTTCCAATCATGAGAGCTATCCCAATGTACTTGGACAAGTTCTGTCCTAAGGCAGGTCTTCTTCTTCGGAAAATGTGAAGTGCCAGAAGGGAGAGCGGCGTTAGGTGAACGATGCCAACTAGGGCAGACGCAACGAAGCCTGCGACGAAAAAGGCAAACTCCGAACTTGTGCTAACTGTAAAGTAGACTGATGCGGATAAGGCCAGAATCTGCAGAGTAGGATAGAGCAGCGCTCCCAAGACCATCTTCAGTGTGGGATTCTCGCTTATTGATGTGGACAGGTTAGGCGCCAAGGAATGGCATAGCTGATCGAAGGCTTCAGACCAGTGTCTTGCAGCGAAGGTTTTGGGAATGTGTCGTTCTCTAGTGACCTCTAGGAGACTGAGCTCTGCAGGGTCATCTGGGCCGTACGTGGCCGCCAGTATGTTCAGAAGCCCTCTCGGCTTTCTCAGGTACGCTAGCTCAATGCTTCTAGGTGAGTTGATTGTTTGGGGCGCGTCAATAGGCTGTCCGTCAGAATTTCTCCATCCTTGGAGCACATATTCGTCGATGCCAGTTTGGATCTTTGTTGGGGCATCTAAAGACATAGTGGAGCCCGCATCCACCCACTCAGAGAGATCGAAGGGCGTCGTTCCATTTCGCCAGTTTGAGTTGACTTTGATGGAAACACTAGTCCCATTCGGAAGCCCGATGACTCTAAGGCCAACTAGGTACTGTGTTCTCCAAGTTGCGCTCACAGTCTTGGGGCAATTCACCACTACTGATCCTTCACAGGAGAACCCTTCATAATCCCCTATCCACTTCGCGAAAACGTAGCGAACCCCTGTTCTAGGGCTGACCATTGACTCAACGGAGAACCTTGCGGTTGCACCAGCTGAGATCCATCCCTGGCCAGACGGCTTCCCGCATTCACTCAGTACGCGAAGTTCATATTCGGTCCTCCAGTTCGTGATAATAATCCGCGGACCCGTCATTGCGATAGTGATTTCAGTTGACTCGGAGGTCAAGTCGCCAGACCAATTGACGAATACTTTTCTGGTTCGATTCCCTTGGTCGGCGGAAGAGGATGCCTTCAGTCGAACTGCCGCTCCTTCTCTATACCACCCCTGTTCAGCAAAGGGACCGACTGTTGACACTATCGTGAGATAGTGTTCGACGACCCAGTTTGCGGTGAGATTGTATGGACGGTTCATAGAGAATTGGAGACTGGTCGAGTTCGAGGTGTAGTTTCCGCTCCAGTGAGAGAAAATTAGGCGAGTCTTCCCGCTACTCACATGGATGGGGGACGTTGCCTTTGCAGTTGCTGTGCTGTTCTCGTCATACCAGCCATCCCCAGAGGTTGTGCCTTTGCCTGAATCTATTATGAGACGATACTGAGTTTTGTATTCTGCAGAGAGAGTCACGTCTCCCGCGGCCGAGCAGACTCTAGGATTGGAAGTATCACCGTCACTCCATCGAACAAAGACCTGCCGTTTTCCAAGATACAGAGGATGCTCATACGGGACCTCAACCGTCTGCTGCCCTGGTAGAATTGGCACCTCGATCACCATTGTTCCGTTTGCGGCATACGCTGTGCCGTTGACTCGGATTGATCCTCCTGCCCATGGAAGCCTTACTGAAAGAACAGACCCGACTACGAATTCACGAGTGACCTCGTTATTGTAACGATTGAGCTCGCTCAAGCGACCTGCAGGATCAACGATACACTTTAGGAGATGCTTGCCAAATGTAGCGTTCCAAGTCAACTGAATGAATTGGGATTGCCCGGGTTCGAGCGTATAGGTGCCAGTGTAAGAGAGCCTGCCGTCAAGATAGATCTCCACAGTGAAGTTTAAGGCCGCCGCTGTGCCATGATTTGTAACGTAGGTGAACAGCGTGGTCACTCGGCCTGCACGCGGAGGATAAGGAGAGATCTCAAACCTTGTCACGGCAAGATCAGAAGCAGGTCCTACACGATTGATTGCTAGCCGGCAGTTCTGTTCGCTTGTTCCCAAGATTGACACGAATATTTTATTGGTCAGGTCGCTGAATGTGCGCCCCGGTTTGAATGTCGCATCATCCAAAGTGGCAGTCAATGGATTTGCGTCGACGATTCTGATACTTCCGGGACCACTGACTTCTCCGTCGACGTAGGTCACCAGTAGACCACTATCCGGTAGGCCGACGTCAAATCCGATTCTCTGCCTTAACTCAAGAAGGTAATATGTCCTGTCCGTGATTGGAACTTTGACAACCAGTGTGGTTCCATTCAGTTCAAACGGGCTAAGGGTGACATTGCGAATGACGCCACCGGGCACAACTGCTACTTGGCTTTCCGATATCCATCCAAGCTTGATCTTTTCCCAAGCTAACATATGAGAAGGACTACTGCTCGGTGGGTTGCCGTTCCAAAGTCCTTTTCCCATTAACCCCCATCTACCCACATAGTCGCTTCTTCGATACGGATCGTACAGGTCGGGAAGACCGAGAAGATGGCCGAACTCGTGCGCGATTACCCCGACCGTGTCTGCTCCTTGACTCTCGATTTCTGTAACGATCATAGCTTTCGAGAAGGAGACACCATCTCGAGTCCTGAACCAAATGCCCATTAGATATGCACATGACCATATGTCATTTGAGTTGCCTGAAGTTTCCTGACCTGGGCCAGCATGAAGCACTATAAGATAGGAGTATTGGCTGAAGTCTATTTCCGGGTCTGCTGCGTCGATCGCTTCCTGAATAAGCATCCAGGTGTCTGGAGATCCATCGCTGTTTGAATCGTCGATGTTCAATGCGCTGTCACGTCCATATGCCCCCACAGTCTTATTCATTTGGTACCATCGCGAAACGCCTCCAGTCAGGAAGATCTTGTTGTAGGAGACTTCACGATAGTATTGGTTGACTCTGTTGAAGACTACGTCGCTGATTTCGCTCTTGGTCTTCGTGTGGTTCAGATTGGTAAATTCTACACAGAGTACGATTGCAGATTGAGGGCCGGATGGTGCAAGCCCGTATGCGAGTGAAATTGTCAAGGAAAGTGGTATCGGGATTGTCTCATTGAGTGGAGGGGAGAAATGGGTTGAAAAGGCGGGCGTAGCCAAAGCCGAGAGCGGAGGGCTTGCGAATTGGATCGACGTGGTAGATATGATGCCCAAAAGAATAAGTAACCTAGGAATTCTACTTAACGTCTCTCTCACTGGCGCTCCTCCTTTCCCACAAATTCCTTTTGCAGCGTAACCGCGTAGCGTCGTGTCTTGTGGCATAAAGCAGTTCAAAGCACGTTATCATACAGAGCCGACGATGATTTCAAGCGAAAATCTACATATGCTGGTCATTTTTGATGCTGCCGCATAGACCGTAGTGGCCTTCGATAGTCGAGAGAGACGTTTCGGCTCTTTAAAAGCACGAAGACCAATATCCGAAGTTACGACGTAGACAAGAGGCATCTCCGTCAACGTTCTATGGTGACTGATTCGATCAATCCTTGAGCACTAGGATTGAGACTATACTGAAGTTCTGTGCTAGTGTGGCGAGGAACTCGTCAGACAAGATTTTTCGGGCAACCGAAACAATTCGCCGAAGCACATTCGATTGGATGTTGAGGCTTTTGATTTTCATGAGTGTTCTCTCATATGTTAGGTCAACTGTTCGATGAGTATTGGCCAGCGCGAGGACGCTTCTGCGGGTCTTCGGAAAGTAGCCTTCGTAGCCATCTCCCTTACGGGCGGCCTTGACGTAGACGTTTGCTAACGATCGAGGAATCCATGAAAGAAATGGGAGCAGAAAATGAGGCTCTATTATCTGATACTTATTCGCGCACTGGACATACGCTGCGCCGTTTCGAGCCAAGACTCTGAAAAGTTCCTGCATCAGTTTGGCTTGGTCAAAAACATGCTCCAATACATCATTGCATAGGACGAATTCAAAACTCTCGTCTCTGAATGGTATGCTTGCTGCGTCGCCTAAGACTAACTCTACGGACCTCTTCTCTTTCGCTTGCCTTAAGTACCGTTTCTCTCTGTCAAGACCCACTAAGAGGGTTGACACTCGTCGGAGGAACTCTGATATAGGGGCCGGCCCGCATCCTAGATCCAAGATAGTTTTCCCTTCCAGAGCTATTCGTCTGCTCAGGAGACTGAGAACTTCATTAGCCCTCTCACCTGACCTCCTAGTGTAGGACGTCGAATCGAGGAGCGCAGTCGTCAGATCGGTTAACATAGGTTTGCACAATGGTAGCCCGCTCCAATGCCGTCTGGCAGGATTCTTCAGTAGCAGGGTTATTTTGTTCAACCCTTAAGGGAAAGATTTGCGTCGGATCTATGTGATCTTTGCTATTGCAAGCGCTACGACATATGCCGTCAAGAGAGAGGGGGCGATCGTCCCGATAGCTAGACCCATTTGTGAAGTTGCAGAAGCTGACAAAACTTGTCCTATCACCATCAATCCAATACCGACAGCTGTTGCGATGACTAATATTATGAGCCATCTGGCTGATGGCGACCTATGTGTTGCTCTCTTCCATGCTGTGGCAAGAAGAGCAAGGAAGGGCCCTAAGTAGATTGGGCCGGCCAACGCGCCTGCCAGAACCCATGTGGTGACTTCCTGAAGCCATTTAGGAGTTCTAGTGGCAGCCGAGACCTGCATGGCGATCTCACTGATCTTTATCAGGGGATACAGAAGTGTCGCTGTCATTTGTCTCGGGACGGGAGCATTCTCAAAGAACCTCACAATGCTATTCAAGAATTGTGGCCACTGTGACTGCCGGCCGGCGACGGAGATGATTCTGGTCACCGCAACGGTGGAACTTTCAAGGGAGTCATAGTCGGGGTCGTAGGTCCATCTGGCCTTGAAGTAGATCTTTTCACCTTGACGGACTTCCCAAGCATACTCGTAGTTGCCACTCGAGTCTGTTGTAACTGTCGCAATTGGAATCCACTCCACTGAATCTTGGCTCCAGAAAATGGTAACGTTTGTAAGAGATCGGGAAGGATTCGTTGTGCCCTTTATTGTGACTGTGTTCTCCAGAAGTAAGGTTGTGGGAACTACTTGCAAAGTTATCTTGCCTGTGAAGGGTTCCTCAGTCTCGTATCTTGCTATGAGTTGCGTTGGGCTCCTAACGGTGGCTGGGAGAATAATCGGTGTTCCCTCTTCTGTTTGCCATCGACGGAAGACGTATCTGACTTGAGACGCGGTGAGGTTCGTGGGATATATCTTGATCATCAGAGACGAGTCTGCATTGACCCATTGTCGATGCGTGAAAGGAGCTCTGACGGTTGTCTGGTTCTCATTTACTGCAAGAGTCACAGTTACGCCCGAAGGCAATCCTTTCGTCGAAATCTGGATTTCATATTGTCGTTTCCAGTTTGCGTGCAATATCTTCGGCTTATCAACTATAGCCACTCCCTCAAAGTCGCTGCTTTCCTGATCTCCAGTCCAACCATAGAACATAAGCCTAGTCCTATTCGAAAGGTCGATAGATGGCTCTATTGAGAACCTGACGGTTGTACCTGCGTCGTACCATCCTTCGCCTATTGGTGATCCGTAAGGCGAGCTCAGTGACAGGTAAAACTGCGTCCTGTACTTGAGGTACAGATCAGTATTTTGCGTAATTCTTACGAATGTGGGGTTTGATTTTGTAAGCCACTTCCACTCACTGAAGACCTGCCTTGAACCGCGCCCTGCCATTATCTCGTTTTGAGCCTCGACTGTGATATCCCCCATCGGAACCCGTATCTCAATCCTCCCAAGCTCGTTCGTCTTGAAAGGAAAGCCGTTGATCTTCACCGTCACATTCCCAAGGTCGGAGAACACGGTCAAAGAATAGGGAAAGCGTCCGGGCATCCATAGAGCCGCTATAGTTTCGAATGAAGGCTGATAAAGATCGTTCAGGCGAATGGTGTGGGCTCGTAGGATATGCTCTCGGTCAGTCTCGAACAAATAGAAGATGGAAAAGTAGTATCTTCCTTGATGGTCATCCATCAAGAACCAAATCTGGCTTGCGTCCCTAAGGATCGGATACAAGGATAGGGACTCTGCTCCGCTTATGTAAAGCCCTCTTCGATCATCTATGAAAAGCGTAGTACCCAAAGCGGATACGTCGCTAGAGCACTTTGCCTCAGGAACAATGGAGAGGTTAGGCATCGGCACAGATGTGGACAGACATGTCATGTTCTTAACATAGTCCGCACCGTAAAATACGTAGCCATCATAGGTAGAACTCTCGTAGTCGTAGTGCCAGAGTGTGAACGTGCCAGTTCCGTTGCGAAGGAACATGTACGATATTCTGAAGTTGCTGGAAGTGACGTTTACTAGGAGCACTATCCAAGCATTACGTCCTTTGTCGTACCAGACCTTCCAAGGCGCAATCTTGAAGTAGGTTCCCTTGAGGAAGATGAGCCCTCCTTCGTTCGTGGCTTTGATGTAGTCGCCGCTCCTTGTCTCCGCGTCAACCGAAAACTCAACTATTGGACTTCTGACTGATAGGGGGGTCTCTTTTTGATAAGCGGAAGACTCTGCATATCCTATTCCTCGTTCGCAGCATGACAAGGTTGCGATCGTCATCACTGCAAGCACTACAAGAATCAAGAATCCTCTTTGGAATCTCAATCTCAAAGTTCTCCGATCAAACAGCGAGTTTGGTAACTCGCCAATCGTATAATGTTTTGAAGCAAGTACACATAAAACAGACAAGAAGCATCCATCGCGGTTGTCATTACCGGAGCAAACCGAGACAAACCAATCATATCCTTCCATAGTCCGTGTCTGCTGGTCCCATGACACGCTCAAGGGTGGGACGGGGTGCCAAAATCCAGATAAGAGCAAGACAGGACGTTCTTATGTTGCATATGTCTTGCCGGGAAGATCGACGGAGTGAAGATGTTTTGGAGCGGCCACTGACTGCTTTTCGGGTTGCGTGCATCGTGACCGTTCTGCTCACTGGCATGACCGAAGTGGCACTCTTCGCTTCAGTGACAACTAGTGCTGACATCGACATCGTTACTCGGATTGAAAAGGGAACAGACTGGATTTTGGGACAAGTCGTAGAATACCAAGAGAATAGACATGGTTTCATAAGCGAAATGGAAGGAGCAGAGGCGGAAAAGATATACTCCGAAGAGAACGCAAGGGTTGCGTGGACTATATGCAACTACCACCTAGACTTCACTTCAGTGAAGCATGATAAATGGCTGAAGGCGGCTGTTGAATTTGTCTTGGAAAGTCAGGCCGGAACATGGGACTTTCACCGCTACTATGACTTAAAGAAAAGGCAGTGGGCCGTATCCGGATCGTTCTACTACTGGAACGCCCACATAGTAGCTCTGCTCGCGCAAAGCGCTTTCCTCATGCACAAACTTCCGCAGACAACTATTGAATACGAACTCTGGGATAGAGTTGTCCAGAGGATTCGGTTTTGCATCGATTCGTGGATCGAGAACAGTATGAGATCAGATGGAAGCTGGATCTTTACCTACCCAGAGCCGCGTCCAACGCGAACCGAAGATGTCGGAATGATGTTGAACGCGCTGTCCTGCATGTCAGGATACGAGCAGAAATGGGGCGACCGGAACCGGGCAGAGAAGTTGTCTAGAGCGGCACAGAAGACTTGCGAGTGGATTCTTCGCCAACAGGAAACCGACCGAGACTCTTGGGGATATGGAGGATTCTATGATGATGATTCCAAAGCCTTTCAGACAACTGTATCGAATGGACGAACAATCTTTGGCGTTCTCACATACTGGACGTTCATTGGACTGACAGTCGCCCAGCCAGATTATGAGGCGTTACGAAGAAGAATGATCGCTTGGACGGAAGGATTTGCCATAGGAATGATGGACCGCTTCGGAGGCCCCGGAGAGGGTCGCACGGAAGCGTCAGTCAGGAATTACCCTAAGAGAACCTTGGCTACTGCAGAATTCATCAGGGACTTGGCGCTCATCTGGGTCGATCTCGGAGGATCATACTACTGGTCCCTGGCTGAACAATCCTACTATTGGCTTGTCGGAAAGAATGAGATGAATCTGGACATGCAGCAAGCGAACAGTGCAGCAGCAACCGGAGGAGGATTCTATGCTGGAATGGAGAACAGCACTCATTTCAATAAGAAATCGACTACTGAGATCACTGCAGAATGCGTGGAGGCGATGCTTCACGCAATGTCAATCGACATACCGGAGATTCCTGCCCTCAGATACTCCGCAATCTTCGCGGTCGAGGCAGTAGCGATGTCACTTATCTTTCAAGCCAGCAGACGAAGACGACAGGCACATGCGGTCTCCCCCAGTAGGCTCGTGAACATCAGCCATGCCTGAGATCGAGGGAGAGACGGTTATATGAGATTTTGCTGAGGGCAAAAGCGCTTCCACGGCAGGAAAGAGAAGCGTATTTGAGCTTTTTCAGGAATTGTTCAGTCGGCAATGGAGCTCCTTCTAGACTTCGACTTCAGAAACCATAGAGTCAAACAGAGGAAAGTGAACGAGACTATTGAGACGGTTATTGGGAAAAGGAGCGAGGGGGTGACTTGCTCGTGGGGCCGAAGCAGGATGATCTTTCCGGGGGAACTATATATGCCGCAGATCAGAGAACCGCTCAAAGGGGTAAACGCGTAGACCCCGTCCTCGCCTTCTCCGAGGCTCAATGTATCCAATCTTCTGAGATCTAGGTCCAGCCTAATGACCTTCCCTGGACGTGTGTCCAGTCCAGCGTAGACCGAGTCAAGGTGAACGATGAGGCTCCAGACATTGTCCTCCCCTTGGGAAAAACGTGCGCCAGAACCTACTTCCTCTAAAGTGGTCAGGTCTACCTTTGCGATTCCTCCTGGTTTCGAGTAGAATCCGGCAAACAATAGATTTTCCGAAATAGCGATTGGTTGGGAATAGTCTTCTCCAGGTCGAAATCGGAGAGACTGTACCTCTCGGAAGGTCTCTAGATCTATCTTCGCGACTCCTCCAGGCCGCATTGCTATGCCCGCGTAGAGATATTCATCCTTAGTCGCCATTGAGTAGATGTTGTTCTCTCCGGGCGCCAGCTCGATAATATCGACCTGCTTGAAGGTCTTGAGATCAATCTTGACGATCTTACCGGGCCACATCCTCAAGCTTGCGTAAAGGAAGCCGTTTGATGATGCCAAGGAGCTGACCCAGTTCTGGCCGTCTGGAAGAGTCAGTGTTTCGACCGCGGAAAAGCGGTCTGCATCGACCTTCACAACTTTTCCGGGTGAGGTGTATAGGCCTGCGCATAGGTGATCTCCGACAACTAGCAGAGAGTAGATTGAGTTCTCACCTTCGGACAACCTCAGGGGGGAGCTTATCTTCTTCATTGTTTTCACGTCAACTCTGACAATCGTTCCTGGTACCGTGTTCATACCGACATAGAGTGTGTCACCTTTCAAGGCTAGAGATGTCACCTTGTTTTCTCCTGGAGCAAATGAGAGAGAGTTCTCTACTGTCAGACCAACCGCTGCTTTTGAAGTCAAAGAGATGAGAAGCAGAAAGCATGATACTACGGCTGACACACGAAAGTCTTCAAGAAGAGCAAATTCTGCGACGAAATGCGACAGTGTTCTTGACACAGGAATCCTCCTGGCTACGGTCAGTCTTTTCTAGTGGACTTCGACTCAACTCGCGTCTGCTCTAACGCATCTGATTCCTCATTGTCAACTTGCCGATAACTCCCGAGGAGAACTACTTCGGACTTCGAGGGAACTTAAGGTACGCGCACCCCTTCGATGTCTGAGCAGTCATTGAGTGATTCGCGCACTTCCTGTTTGACGCAGCAGAATGCTGTATCCAACCTAGCGACCATATGTTCGCTTTCTCTTCTGATAGATTCTTATCGCGCGCAGCAGATCGATCTTACGAAATTCAGGCCAGTACACATCAAGAAAGCAAAGTTCGCTGTATGCGGACTGCCAAAGAAGGAAGCCACTGAGCCTTTCCTCACCTGATGTCCTTATGATGAGATCTGGGTAAGGGTTCGGAAGATGTGCCGTGTATAGGTAGTCTCGAAAGCTTTCTTCATTGATATCATTTGGAGAGATCTTCCCGATATCCAAGTCCTGAGCTATCTTTCTTGCGGCGTCGACTATCTCAGCCCTGCCGCCGTAGGCTATGGCTACATTCAAGAAGTGCTTGTCATGGTTCCTTGTCTGATCCTCTATCTTCGCTATTAGCTTCTGTAATGTCTCTGGGAGAAGTTCAGTCCTCCCGATCACCTTCACCCTGACTTGGTTCTCTCGGAGCCTATCGTCACCCTCGAGTCTTTCCGCCTCTCGTTCCACGACCTCAAAGATGCGTTCAACCTCCTTTCGAGACCTTTGGAAGTTCTCAGTTGAGAAGGCATAGGCCGTTACTGTTTGTATCCCCAGTTCCAAGCACCATTCAAGGAATGCCTCCGCCTTCCTTCCGCCCCACAAATGCCCCTCCCATTTAGGAAGTGATTGTTCTATGGCCCATCTCCGATTCCCATCCAATATCACCCCAATGTGTTGGGGCATCTCGTCACTCATGACTTGGTCCTTAAGCCATTTTTCGTAGATCTTGTAAACTCCTGTTGCCTCCAGCAGACTACGAAGCATCGATCATCCCTACTTTCTTGTGCTGAGTGATGCTTTGCATCTACACTGTTCTGCATCATTTAGTCGGGCGACTGATTGTGACACTATTGCCGCTAGGGTGGGCATGATTTTCGAAGCAACTTCTCTTACTTCTTCATGACTTACTCGGGCCTGTAGTCCGGCCGCCATGTTCGACACAAAGCAGATCGAGGCATAGCATAGGCCGGCCTCTCTTGCAAGGAATACCTCTGGAACTCCAGTCATTCCGACCAAGTCGCATCCTAGCAGTCTGAACATCCTTATCTCTGCAGGAGTCTCAAAGCGCGGCCCTTCGGTACATGCCATCACTGAGTCGGTCCAAACCTGCGTCAAGTGTTTCTTTGACGATTCGACCAAGAGTTTTCTTAGAGTCGGGCAGTAGGGCTCTGTAACGTCTACATGTATCACCCGTGGCCCGTCGTACAGTGTCGTGGGCCTCGTCTTTGTGAAATCTACGATGTCAAAGGGTATCGCTATGTCTCCTGGCTTGTACTTTTCGTTTATGGCGCCTACTGCGTTCGTTGCGATGATTCGTTCGACACCGAGATTCTTCAGTCCAATAGTCAACGCTCGGTAGTTTACCTTGTGGGGAGGGACTTCATGTTTTGGGCCATGTCGCGGAATGAAGGCAACTTCGCGGCCGTTGACGATGCCTACTGTTATTGGCGGAGGCTTGCCGTATTCAGTTTCCACCTCGGTAACCTTTCCTCTGCCCAGCATCTTTTCAAGGCCCGAACCTCCTATGACAGCTACCTTGGCCAACGATCTTCTTCCTCGTAATAAAGCCTCATAACGTGAGGCATTCCTAGATTGAAGAACGGGAATACCGTACGAGATCTATACTGCTCCTTTCTCAACGAGAGCTCTGAACTCGTCAAGTGAAAGTTTCTCTCCCCTCCTCAACTTTTCTTCAGCCATATCCTCGACCTTCTTCCGCACTTCTTGCTGTTTCTTGAGCCGTGTCATTTGATCTTCCATAATGATCTTCTGTCTTGACTCCTTCGCCGTTATGTACTCCAAGTGAACTTCGTCCGCCTGTCGCTTGATTTCAGTGTAGTTAAGATGTGCCTCATCAGCTTTCGACTTCAGGTCCGAGGCCTGCTTTACAACCTCAATCATCTTCTCATGGTAGACTTCGCTATCTTTCGCTATCTCACTCAATCTTTCATGCGCTTCATTCGCTACAAGTCTAGCGGCATTTATCTCTGCCTGGAGCATGATCATCCTGTCTCTTAACTCGCGGATCTTGTCGTGAACCACTACCTGAGCTTCAAGTCCCTTGATTTGGGCTATGAGTCTGGCCTCCTCCTTGGCGGATAGCGGATTCGTCTGTATTTTCCACTCCAATTCCTGCATTCTTTTCTTCAGGCCAGAATAGCTTCCTGAGGCTCTTCTCTCAAGGCTGATGATAGTGTTCTTGACCGATTCTGCCTCATCGCGCTTGGCGTCGAGCTTTTTTCTTGCCCCTTCCCTCTTCTCCTTCAGTTCACGTACCTGTAGATTTAGCGAGTCTCTCTTCTCCTTCAGTTCTTGAACTTGCTCCTTGAGCCTTTGGAACTGCTCGTTCAGTTCGTCTCTCTTCTGGGCCAGAAGCTTTGCCTGATCGTCTAGTTGATTGCGCTTGGTTCTAGACGAGATAATCTTCTCGTCGAGATCTTCGACCGTTTCCACGATCTGCGTCATCTCTAGCCCTCAGCCAAGCCCAGACACGTGTAAGACGGAGATTCGCCTTTCTTAATTAAGCTTTGGCGAATGACATTGGCGTGGAAATAAGCAGGCAAATCGCCAACACTATTCTCATTAAGAGACAGACTTGAGCTGGGAAATGTTGGCATATCCGAGATGAATGATCGCGTACGGCTGCGGGAAGAGGAGTGGCCGCTCTGCTAAAGACATAAGATCATTCTTGCGTCAACTATGCTAGCGCCCTTGTCATAAACCATGACAGGGTTGAGATCCATCTGATTGATCTGCGGGTTCTCCATGGTGAGGTCTGAAGCTTTTAGCAGAATGTCCACTATTGCATCCTCGTCGACTGGAGGCTGGCCTCGGTAGCCCTTCAAAATCGGATAGGCCTTGATCTCACGAATCATCTCCCGAGCATCCTGTTCAGTAATAGGCGCAATTCTGACAGTCACGTCCTTCAGAATCTCCACGAATACTCCTCCGAGACCGAACATCAAAGTCTGGCCGAACTGGGGGTCCATCAGACCGCCTACGATTACCTCGGTTCCCCGAGGAGCCATCTTTTGGACGAGAACGCCCTCAAGTTTCGCCGTGGAACTATGCTTCCTCGCGTTCTCAGCTATTCTTATGAACCCGTCTCTGACTTCGACGGAGTTTCTGATGTCAAGGAGTACGCCCCCAGCTTCAGTCTTGTGCAGGATGTCTTGGGAAACGATCTTGAGCACAATTGGGTACCCCAGCCTTTGGGCAGCATTAGAGGCTTCTTCAGGGCTCTTCGCCAACTCGAACTGAGGAATGGGCATCTGATAGTCTGCGCAAATCGCTTTGGCTTCAGTTTCGAGTAGGTTTGCACGGCCACTCTTTAGCGCAGTCTCAATGATCTCCCTTGTCCTCTTGCCCATCATCATCCCGCCCGTTCGGCAATATGAAAATCGAGCAAGCTGTTATAATCCTAATGAAGAAAGAACATTCTGCTCTATTGCTTTTAACCTTTCCAAGCACCGTGAGGGATTGGTCGGTGATAGAACTTTTTGATTCAGCTAAGAGACTGACCAGTTGAGATCATGTTTGAAGACATTGAGATATTCGAAACTTTTTTGACGAGAGACTCTGCAATAGCTGTTCATCCTCTTAGGTGCACCAGTTCGATTTGCTCACATCTTTTCAATAAGCACCGCACGACTCTCAGTGGGCTCTCAAGAATCATTGACAGATGTGTCTTCCCGCGGTCCTCAGCTGTCTGAGGATCAGAAAAAAGGCAAGTCACATCAAACACAGTTGTTTTCCGGTTCATCGTGGAAAACTGGACACTGCCGGAGCTCATACTTGGGGGTTCTGGCGGTTGCGGCGGCCATGACTCGAATGAGGTGTAGTACCATATCACAATGTCGCCGTTTCGTGGAAAGAATTTGTCAGGCCCAGTTTCGCCGAGAAGCCAACTTTTGGACTGTTGGTTCCAGCGATACCAGAGCCACGCCATGGTCTTGGTATTCGCTAGTCCATCTATTGAGACCACAAGGACTCCGATAGGGTAGACATCGCATTTTACTTTCGCCAACCTGACAGTCACAGATAGTAAAGAATCGCCAGCGAGACTCAACGTATCTCTATGTTGCTTCCGGTGAATTGAACCGTTGCCGTAGTCGAAGATCACGCTAACCCTTATGGTTGTCGATTCAAATCGCTGCAGAGTCTGGGCGTACTGGTACCAGTAGTAGGACGCGAGCATGGATGCCAACAGGCCCCAGCACAAGAAGACGCCAGCTGCAACCTTCCAGAAATGCCTTTTATCTTGTGACATGAAATCTGCCTCCAGCTATCTTCTCTATGGAAGAGTCAAGAGGGCCAACTCCCAGAAAGAACAGGATGCCATTGCTGAGTTCATGAATCAATGCGAAGGGGACTCCAGAAATCATCACTGCAACGATCGTTTCGAGACTAGTCTCAAACCAGCTGATAGTTACTGCGCTTAAGAGGTTCGTGGCAAGATCATAGATGAAGGTCAACAGAAATCCTGTCACGGCCATCTCCCACGCCACTCGTCTGCGTTTCATGGCATTGACTGAGAAAGACCTGCCCATGATTCCTCCTACAATGCCAAACAGAGATTCGGCAGCCATACACCCAAGCCATATGGGCATGACGAAGCCACGTGGATTGATTGACCCATAGATCGCCCATACCAGAATGCCTACCATTCCGCCGACATATACGCCAAAGTGCAGTCCACTAACGAAAACAACAAGATCCATCGCCTTCACGTTAGGCAACCAGATCAGAGCGTAGTTGCTAGCCAAGCATGCCGATACCAAGACAGCAATTACAGAGATCTCGCGGGCGTTCAAAGTTTTGGTCAATACTACGAAGATCAGACCAATGAACGCGGATATGATCAAAAGCCATGCTACCGCGGGCAATCCAAAGAGGTTGATCAAAAGGAACATCGGTACGCTTCTGCGTTAATTCGCCCAGCTTCTTAAAAGACTTTAGAATCCTATGGTGTTAGCTCCTCACCTTTCGTTAATATGCGAGTCAGCTCTGCGTAGAGGTCAACAAGTCCTGTGTTATCCTTGGCCGATACCGGAACAGGATCAAATTCGAGGCCTGATGAAACAATCGACCGTGACAGGTCTCGGATCACAATCGAAGCTGTCTTGCCGAGCCTTATCTCGATCGCCGATTCTAGGGAGTCGAGGTTCTCGGATCTCGATAGTATATCCTGCAGCTCTTCGGGGACAATGAGGTCTGTCTTTGTCAATGCGTAGACTTGGGGTAGAGCCAGCCTGCTGTAGATCGCTGTAGCGATGAACATGTTCGATACGTAGTTCAGGGGATTTCGGCAAAATGGCGCATCGAATAAGTAGAGTATGGCCTTCTCCTCGCTTCCTAAGGCTTGAATTATGAAGGGCCCGCCTTCTCGAAAGGCGAACAGTTCCATCTGGCCTGGCGTATCGACCAACAGAAGATCTGTTCCGCTCTCATCTATTTCTTCTTTGATCTCTTCGATGTACTCTCCAACCAAGTCTGTGGCCATGATCAAAGCTCCATTCGGTCCAAGGCGGTATTGTAACATCAAATTCTCTATGTCAACGTAGGTGCGCACATCCACATCGGCGGTATAAGGGAGGTTTTGAGCTCCTGGATCAGCGTTGAGAGCCACCACATTCTGATCGCGCAGTCTCAGCCATTCCTGAAGGCTTGCCGTCAACAAAGATTTTCCAGATCCCGCCATTCCGACTATGAAGATAACTTTCAACGCAGGCTCACCAGTATGTTCCGAAGGTTGGCGAGGCTTCTTGACCCGGATTCCTCCACATCACTTTTTCAGAGTCTAGCCTGAAACTTCATCGCCACGCCAACCATTACCGCCTAGAGCTTGAGAAGGTGAAAAAGCTTGCGCATGATGCACTCTGAGGCTACTTGGCTACTTGTCCCTTACCGGTCAAGAGGCGCTTCATCTGTGTGATCGCGTCCGATACGATCCGGCGACCCTTCACAACGTCGCGACCGCTGAACGAAAAGTCAAGTTCTATCCAAGATTTAGCCCGCCCTTCGTCGCCTTGAGGATGAGACTTAACGTAGACTTCCGGGTATCGCTTCATTACGCGATCTATCAGCGGAGCAAGCTCTGACTCGAGGATCCCTCGCAGGTGGACAGCCCGTGATACATATCCATCTGTTCCTGCCTTGAGGCTGATCATCGGGGCAACATACTTAGAAAAGATTGCACGCAGTTCCTTTGGAACTCCTGGAAGACATACCACCAGGGTTTTCCGAACTTGGAGCGCCATTCCCGGAGCCGTACCTACAGGGTTAGGAAGAGGTTTCGCCCCTATTGGGAAAGTAGCCATTTTTGTCCGAAATTTTGTGAGCACAAAACGTCGAGAGGAAAAGATCTTTTGATATCTAGCCTTGATTTGGTTCAGAGCCTCCTTGTTCACCTTTAGCGGAAGCCTCACCGCACGAGACAGTCCCTTGATTGTGATGTCGTCGAAAGTAGGACCCAAGCCTCCTGATGTTAATAGCAAATCTGGCCTTCGTGCCAAAATACTTCTCGCCACATCTTGGATTTCCCTAATGTCATCGCCGACTGTTGAGACTCTGTTGACAGAGCCGCCGAGGGAGGTTATCTTTCTCGCAAGCCAAGTCGCATTCGTGTTTACGGTTTTACCGATCAAGAGTTCGTTTCCTACGCAAAGAAGCTCAACGCTACAAGCCATCGTTAGGCATCTCAATGAGTGCGGCGCCTATTTCTTTGATAGCCACCACTTCAAGTAGTCTTTCTGCCTTCGCTTCCGTTCCTCATCCAAACTGTCTCTTCCTTCGAACAGCTTCTCTCTTCCTTCCATCAACTCTTGGGCTGTGAAGGTCATCCCGCAGCTTCGGCACGCATATTGCTTGAGGACGGAATCATAGGACAGGTTGCCGCCACATTCAAGACAGTAGTTGCGCATAATCGCCATCTGCTACCAAGACTTCTGTGGCGGGTAGTTAAAGGTTCTTGATGGTGCTCCCTTTCTTCGTGCTTTCTATTCGAACCCGCAGCTTCGGTTCGAGCGATCTTCTGATTACATATCCAACTGCAACCCCTACTATCAGGAAGCACATGGCCCAAAATGGTACAGCGTTCGGAAAGAGGTCTATGTCGATTGCAGCCTCGTTCACGAGTTTTCGCGCCTGCAGAGCTCTTTCCAGAGCAGTGACGTAGTTCATCGAGATATACTGTTTGTCCGCAAGTGCTAGCAGTTCTTCGGCTCTGGCAAGCTTCGAAGCTGCCGCAGGGTTGGTCAACTTGGTTGCTGCCAAGGTCTTTACCTCAGTCATCTTAGCGGAGGTCTGCATAGTGATGTCATCAGCGTGCACTCTACGCAACGCGTCCTTGTCAAATTGGCTGAAGTTGTAGTCGTAGCAGAAGTAACTCATAGCTGAAGCCACGAAGTCATGAGTGTCGCCGTACTGATGGGGATGCATGAGACCCAACATGTGACCCACTTCGTGGATGATGAGCTGAGAGAACCCGATTCCCTTGTTCGGTTGAGGAGGGGTCACGATTGCCCCTCGGTCAAA
>Ga0315309_1000756_pt1 | contig 19660 bp, 22 predicted proteins | sample TDP4_MG_FD_203080 | JGI IMG/M metagenome (GOLD analysis project Ga0315309, IMG submission 203080) | Freshwater sediment microbial communities from Lake Towuti, South Sulawesi, Indonesia - TDP4 | ecosystem: Environmental > Aquatic > Freshwater > Lake > Sediment | place: Indonesia: South Sulawesi... | reverse complement strand
TCTACAGGCTTAATGAAAGATTTGGCCTTTTGAAAGATTTTCTCTTAGAATTCAGAAGGTACCTAAACCTAAAGGGTGCACAAGAATTTGCAAAAGATGCCACAATACTTTGGCAGGAAGATGAGGAGTTCTTGATCAAGACATCGAAACCCAAAGAATCCAAGAATTTCTTTTTGACATCAATGACCGCCTTTCATAAATATGGAGTGCAACTGTTCCTTCCAGAGTACTATTACTATTTCTACACGAAACGAAAAAAGAAACTGAACGTAGAAGATGTGATCCTACATGCTCTATTACTCGACCCAACCGACACAAAACTGATTATGTCTGTTCTGCTGCTCTTGAAAAAGCAGAAAGTGAATGTTGACCATCTAATCAAAGAATCAGACAAATTTCAACTTAGCACAACAGTCAGAAACTTGATTAATTACCTCAATACAAAAGGCAAGGCTAAGCCAGAACACTTCCCGACATGGAAAGAGTATGAGGCCAAAGCCAAGGAGTATTGGCTATGAAAGAAATGTTCAACGAGTCATTGCTGATCTCTGAACTCGAGAAGATTGGAAACAATCTGAAGAGGAGAATAAAGATATTCATGATCGGAGGATGCTCAATGGTTCTCAGGGGCTACAAACTAGCCACGAAGGACATAGATCTTGTGTTTACCTCTGCTTCTGATCTAAAAGACTTTGCAGACACTTTGAAAGATTTGGGGCTTCAAGAGATAGTCACGCTGCCGAAAGATTACGAGGCATTGGGTGCTTCGGCAGTTTTGAGGGTTGCCAAAGGATTTCAATTCGACCTTTTCCACAGACAGGTTTGCAGAGGGCTTGAGATTACGAAGAGAATGGAAGAGAGAGCTGAATTCTACAGAGCGTTTGGAAAACTGGATGTTTATTTGATGGCTCCAGAAGACATTTTCTTGTTCAAAAGCATCACTGAAAGAGAGACAGACATAATTGACATGCGAACGTTGGCAGAGAGAGGATTGAATTGGAACGTAATAAAAGAAGAATGCGTCTCGCAGGAAAAAAGAAGGATTTGGGAGTATTTCTTGGTTTACAGGCTGGAGGAATTGAAGTCCAGATTTGGCATAGAAGCTCCTATAATAAAGGAGCTTTGGAAAATTGGCGGTGACGAACTGGTCAAAAGGGTTTTCGTGGAGATAGTGAAAGATGGAAACGACACCTTCAATAAGATTCATGATGTCATTAAGGAGAAGTACAGATACTCAGAGTCGTGGACAAGAAGGGAATTAAGAAGATTGGTAGAGAAGGGAATTTTGAAACTGAAAAGAGAAAAGAAAAGGTTGAGATATGTTCTTTGACCCAGAGTGCTGAATGATAAAACGTTGTAGTCTTCAAGAATATTGCCATTTTGCGGTTTTGTTCCTCTCATATTCTCCTCAATTCTTTTCTAGCAAAAAGGGGAGTTTGCGGGAGATATCGTCCGTTTAGAGCGAGGTTCAAATCTCACTCCCGACGCCAAAGCATAAATTTTATTTTGCAAGGTGTAGTCTTTTCTTTTGAAGTTTAAAAAAGGCGAGATGCATGAAAGAATTAACCATCACCAGTCCCGCTTTTGGAAACAACAAGCCAATTCCTTCCAAGTACACCTGTGACGGCGACAACGTGAATCCCACACTGAACATCGAAGGAACACCCGAAGAAACAAAAAGTCTGGTTCTCATAGTTGACGACCCAGACGCTCCCATGGGAACCTGGGACCACTGGATCGTCTGGAACATACCACCCACAAACAAGATAGAAGAAAACTCCGTTCCCGGAACCGAAGGACTAAACGACTTCAGGAAGCATTCCTATGGAGGACCCTGTCCACCATCCGGAAAACACAGATACTTCTTCAAAGTCTATGCACTAGACACAAAACTGGATTTAGACCCGAACTCGAGAAAGAAGGACGTCGAGAAAGCGATGAAGGACCACATACTCGCAAAAGGCGAGCTTGTGGGGCTCTACAGCCGAAGATGAATGCGCGTACAAAGGAAAAAGAGGGAGCTTACTGGAGAAATCACGAACTCAAAAGATTCGTTTATGAAGGTTTCGACTAACATTGGAGCGTCACAAAGCCCTCAGTCGCAAATTAAGGTAGAAAGGTTTAAATAACCTGCTTCATTGAACCATTCCGCTTTTCGTGAGGGGAATTAAAAAGTTTGCAGAGACTAGGCCGAGTCCTCCACACAAGCCAAAGCCGGAATGTTATGATCAAAGTTGAAAACGTCCCGACAATTGGCGAAACGGTTGTCGATGAGAACCTAAGGCCTGTTGGAAAGATTTTTGACATAGTCGGTTCAGTTTCTTCGCCCTACGCTGTGGTGAGACCCTCGGTTCGAGAGCCTGAGAAACTGACAAATAACATGCTATACGTGCTCCCCTCAAGAGGAGAAAGGAGAGGTAAAAAGTGAGTGATGATGAAGAAGCGAGTCACGATTCCAACCCTGTATCCCCAACACTACAAGCTGAACCCATAAAGGTTCAATGCTGCCCGGAATGCGGTGGCACAAGGCTTATGCGCGATTATGAATGCGCCGAAATAGTCTGCATGGACTGCGGCTTCGTGGTGGCCGCGAAAATAGCTGACAGGGGACCGGAGTGGAGGGCTTTTGACGATGAACAGAGGGCTAAACGGACAAGGGTTGGCGCTCCCCTAACTTATACGATTCACGACAAAGGCTTATCCACAATTATTGATTGGCATGACCGAGACATTTATGGGAAAAGTCTATCCCCGGGGCAGAAGGCACAGGTCTACCGCCTCAGAAAATGGCAGCGCCGCATAAGAGTCTCAGACGCAACAGAACGCAACCTCGCCTTTGCACTATCTGAAATAACAAAAATCGCCAACAACCTAAATCTTCCCAAGAATATTCTTGAAACAGCCTCGGTCATCTACCGAAAAGCCGTAAAAGAACGGCTCATACGCGGAAGATCAATTCAAGGCGTAACCGCAGCATCAATCTATTTGGCTTGCAGGCAATGCGGACTAGCAAGGACGCTGGAAGAGATAGCACAAGCGTCGACTGTAAACAAAAAGGAAGTCGGTCGCAGCTACCGTTTTCTCATCAAAGAGCTTGACTACACCATCCCGCCTCTCAGACCAGGCCAGTACATAACAAAGTTTTCAAACCAGTTGACGATGCAGGGAAAAGTCGAGGAAATAGCCCACAAAATTTTGGCAGCAGCAAAAGAGCTCAAACTCACTTCAGGTCGCGGTCCCACGGGCATAGCAGCAGCGGCAAGTTATGTGGCTTCTGTGTTAACTGGTGAAAGAAAAACGCAGAGGGAAATAGCTGAGATAGCGCAAGTAACCGAAGTTACCATTCGAAACCGTTACAAAGAGCTTGTTGAACGGTTGATGTTCCAGATGACTCTTTAAACTCCTTTTCTTTTTCTAAACGTTAAGACGCAGTTTGAGTAAGCGTTCTAAGGAAAATCTTCATCTTCGCAGCTGCGACATTCTTCACCCGGCTTTTTCTCCTCTTCGCTCTCTTCCAATAATGGAGAGGCGACCTCGCCGATTTCTTCCAGGAACTCCTGCGGAATCTTATCTTTTAAAGTCTTAACCTCATTTTTCAATTTGTTAACTTCACTTTCCAGAGCTTTTGCCTTCTCGCTTAGTTCCACGACTTCTTTAAGTTGTCCTATCTCCTCCAGAAGCATGCTTTTCTCCTTTTCCAATGCCTTAATCCTTTCTTCCAGTTTGGTTTTCATCTCGACAACCTGCATAATCCTTTCACCTGTCAATCCTTTATTTTACATACCTGCAGTTAATAATTTATCCCAAAAGACAGCGTCTTTTCTACAAAACACATTTTAGACTCTAAGAGTGATAATTACAGCGGGGGCAACAATTTGGTTAAGTGTCCAAAATGTGGGGTCGAGGTAACCACTCCAGTTAAGACTTGGCCCATTCCTTCTAGAAAACCACCGAAAAAGGGCGAGGAATCTAAGCTCGTTATGGGAATATTTGAATGTCCAAACTGCAAAGCCCGGTTTAGAGCTGCCTTGGAGGCTGAAGCCAAGATTGAGGAGATAGTAAGTATTAAAAACATGGTTGAAAGAATTAAAGGCATAAAGGTGGAGTTCATGCAGACTTTGAAGAACTTGCGCGAAAAGATAAAGACTTTGGAGTCCGAGCGTGCAAATTTGATGGTCGAGATTGAAAAACTAAGAAAGGTTGCAGAATCAAAGGTTGGCGCTCTCGAAAGCGAAGTAAACATGCTGCGGGAAGAAGTGAAGTCTCTGAGAGATCTTTTGGGTTACGCCGAAGAAGCAGGAAAATAGCAAGATAGCAAATCTTTCATTCACGTTAAACTAAGTCGGAGATTTTTAGAAATTAGGCTTTTAGATATTTTCTGTAATACTCTTGCGCTTTGGCTACAGCCTTCTCCGGGTTTTTTAATATTGGGTATTTTGTTTCTGGTTGAAGTTTTTCGCATTCCCTGAAGAACTCCGCGACCCTTTTTACGTTTTCTTCGTAGATTGCAAGGCCCCCGGCAATTTCATACCATGTTCTGGCTTTTACAAAATCTTTCGCCTTCTCAGATTTTCTGGCGTTTTCGGCCGCTTCCGTCATTGAAGTCCCGATTTTCCTAGGGTCAAGAAACATCGTGTTAAGTAATGCTTCGTATGTTTCTTTGTCGTCTCCGCAGAGCTGTTCAAGCTCAGTCATCTGCTTTATAGATTCTACGTGGGTTTTCTCTTCTTTCTTTCTCCTGAGTCTATCCAGTAAACCCAACACTAAGCCTCCTAGCTTCTCCACGTTCTACATTCTATATTCTTTAAGTTGAGGCTAAATATAAGCAACAGTTAATTTTAAAGGTTTGTATCGTCAAAATATGAGCTATGCCCTATAAATTCACCTTCGATCTTTCGAGGATTTCACGTTTCCTATTCTCAGAAATCACTAAGGTTGGCTATCAGAAGGGTGTGCACAAAAAGGTTGGCAGAACCGCGCAGGAAATGATTAAGAAATTTAGGATTCAGGAGGCAACTGGACTTAACTTGTCTGATGCGGTGCTTCTCCTCGAAGACCTTATAGAGATGCAAGCCAGAAATCTCGTGGAAAGAGAAAAATTCGTGCAGACAAGAAGAAGGGTGCTTTTTCTGCCGCACTGTTCTAGAAAGTATATGGATAATCGCTGTAAATCCGTTTTTGACCCGAACATTCCATCTTACGTTTGTGCCCACTGCTCTCCTGACTGTTTGATTAATAGGGCTGTTTCCTTTGCCGAGAAAAAGGGCTATGATGTTTATATTTTGCCTGGGGGCTCTTGTGTTCCAAAAATTTTGAAGGGTAAAGATTATGAGGGTGTCGTGGGTGTTGCCTGTGGCGAGGAGATAAGGATGGCTGGTGGGGTCTTGACAGGTATGGGCAGGGCTGGTCAAGCTGTTCCGTTGATAAAGAATGGTTGTGCAAACACCATTTTTAAAATAGAAACTTTGATTAATATTCTTCAGTAAAAGAGAATGGAAAAAGCATACTTACAAATTACATTTTTCCAGTTTCAATCATCCATCCTAATAGGACATAAGAAATCATAGGCCCAGTCAAACATTCTTGGCTGTTGTCAATGTGTAGTGCATAATGAAGTGTCAAATAATTTCTGTGTTGAAATCCTCTTTGTAAAATTGTACCATCTATGCTAGGGTTCTTTGAAAAATAACCAAAGCAACAGCCCCAAGGATTGCTGATGCAATTGAGACTATGGCAGTCTCATGATCGGATATAAAGCGTTTAAATGCTGATTTGCTTATGGGTTTAGCATTTTCCCAATATTCGTCAAACAATTTCTTCAGATAGGCAGTCACTTCTTTACAATCAACAAAGAAGCCAGTATATTGCTTTTCTGTTTCTTTACGATTAATTGTATTGGGAAAAGCTACCACAGCCTTGTTGTTCGTAATGACTATCCTTGCATCACCATGATCTATGGGATTGAATTTGAAACCAACTTTCAAACTCAGTAGAATGTCTGCATAGGAAGCCGCTCTTCCCTCTTTAATTCCAATAACGCGGGCTTTCACACCTCTTTTCACTGCTGCCTCAGTTTCAACTCTTATCTGCTCTAGCCAAGCTATCTGTCTGCCAATTGCCAAGACTTCATCGCCCAATTGAGCTTCGCTAATCAGATTTCGCACCTTTTCAATGACTTCTGCACGATTCTTCAAAATTTTAATTTCTTCGGTTGTCTTTCCACCCCTGACGTTTCATTTTGATTTGTCTTTACATACTTAAATTGTTTTCATATGGTGGTGGTTCCGTCAAGTCTTCGGTTGATCTGCTCCCTGCCAAAAATCGGTTGATAATTATGGGTATATCTATTCGTTGCGTTATCTCGCCTTCTCTTCTATTTCCTTGCCAGTTTCCTAGCTGATCTGCTTGCTCTTTTTTCTAAGATACTTTTGACTATATGGTCTTGGACACTTAGCGTGATGAGAGTGGTTTTTGCTAACTCCACTGCAATTCATTGGTGAAATGCTAATCTCTAGGGTTGTTCCAAGTATAGTAGAGGATGAAGGTTCGTTTCCTCAAGAATATAAAGAAGGAGTACCAGAATTCATCGAGCTATGGTTTAATTGATGTTAAGTAGGTTAATTTGGCTAAAAAAAGCTATAAAATGACCAAAAATTTTTGGAAAATTACTTTACGAGTTCTCTCTTCTTCCAGCGTAGGTTCCTGCTTCGGCATTTTCTACACTTAACCGCGGTTGCTGCATTTCTGACACCGCACTCTCTGCATATTTTCATGTAGAGTCTGTGCCTTTGAGCGATGGTCTTTTTAAGCGGGTCCATGATTGGCATCTGCTTAACCTCTTTTTTGTGGTTAAGGCTCAGATGATTTACTAGAAAATATACTTTTTGTTTATTATCAAGAAAGTTCTTTTAGGCGCCCACAAGTTTTGCCAACAATTCTGCTACGTCGCTTGGTTTTTCAGCCACTTTTACTCCAGCTTTCTTAAAGGCTTCAATTTTGCTTTCGGCTGTTCCCGCTCTACCCGTTATTATTGCGCCAGCGTGTCCCATACGCTTTCCAGGCGGAGCTGAACGCCCAGCTATAAATGCTACAACTGGTTTTGGATAGGACGCCTTTGCCATGTACTCGGCTGCTAATTCTTCCAGGTTGCCGCCGATTTCCCCTATCAAAACAACAGCTTTCGTCTTTGGGTCCTTTTCAAACATTCCGAGGGCGTCTATAAAGTTTAAACCTGTTATAGGGTCCCCTCCCAAGCCAACGCATGTAGATTGCCCTAGGTTTTTTCTGGTTAGGCCCACTGCTATTTCGTATGTGAGGGTTCCGCTTCTTGAGACCATACCCACATCGCCGGGCTTAAAGATGTGGGCCGGCATTATTCCGAGCTTGCTTTCTCCAGGAGTTAATATGCCAGGGGTGTTCGGTCCGATGATTGTGGCTTTAACTTGTTTTGCATAAGCCATTACTTTGATCGCATCTTTTACTGGAATGTGTTCCGTTATTATCACTATGGTTTTTATTCCATTCTCTAAAGCTTCCAGGGTTGCGTCTGCGGCGAATGGGGCGGGAACAAAGACTATCGATGCGTTTGCCGAGTGTTTTTCTTGTGCTTCCTCCACCGTGTCATAAACTGAAACGCCGTGAATTTGTGTTCCAACCTTCCCAGGCGTTACGCCTGCAACTATCTTTGTTCCGTATTCAAGCATGAGCTTGGTGTGGAAGCTTCCTTGGGTTCCGGTTATGCCTTGCACGATCGCCCGTGTATTTTTGTCAATTATTATCCCCAACCTTATTTGCCTCCACTCCTAGAGATTTCCACGACTCGTTGTGCCGCTTCTTCCATGCTCTCTAACGCTTGTATTCCGGCCTCTGTAAGCATTCGTTTTCCTTCTTCTTCGTTTGTGCCTACAAGCCTGATAACCATGGGTTTTGTTACGCCAACCTTTGCCCTTGCTTGTAGGATTCCCGTCGCAACTTCGTCGCAGCGGGTGATTCCGCCGAGAATGTTTATGAAAAGTGCTTTGACATTTGGGTCTGAGAGCACGATTTTGAGGGCTGTGGCTGTTTTTTCCGCAGGCGCCCCTCCTCCAACATCTAGAAAGTTTGCCGGTTTTCCGCCGTAGTATCTGATTGTGTCTAGTGTTGCCATTACGAGACCTGCCCCATTGCCTATCACGCCTATGTCTCCATCCAATTTGACGTATGCCAAATCGTTTTTTATTGCTTCCAGTTCCTGCGGGGTGAGTTCGCCTTCGCCTTCTAATAGCCTCTTTTTGTATTCTTGGTGGCGAAACATGGCATTATCGTCTATTATTATTCGGGCGTCTGCTGCGACGAATTTTCCATCAGCAGTTTCAACCAAGGGATTCATCTCGATCAGTTCGGCATCGTAGTCCATACAAGCACGATATAGCTGCTCAAAGATTCTCCCAAGTTCGGAGAGCTGGTTGCCTGTGTAACCCATTTTTCTCGCAATTTGGCGGGCGTGGAAGGAGTGGAAACCATACTGAGGATTCATCAGGAATTTTATGACCTTTTCAGGGAGTTTTTCTGCTATCTCCTCTATTTCCATTCCGCCGACGGCGGAGGCAATTACTACGTAGCTCTGGTTAGATCTGTCAATCGTTATGCCGAAGTAGAGTTCTTTTCTTACTTGTATTTTCTCTTCGATCCACACGCTTTTGACGGGTATGCCTCTTATCTGAGTGCCCAGCAGTTTCTCCGCCTTTTTCTCCATGTCTTCCACGGAGTTGGCGAAGAGTATTCCCCCTGCCTTTCCTCTTCCAGCGATCAGCATCTGTGCCTTAACTGCAAAGGGTGGTTTTAACTTGGCTGCGACTTCGCGGGCTTGGGTTGTGTTTGTTGCTATTCCACCTTGGGGTGTTGGGATTCCATACTTTGCAAGTATGCCTTTGGCTTCGTATTCGAAGAGCTTCATTAGGGGTTTTCTCCTTACTTTATGGTTTCTATTGTGACGTAGGATTTTGTATCTTGTATGCCTTCAATAGAAGATATCTTTTTTAAAACTCCGTCGAGTTTTTCTCCGTCGACCACCAGAAGGGCGTCGACGTCGCCTGCAATTCGGAAGGCTCTTTGGACTGTGAGTTCCTTTACTTTCTCGTAGGCAAACATTCTTTTGAGGGGTGACACCTTTATAAGAACAAACGCAGGTGTTGATGATATTCCGAGTGCACTCAGTCCCTTCTCGGTCACGTCGATGAAACCTCTGCCAGTTCGTATATAACTGAGGTCTCTCAGTTTTCGAAGGTGAATGTTTAAGGCTTGTCTGCTTATGCCTAATTGTCTTGCCAACTCTTCTTGTTTTATACCTAGCGTGTATGTGTTTGTCGACTTCCCTTTCTCATAAAGCATTCGTAGTAGCTGTAACGAGCGTCTTGTAAGCACTTCCAAGGGTTCTCTCCTCTATCGCTTTTGTTAAGTTTGAGTTTTACAATAGTACGGTTTATTTAAACGTTTAGCAAAACAAAAATGTAAAGATACGTAATTCTTAGCTTTCGTTTTATTGAATAGAAGTTAAAACCGTAATGTATTTATTTGTCGACAAAAATGGTTAGGAAGCCATAGCGAAAGTGAAAACTAGGAGTGAGGCGGTCAAGAATGTCAGAAAGCAACGCAGTGTTGATCGGAAATAAGCCAGTAATGAACTATGTACTGGCTTGCATAACCCTCTTTCACGGCGGAGCAAAAGAAGTAAATGTTAAAGCGCGAGGGAGATCGATAAGCCGAGCGGTTGACGTCGTTGAAGTCGTGAGACGCCGATTCCTACCTGATGTGAAAGTCAAGAAGGTCGGCATTGGGACTCAGCAGATGGCACCCAGAGAAGAGGGTAGCACGCCCACAAACGTTAGCACAATCGAGATAACGCTAGAACGCTAGAAGAGCGTTCAAATATTTCCCGTAAACTTGCAGAGCTCCGCCGCCCCTCCTTTATTTGTGGGGGCGCTTTTCCAGATGAAGACAGTACTGTGTAGTTTCTGTTTAAAGAGCGGCATACTGTGCCAAAGGTGTCAAGCTAAACTAAAGTCTGGCGAAGTAAGCGAATTGGACTTGAAAATCGCCCGTTTGCTGTTGTCTTTAGAGGAGAAATATCCTTCTCTTCAAAACGTGTATTTCCACGGAGCGGTTGATGTTGGCAAAACCTTAGCGGTAATTGTTGGGCCTGGGGATGTGCCGCGTCTTTTGGGTTTTGGTGGGAAAATCATTAAAGCCTTGGGTGAGGAGGTCGGTAAAAGTATTCGTGTTTTAGAGTACGGGGTTGATGATAGAAAGTTTTTAGAAGATTTGTTTGCTCCGTTGAGTATAGTAACCATTAACACCATTTGGCTGCCTGATGGAACCACCGAGACCAGGGTCATTTTGAAGAAAAGGCGCGGGGCGCAGCCGCCTTTTGATGTAAAGGCTTTAAAGGATATTGCTCGTAAAGTTCGTAACATGGTCTTGCGAGTGGAGTTTGCAGAGTAGGTTGGCTTGAAACTATGAAGTTGGATTCCATTGGTGCTTGGTGTAGAACGCACTACTCTGTGGATGTTAAGCCCGAGATGGATGGCGAAGAGGTTACGCTTTTTGGCTGGGTTCAAGAGATCAGAGATTTGGGCGGAATACGCTTCGTAATACTACAGGACAGGGAGGGCACTATTCAAGTTACGGTCCCACGGAAGAAAGTGAGCAGCGAAGTTTTGTCGAAGTCTGATGCCTTGCAGAAGAGGTATAGCATAGGCGTGAGGGGCGTTGTCAAAAAGACTGAGATTACGCCTAGAGGCGTCGAAGTTGTACCGAAGGAGATCAAGATTTTAGGCACGGCTGAACTCCGTTTGCCAATAGACATAACGGGAAAGACCCCTGCAAACTTGGAAATTCGACTGGACGCACGGGCGTTGGACCTTTGCCGAGAAGAAAACATAGCGGTTTTTAAGATTCAGCACGCAGCAGTAGAAGCAATTCGGGATTTCCTATTTGAAAAGGGCTTCATAGAGGTGCACACTCCCCGAATAATTGCCTCGGCAACCGAAGGCGGGGCAGCTCTTTTCCCCGTTGATTACTTCGACGGGAAGGCGTTTCTCGCGCAGAGTCCACAGTTGTATAAGGAACAGCTTGTTATAAGCCTCGAGAGGGTTTTTGAGGTTGGTCCCTTTTTCAGGGCTGAAGAATCTCACACACGTCGTCACTTGAGCGAATTTGTTTCGTTGGACATTGAGCAAGCGTATGCGGACGCTGAGGACGTTATGCGGTTACTTGAACAGTCGATGCGATACGTGTGTAGAGCTGCCAATGAAAGGTGCCGAAAAGAGTTGGCAACACTAAAACATAAAATAGAAGCGCCAGAAGTTTCCTTCAAAAGACTAACCTACGGCGAGGTTCTCAGAGACTTAAAACGTGAAGGCGTAGAGGTTTCATGGGGTGAGGACATACCGACACCAGCCCTTAGAACCTTAAGCAAAGTTCATCCATACTTCTACTTCATAACCGACTGGCCTACTCGCTCCAAGGCTTTTTACATAAAACCGCGAGACGACAATCCAGAACTGTGTGAAGGCTTCGACCTGATGTGGCGTTGGATAGAGCTGGCTTCAGGCGGAACGAGGATAGCGACAAAAGACCTCTTGATAGAACGGTTGAAAGAGAAGGGTCTAAACCCGGAATCCTTCAAACATCATCTGCAGGCTTTTGATTACGGGATGCCGCCCCATGCAGGATGGGCCATAGGTCTAGAGAGATTGACAATGATGTTGACTGGGAAAAAGAACATAAGAGAAGCAACGCTTTATCCGAGGGACAAATTCAGACTCGCACCCTGATGTTTTCCAGCTTGAATGGAAAGGTTATCCGTAACATCTTTCGATTAACATGGCTGTCTCATAAATAAAAAAATAAAAACATAAAGAAAGGATGAGTATGGTATGCAAGCTCTTAAGTGGGCGTTGGGGGCGGTGGCGTGGGAACGATTTCTGCAGGCTTTATCCTTATGGCAACAAACATTATGATCGCTGCGACCAATGCAAGCCAGAAGCCATATGATAGATAAGTTGAATACCCTTCTCCGCTGGAGAACAAACCAAATGGTGCTCCTAGTCCCGAGAGATGCATCTGTAACCCTGCCGCAAAGATTATTATTGAAAGCAACGCAAGAGCCCCACCGCCAACAAGCAGTTTCTTGCCATAGGCTGTTACGCTACCTACAATCCCGAGCAAGCCACCTATTACGCCTAAAGCAAGAGCCGTCCAACAATACCACAGCTCTTCGGCTGGTAAAGTAAATCCTCCCACCGGGGTAGTCATCTGGTATAGGTACAAATCAACGTTTCCCACTATTGTTGACGCTGTCCACCATGGCAACGCTAGGCTGATGAACGCTAGGATTCCTCCGACAATGCCTATATAGTTTGGTTTCAAACAGCTCATTCTCCTTAATTTACCATTTTAGGTAACCACTTATTGCGCTTTATCGTTATAAGACTTTTCATTAAATTCTCAAGCTTTTGAATTTTGAGGGAAGTAGACGCGATAAACAATTATGGTAAGATAAGAATTGGGAAAAAGGTCGCTTTAACTTTTTTCATAACTTCTCTTAACACTGTAGAACATTCCAAGTTAGAATGAGAAAAATGTGAGGGAAGGCGTTGTTTATGTGTATTTTTTGCATTTGTAGCAGTACCATCTCTGATACTGCTGTATAAAGCTAAGTGGACCCTTACATGTCGGGCAGATTTGGGCGGTTGGTTGTTGGGGCTGGGCTGCGGCTTGAGTTGTTGTGGGCTTCAAAATCACGAAATCGCCGACTGCTTGAACCTCTTCCCATTCGATGTTTCGGCTCTCGCCTTTCTTACTTTCCACGTATAATGAAATACCTGTTTTTCCAACCGTAAAAGCGACATCTTTAACTGTTCCTACAACGTTTCCTTCAGCGTCGATGACTTGCATGCCAACTACCATTTCCTTTGTAACTGCCTTTTCACGTTTCATTTCAAATCCTCCCTCTCTCCATATGATTGCTCGTACCTTATTTAATAAAATTTCCTAATACGACTTTTGTATGTGTATCCTTTATTTTAGAATCATTCGTGCCTCTAACCATTAATATTGCAAATAAATGTTAAATACTTAAAAAAGAAAACAATGCTATTCAAAGAATACGAGGAATCCATATGAGTATAAAAGAAGAAGGATACCTTCATGACTACATTGCCGCTGGACTTCTAGGATTTACAGTTGGGTTAGTAATCGCCAGTCCTTTAATTGGTGATATTGAAATTTACATCATTGCTAGAGAGTGGGGGAAGGTAATCGGTCTGCTTTTTGTTTCAGGAGTTTTCGGATATTTGCCCGGAGGCTTTATTGCAGGGTACCTAAACTCTAGAATACATAAAACAGAAGGCGCGCAACAGAGAGAGGGTCTTGCAGCAGCCATCATGGCTTTAATCGCTCACTTCTTCATTACATTGTTTATCACTGTTACTCAAATTGCAATTCAGCCATATGCAGATGCTGGTCGTATGATGACAGTTTGGGCCTTAGCCTTTGTATTCGGCTTGATCTTCTATCCAATAGGTGGTTATATCTCTGGAATACTTGAAAGCCGAGCAATTCCAATGCCTGCGATCCTAAAATTTCAAGCAGTACCAGCAGCGCCTCCACCTCCCCCACCTCCGGAAGCAGCGACTTGTCCTACTTGCGGCGGACCACTAACTTACATCCAGCAGTATCAGAGATGGTACTGCTACAAATGCAAAAAATACACATAAACAACGCCTTCCCTCACATTTTTCTAAGCATCAGATTTTTCAGCAGGCATTCCCCTCTAGTTAGGAGGTTTTGAGTGTGTAATATCAAACCTCACGTGTTTTTTAGTTAAAGCTGTCATAAAAACTGATAAATAGCCTCTTTCTTATCCGCACTCATGGGAGAGCAGTTAAAAATAGCATGCGGAGTATTCGGGGCCACAAACCTCAAAAAACAACCCATATTCCCCTACATATACTGGGGACTGCGAGCCCAAAACCACAGGGGCCACCAATCCCACGGCTTTCTCACGTATGACAACGAAAAATTTCACGTTCACAGAAGCCTAGACCTCATACCAAAAATAAAAACAAGCGCCATCCAAGAATGGTTTGGACGATTGCCAGGACACATTGGCATAGCAAACGTCAGATACACCACTTCGGGCAAAACAGACGAAAAATCACTGTTAAAGGGCACCCAGCCAGTAACAGCCTCAAAAAACAGGTTTAAACTGGCTGTTTCCTTTAACGGTAATGTTGTTAACATCGTTCGGCTTAAAAAAGAGATAAGCAAGGAGTTCCCGGGCTTCTCTTACGAATGCGATGCAGACCTCATCTGCCACAAACTCCTAATAGAGCTCGTGAAGGGCAAAGACTTAACGTCAGCAGTCAAGGCATGCATGCGAGAAATAGAAGGCGCCTTCTCGGTGGCTGGCATAACAAAAGACGGCGAATTCTTCGCCTTCAAAGACCCAAACGGAATAAGACCGTTATGCGCCGGCCACAGCGAAGACCAAACAACCTACGCCTTCTCTTCTGAAACCGTGGGCTTAGACATAAACAGCTTAGAAAAGGATTTCGAAGTTGAACCCGGCGAGCTCGTAACCGCTTCAAAGGATGGCTTCAAAAGGGAAAAATTAGTCGAGGGAGGGCGCAAGGCCTTCTGCGCTTTCGAGTTTGCATACTTCGCCAGACCGGATTCACGGTTTGATGAGAGATATGTCTATGAGGTTCGTGAAGAGTTTGGAAGAAACCTTGTTAAAGAGAATCCAGACGTAGTTAAGAATGCAGACATAGTCATCTCTCTGCCAGAAACAGGCGATGACGCAGCCATGGGAGCTCATGAAGAATCAGGCTTAAGGTGGGAGAGGGCTTCTCGCAGACACCGCTACGTGACAGAGAGAGCCTTCATCCTCCTCAACAAAGAGCGATACACAACCATAGACAAGAAAATCAACATTCTGGCATCAAAGGTTAATGGAAAGCGGGTCGTAGTAACAGAAGACAGCATCGTAAGAGGAGACACAACGAAAGTTGTGATAGAGAAGCTCCGCAGAATGGGGGCCAAAAAAGTGTACTTATTTGTGACGTTTCCACGCATAACTGGACCGTGCTTCTATGGGATAGACATGGCAACGTACGGCCAACTGATAGGTTCAAGGCACACCGCTGAAGAGATAGCAGAGATAATAGGCGCGGATGCGGTGTGTTACCAGTCAATAGATAACCTTGTGAAAGCTACAGGCTTCACCCGGGATCAGCTATGCCTCGCATGCGTAACCGGGAAATATCCAACACCCTTAGCGCAAAAAATAGCAGACGAAATGAAGAAAAAGTTCTTAGAAGGATACGAGGAAACGGGAAGAATTTACGAGGTAGCTCAAACCATTCAAGGAGCCTAGCGGACAAAGATAAATCTGGCTTTAGCGTTTATTCTTGTAATTTGACGGATGTTCGTTATGGAGAAAGTAGGCATACTAGTCATCTCTTATGGCGCAAGAGAGATAGCCATGGTTGACGCCTTCACCCGCAGCACAAATTACAATGTGGAAATCTATGTCGCGGATAAACAGCGAAACCCCTTCAACCTGAAGAAGGCAGCCAAACACACTGTTATATCAGACTTAAATATAGAAGAAATCTGCAAGTTCGCAGACGCCAACAAAGACAAAATCGACTTCGCCATAGTCGGCCCGGAGAAACCAGTAATAGAAGGCGTCCGAGACCTCGTGGAAAAGCGAACAGACATACCCGTAATCTGCCCAACAAAGGAATGCGCCATAGAAGCAAGCAAAGTCCAGCAGCGACTATTATTCCAAGAAATCGTGCCAGAAGCGAATCCTCGTTTTAAAATTTTCGATCCAAAAGACTACAAGAGCCTAGAAGAAGCTAGAAAGGCTGTTTACAAGTGGCTGGACGAATTGGGGAATAGGGCTGTTGTTAAGCCAGACCAGCCAGCAGCTGGAAAAGGCGTAGGCGTCTGGGGAGACCACTTTACAACTCGCGAACAACTCTTCGAACATTTCTTGGCAAACTTCCAAGTGGGTCCAGTCATAATAGAGGAAAAAATTGAGGGGGAAGAGTCGAGTTTTCAGGCCTTCTGCGACGGCAAACACCTCGTACCATTGCCGGAGACAAGAGACTACAAACGCGCTTTTGACGATGACAAGGGACCAAACACAGGAGGCATGGGCTCCTACAAAGATGTCGGCGACACTCTCCCATTCTTAACCAATGCGAATAGAACCAAAGAAATAGAATTTGTCAACAGAATATTCCATGAGTGGAAGGCTGACAGCACAGGATTAAGGGGAATCCCTTTTTACGTGGCTTTCATGCACATCGGCAAAGAACCCAAAATCCTTGAAAACAACAGTCGACCAGGCGACCCGGAAATAATCAACATTCTGCCAATACTCAAAGACGACTTTGTTGACGTCTGCTTCAAAATCTTGGAAGGCAACCTCACCCGTGTTGAAGTGGAAGAGAAGGCAACTGTTGTAACCTACAAGGCTCCGCCAAACTACGGCGGATACATAGACGCATATCCACAATTAGTAAACAGAGGCGAAATCGGCAAACCAGTTGACCTAACTAGGGCATACGAGCTAACCAGAAAGTATGGCGATAAAATCCGTGTTTATCCAGCTTCCATGGAATTGCGGAACGGCGAAACGCACGCTCTAAAATCCAGAGCGGTGGGCGTGGTAGGCATCGAAGACAATATCGAAGCGGCTAGGCAAATCTCCATTGAAGGCATAAAAGCCATAAAGGGTGGGGCCCTCTGGCACAGAACAGACATAGCGTCTAAACAGCACATTAAAAAGAGCATAGGGCGCATGAGGGAGTTGAGACGCCAACAGTGAAGAGAGTTTTTGTATCAGACTGCGAAGGCCCCATCTCAAAGAACGACAACGCCTTCGAAATCACATCGCATTTCGTTCCAGACGGAGACAAACTCTTCACCGTCATAAGCGGGTATGATGATGTGTTGGCAGACGTTTTAAAAAGGCCGCATTATAAGGCTGGCGACACCTTAAAGCTCATTCTGCCCTTCCTCAAGGCTTATGATGTTACGGACAGTAAAATATGGGAGTTTTCAGCTCAAAGCCTGGTTTTAATCCCGGGTGTAAAAGATTCACTACAGCATATCAAAAATGTGTCTCACGCCTTTATCGTGAGCACAAGCTACGAACACTACATAAAGGCTCTGTGCCAAGCCCTGAGCTTTCCTTACGAGAACACCTACTGCACGAGATTAAGCATCGACAAATACCACATGACAGAAGAAGAAAAAAGCAAACTGAAGAAAATGGCAAAAGAAATCGCAAAAATGCTAATAATAGAAATTCCTTCGGGAGCAAAATCCCTGAAAGATTTCTTGGAAAAAGACCGAAAGACGATTCTGCGGCTTGATGAGATGTTCTGGGAGGAAATAACTTGCATGAAGGCTGGAAGAATCTTCTCTGAAGTTAATCCTGTCGGTGGCGGTGAGAAGGCTGAGGCTGTGAAGGACGCAGCCCGAAGAGAAGGCGTGTCATTGGCGGATGTTATGTATTTGGGTGACAGCATAACTGATGTTGAAGCCCTGATGCTTGTAAAGGAGAATCACGGCTTGGCAGTCTCCTTCAACGGTAATCAGTACGCCATAAAGAACGCTGAAATCGCCGTCTTATCTGAGCACAGCATAGTAACCGCTGTCATTGTTGATGCATTCAGCAGATTTGGAAAAGAGCAGACCATAAGCCTTGTCGAAAACTGGAACCATGAAGCCTTAAAGAAAAGCCCAGCAAACCAAGCCTTACTTAACAGCCTCTTCAGGCTATACCCGACAGAATTGCCCAAAGTTAAAATAATAACAAGAGAAAATATGGAGATTCTGGCAAAAGAGAGCAGCGAATTCAGGAAAAAAGTTAGAGGAGAAGCTATCGGAAGGCTGGGATAAGATGGTTAAGAAAGTGGAAATTGAAGATACATTCGCGGAAGCTTTCGAGGGAGTTTTTTGTCGCGTGATAGTCACCGCTGACGATGAGGAAACTCTGCGAAAGGCTGCTGAGGATGCTACAGCGATGCCCTCCATAGTTGTTGGCAGGATTGAAGGCGGAATAGAAAGGTGGCTCAGCGAAAAGGAGACCCCAGACAGACGGAAAGGGGCCTTGCTTCAGTTTTGGGGAGGGATAGACCCCAAAAAACCCTTCTCAGACTCCCTAAAGAAACTGGAGGTTGAGCTCTCTTACAGAATCCGCCAAGACATTCTCGTTAAACCCTTCACGGCAATATTCGACGCGCTGCCAGACGCCGAAGGAAAGATAGACATGATGGAGCGAGTTGGCCACTGTGGTGACGGTTATGAATGGGTGGAAGAGCGTTATAGACGCGAAGTGATAGTTGTGCCCATCATGGTTCCGGACTTTGTAATCGAACGCTGTTTGGGCTATGCCCGTGGAGTTATGGGAGCAAACTTCTGGGTGATGTGCAAGACAAGAGAAACGCTCAGAGAGGCTGGCGAAAAAGCCTTAAAGGCGATACACAAAATTGACGGCGTGATAACGCCTTTTGACGTTTGCAGCGCCGGTTCAAAACCTGAAACTCTTTTTCCATGGATAGGGCCAACGACAAATCACCCATACTGTCCATCCCTGAAAAAGAAGCTTGGCAAAACATCAAAAGTACCTGAAGGCGTCAACTATATCCTAGAAATAGTGATTAACGGTGTCTCGCTAAAAGCCGTTGGAGAAGCCATGAAAGCAGGCGTAGAAGCAGCATCAAAAGTTGATGGTGTGGTAAAAATCTCCGCTGGAAATTACGGTGGAAAGCTGGGCGATTACAAGATTTATCTGCGCGAGCTGTTTCCATGAGACGCTTTGATGCCGTTGGATTCGGCGCGTTGAACGTGGACAAGCTCTTCAAGGTGAATAAGATAGCTAACGCCGAGGAAGAAAGCTTCATAATGGATTGTGAGGAGGCTTGTGGAGGCTCGGCAGCCAACACCATTGTGGGCTTGGCTAGGCTTAGCTGCAGAGTGGGGTTTATAGGGAAGGTTGCTGATGACAGAGAAGGCAGAATGCTTGTTGAGAATTTTCGAAGGGAGGGCGTGGACACAAAAGGCATAATTCACACAAAGCATGGCAGAAGCGGAACGGTCATGGGTTTTGTGGACGAAAAGGGCGAGCGGGCATTATACGTTGACCCGGGTGTAAACGACACACTAGGGTTCAACGAAATAGACAAGGACTATGCGTCACGCACACGCTTTTTGCATTTAACATCCTTTGTTGGAGAGAAGTCTTTTCAAACCCAGAAAAAATTTGTTAAAACGTTTCCCAAAGACGTTAAAATAAGCCTCGACCCAGGAGAATTGTACGCAAGAAAAGGATCAGCGCTGGAGCCAATAATAAAGCGGGCTTTTGTTTTAATGCCAAACATGAACGAACTTGAACTATTAACCAAAGCAGCTGACTATAAAGAAGGCGCTGGAGTTCTGCTCAAAAAAGGCGTGAAAATGGTAGCTGTGAAGTTGGGCAGCAAAGGATGTTACGTGACGGATGGAAGGGAAAGCCATCATGTAGAAGCCTTTAAGGTGAAAGTTGTTGACACAACAGGCGCTGGCGACGCCTTTTGTGCGGGCTTCCTTTACGGCTTGA
>Ga0315309_1000755_pt1 | contig 19678 bp, 17 predicted proteins | sample TDP4_MG_FD_203080 | JGI IMG/M metagenome (GOLD analysis project Ga0315309, IMG submission 203080) | Freshwater sediment microbial communities from Lake Towuti, South Sulawesi, Indonesia - TDP4 | ecosystem: Environmental > Aquatic > Freshwater > Lake > Sediment | place: Indonesia: South Sulawesi... | reverse complement strand
CCAGGCAAACTTTGGCGGATTTCCTAAATATGTCATCCCTTCATCCCGTACCACGGTTTTCTGCTTCCTTCATCTGGGCTCTCTAGGCCTCAGCATCATGCCAGAGCTGAGGGATTGGGAAGAGATTGACCTCGATGCCACCGCGGCTACTATCGAATCGAACCGGGATGTGATCAAAGGGGTCAAATTACGACTGGTGGGCAACATCGTTGCTAGCGCTGGGATTAAAGTGGTGGAAATGGCAAAAAGGATAGCAAAGACGTTTGAACTGCCCATTATGGTACACATCGGGGATGTGAGTGGAAAGATATCGCCGACGTTAACTCAGGAATTTCTCCCATTAATGCAGTCGGGCGATATACTGAGCCATGTTTTTACCGCCAAGTTGGGCAGTATCATACGTCCTGATAGTACTGTACTGCCTGAGCTGAAGGAAGCGATGCAGAGGGGTGTGGTTCTGGATACCGCCCACGGCAAGTTTAATCTCAGCTTTGAGGTAGCCAGAAAGGGTATGGCTCAGGGTATCTTACCCACAACCCTGAGCACTGACCTCACTACCGTGTCACTCACCGGTCCCGTATACGGCTTGACAGTAACCATGTCCAAATTCATGGCGCTGGGGCTGCACCTAAAGCAGATAATAGAGATGACCACCATCAATCCAGCACGCGCCCTCGGCATTGAGGGCAAAGGGGGAAGCCTCAAGGCTGGGATGGATGCCGATGTTTCCATACTAGAACTCTTATCCGGTACCTGGAAACTACAGGACTCCGAGCAACAGACTATACAAGCAACCAAGCTGATAATACCCGCTATGACCATAAAATCAGGCAAGCTAATACCAGCACGGCCGGTAGCCCAACCACAGCCGAAAGACTGAGAACGGTCACTAGTTGTAAGAGAGTGTAAAGCAATACTGGCCATGCCTGAGGACGGCGTAGCCACCATAATGCTGAATTACCTGAAACTCAGCGTGTTGGCTCGAGATAAGGTCAGCTTCAGGAACGCTCCACCTATTGGTGCTTGCATGGGTATACAAAACGTCGGATTGTTACTGGAAAGGGGTGTGTCCCCTGTAGAGGGCAACCATTTCCTACTCGGAGGCGTACGCTGGTCCTTGCAAACAGGATTCCTTTAGTGTATAATATCCACAGTGGTTTCAGTTTAGGTTATCACATACTTAGTAAAATCAATCGCAGGTTAAACTTAAGCATTGGATGACCGGAACTATACCAACTATTCAATAGAGAGGAGGTCATCCAATGAGTTTTCAGGATAAGTCGATCCAATGTTCCGATTGTGGGACTACCTTCACTTTCAGCGCTGAAGAGCAAGAGTTTTTTGCATCCAAAGGCTATACCAATGACCCCAAGCGCTGTCCCTCATGCCGCGAAGCCAGGAAGTCAACACGCTACGGCAATAGTGGCTATAGCTCAAGGTCTCGACGCCAAATGTTCCCCGCAGTATGTGCCCAGTGTGGCAAAGACACGGAAGTACCATTTGAGCCTCGCGAAGGTAGACCAGTGTACTGTAGAGATTGCTACAGTACGGTCAGAGTAAGTAGATAAGGACAGTTTAACATTAAAGGACTTAAATAGGCTGGGTTTTCCCAGCCTATTTAAGTTATCCAAGCCTTTTGTCCTAGAAGTCCAAGTTGCCTGATAGGGACTGAACATTTAGCCATCTTGTTATTACCTACACCGATTACATTCTTTAATTCAAGGGTCGGGTTGATTCGGTGACTGTCTGGTGATACCATTCCACTAGTGATAGATGCTGACTCAAATAGTTTTTGCCCATTTAACAGCGTTTAGGAAAACCTGTAAGCCATCCCCGTATTTCCTCAGGGGCTCTCTTGTCCACCTCGGGTGCTGGCTCCAGTGAACAAAACGTTCAGGATGTGGCATTAAGGCGAAAATCCGCCCAGAAGCATCACATATACCAGCTATGTTATCTACTGAGCCGTTGGGGTTATAAGGATAGCCAGCTTGAATGTTTCCTGTCTCGTCGGCGTAATATAGGACGACATTTAACTCCTTTACAATTTGGGGCTCAGCCACTACCTTGCCCTCGCCATGGGCAACCGGGAGATACATGGTGCTTATGCCCCGAGTGAATATGCAGGGGCTTGGCTCATTGACGCAGAGATAGACCCACCGGCACTCAAACTTGCCAGAATCATTGCTAACTAGGGTCAACGGTTGGGAGCTGGCACCCATTAACCCGGGTAGAATTCCAGATTTGACCAGGACCTGAAAACCGTTGCATATTCCTAAGATGAGCCTGCCATCCTCAACAAACCTTTGGATGTCTTCTCCCAGCTTTAGCCTTAGTTCATTGGCTAAGATTCTCCCGGCTGAGACATCGTCGCCATAGGTAAAACCACCGGGGATGACCATTATTTGGTAGTTGGAAAGGAGTTTTTGGCGGCGGAGGAGTTCATTTATATGGGCTGAGTCCACCCCTGAGCCGGCTTGCTCAAAGGCGGCTACAGTCTCCACATCACAGTTTGTCCCCGGGGCTCGCAATATCAGCGTCTTCACCCTAGCCATTGATGCCAAAACCTACCAGCGAAGAGGTTTCTGCCACGCCTCCTTTAGTTCGGCAAGAGGAGCTGAAAGCACCCTTACCCCACCAAGGCTATAAACCTCTAACTTTTTATTATTTGTAACCCGACCAATAGCGGCGAAATCGAACCCAGCCATCGTCTTCTCAAAACGTTGTTTATCCTTTGGGGTTACCTCTACCAAGAAACGGGTGTTTGATTCAGAAAAGAGCACGAAATCATCTCGGCTTATCGGTTCGCCCAATGGGACTTGCTTGAGATAAATTGCCATCCCGAGTCCTGCGGCGAAGGCCATCTCAGCAGCAGCCACCCCAATCCCGCCCTCGCTGCAATCATGGCACGCCTTGACCAGCCCCTTCTCCATGGCGGTACTAAGGACATTCATAAGCCTCAGCCCCTTCTTGGGGTCCACCCTGGGCACATTGTTGCCTACATAACCATGAATACCATAGTAGTGTGAGCCACCTAACTCGTTCCACGTTGTACCAACAATATAAATCAGGTTGCCTTCCTGTTTGCAGTCCATAGAAACTGCCTGGTTTATATTCTCCATCACTGCCACCGCCGAGATGAGAAGCGTAGGTGGAATACATATGCTTCCCTTCTCTGTCCCATACTCATTATAGAGGCTGTCCTTGCCCGAGATGAAGGGGGTCTCATAGGCAACCGCCGTGTCGTAGCAGGCTTGTGCCGCCCGTACCAAGCTGCCCAGTCTGTCAGGCTTGTCAGGATTACCCCAACAGAAGTTATCTAGCAGTGCCACCTTCCGAAGGCTACCCCCGACGGCGACAATCTGCCTCAATGCCTCGTCTATAGCAGAGGCAGCCATCCAGTAGGGGTCAATGTCCCCATATTTAGGGTTGATGCCATTAGACACAATGATACCCATATTCGAATCAGGTATCGGTCTGATAATGGCGGCATCGCCTGGACCATCATTGTTTACGCCTACCAGGGGCTTGAGTACACTGCCACCTTGTACCTCATGGTCGTATTGGCGTATCACCCATTCCTTGGAGCAAACATTCCAGGAACTTAGTATTTGCAACAGGTCTCCTTTCAGGTCGGGGGGCGGGGGAAAGTCCAGTTCAGCATGCTGCAGCGGCTGCCAGACTGCCTCTCTTTCCAATTGAGGCAACCCATTATGGAGGAATTCCATATCAAGGTCGCCAACGAGATTGCCATCATAGAAAAGCTGTAGCCGCCGGTTATCAGTGAACTCGCCAATGACTGTAGCCTCCACGTCTTCGCTTTGGAAAAGGGCAATCAACTGGTCAACAGTGGTTGCCGGGACGGCTAGCACCATTCGCTCCTGTGATTCGGATAGCCATATCTCAGTGTAGGAGAGCCCTGAATACTTCAAAGGGACTCGTTCCAAATATACGCGCACCCCCATTTCTGCTGCCATTTCCCCCACTGCTGATGAAAGTCCACCTCCTCCACAATCAGTAATTCGCCGATATAGTCCCAAGTCCCGTGCCTTAAGGATAACGTCAATGAGCTTTTTCTCCATAATAGGATTGCCGATTTGAACGGAGCTAGAGGAGATAACCTCGGATTCTTTGGTTAGTTCCCCCGAGGCAAAGGTAGCGCCGTGGATACCGTCACGCCCGGTTCTGCCTCCCACCAGAACCACCAAATCCCCCGGTTGTTGCTGGCCTCTCTGGCTCATGCTCTTGGGTAATAGTCCTACCGTTCCGCAGAAAACCAACGGATTCCCCACATATCGCTCGTCAAAGAGTATGGCGCCATTGAGTGTAGGAATTCCGAGACGGTTGGCATAGTCAGCTACTCCAGCACGGACACCCTTGAAAATGCGGCGGGGATGTAGCACCCCCTGGGGAAGCCTGTGGTAAGGGAAATCGGGCGGGCCAAAGCAGAACACATCAGTATTTAGGATAGGTTTGGCGCCTAGCCCCGTGCCCAGGGGGTCACGAATGACACCACCTATCCCCGTAGAAGCACCGCCATAGGGCTCCACCGCCGATGGGTGATTGTGTGTCTCCACCTTGAAACAAATTGCGTAGCTGCCGTCGAAATCTATGACCCCGGCGTTGTCTCGAAAAACTGAAAGACACCACGGCTTTTTCAGCTCCTCGGTGACCCTCATAATAGTGCTTTTAAGTAGGTTATTGATAACAAGCTGACCCATCTTAATCTTGCTCTTAAAGGTCTTGTGTACGCAGTGCTCAGACCAAGTTTGCGCCAAGGTCTCAAGCTCAACATCAGTCGGGTTACGGCCTAACCTAGAGAAGTAACCCTGGATATGCTTCATCTCATTTAAATTCAACCAGAGCCTGTCTTTGCTTAGCTCGATTAGCTCGTTATCGTCCATACCCAGCAAATCTATGGTTGCCAAAGCGAATTCATACGTTGCCGACGGGAGGGAAGTCGCTTCCCGCCTCGTGACAATGTGCTGGATGACGCTATTGACCAACAGCTTGTCACAAATAGATTGAAAAGCCTCTTCTGAGAGCTCGCCCCATAACGAGTATCTCTTAGCAGTCCTCACTGACTCAATGGTGGTTATACCAAGGTCGCGGATTCCCTTGCTAGCACTTTCCTCCACAGGGTCCATCACACCAGGATTGTAGGCAACTTCGATAATATGAGCTCCATCGGCGGGGCGTGCTTCCCCATATGAATACTCTTCACCTACGGGGTCAGCCAGTAGTTCTTGGCAGATTCTCTTGACCTCAACCTCATCCAGCTTCCCCTCCAGAAAATATATGTTACTGACCCTGACCCGTTTTACCGTCGTAATGCCGAGGTCGAGTATATCCTTTTGCAGTGCTTCCCCTCTGGGGTCTGGAAACCCCTCCCTTACCGAGACTTCGATGCGAAACAAGACCGCCCCCTTCTATCTCTACTCAAGCTGTCATCGGGCGTCAAGGCTCAGGAAGTAGCCCACAATCCCGGGCGATTGCTCAGCCTGAAATATGAATCTACCCACTCGCTACAACACTCAAAAAATATTGATGAAATCTCAGGTCGTTAGTTAGCTCAGGGTGGAAAGCAGAAGCCAGTAGCTTTCCTTGCCTGGCAGCTACGATAGTGCCGTTATTTAACCTAGCTAATATTTCTACTTTGCTATTTGCCTGCTCAATTACCGGGGCTCGAATAAATACACCGGGGAAGGATTTCTCTCCCAGCACCGGTATTTTTAGCTCAGTTTCAAAGCTATCCTTTTGCCTGCCAAAAGCATTGCGCCTAACTGTTATGTCCATTAGTCCCAAAGGTTCAACATCGTGGTCTAAAATCTCCCTGGCTAGAAGTATCAAACCGGCACAGGTTCCAAGTATGGGCAGACCATTTCTAGCCAGGTTTCTTATCTCGTCCACCAATTTGTAATCCAGCATTAACCGGCTAATAGAGGTGCTTTCTCCTCCGGGTATAATTAGCCCGTCTGAAGTCCTAAGCTCCGAGGGAAGGCGGACGGGCAGTGTTTCTACCTCTAGTTGGCGCAACAGAGCTACATGCTCGGCAAAGGCCCCTTGCACAGCAAGGACACCTATTCTCATACAATTATCCTCTAGGTACCAGCAGCTCCTGAGGTGGGATTTGTCTTAATCACCCTGCCCTTCAGCATTTTGAGCAAAACACTGTTTCCTAGAGCTGCCAAAAACTGATTAGCTGCTGCGAATCAATCAAACCACTCTCAGCGATGTTTTCAACCTCGATCCCCGCCTCAACGGCTGCTGCCACCGGGTTCAGCCCGCCGAGTAGCACCATGCCAACTCGATTCAGACCTACCCCAATTTGACAGACTGGCTCGCTGGTATTGCCCAAGACGTAAATTCCACCGATTCCAGCCTCCTTAAGCATAGCCACTTTCTCGTCAACAATCGTTCTCGATGGGGCTGGTATTTCACGAAAATTGGCTAGTATCTTGCCGTTGCCGGTTCTGGCAGCTTCGCTGACACTAGTCATCCGAGCCCGAATATACTGCTCGGAGGGGTCAAGTGATGTGCCGGCGTAGTTGACTATGGCAACAAAGCGCCTTGGCTTTGAATCTCTGACTTCAAGCACTCCTCCAAACCTAGACTCTATGGGAACACCAGCCTTTAGAAGTACTCCGTTTATGACTACGCTACAGACCGTAGCCAAGCCAATCTTCCCACTGGGGATAACTACAGAACCAAGTTTTTCTCCCTCAGAAGCTACAGCCACCAGTTCGCTGACACAAATTCCAGCCTTGAATACATCACCCATCGCCGACAATGCTTCTTTGAACTTGTCCCTGTCAATAAGCGAGGTATTTATTGGAAGCTGGCCGCTCCGTTTTTGAGGGTCAAAAGTGGTGTGGAACGCCAGCAGTTCGAGCTTCTCGAGTACGAAGCCGACCTGTTCCGGCGCCAGCGCCATCCTGAGTTCCTCAAGGCCTCTTGGGGTGAGCATTCTGCCATTTCGACCTAGCGGCTCGGTATAACCTCGCTCATCGGTTATTTTCAGGTGGTATCTGACTGCTCTCTCGCTCAAGAAAATCCCGTGGCGCTCAAGCTCCCGGGCAATAGTAATTGACCCCAGCGGCTCAGAAGACTCGCTCAAGACCTTAAGAATAGCTACTATCTTCCTCTCTGCCTCCGAGCTAGCCCCTTGAACCGTGTGAACCTCTTTTAACTTTCTATGATAGCCTAGAACCATTATACCACTCACCTCAAGAACTGACCACTAGGGCTTTGCCACTCTTTCTTATTAGAGTCGTATTGGTATTCCTTTCTTCGCCAAATAGTCCTTTGCCTCGCCAATGGAGTAGTTTCCATAATGGAAGATGCTAGCAGCTAGAACAGCATCCGCCTTACCGCTAACCAGAGCTTGATAAAGGTCTTCGAGAGTTCCGGCACCACCGCTAGCAATAACCGGCACGGTCACCACCTCAGAAATAGCTCGGGTAAGCTCAATATCATATCCCGCTCGATGGCCATCGGTATCTATGCTGGTAACTAATAACTCACCAGCTCCGAGCCGCACTGCTTGTCTTGCCCAGCGGAGGGCATCTCGTCCCGTCGGCTCCTGACCGCTATAGATATAGACCTCCCACCAAGCCTCCTTACTGTCGTCTACCAGTTTGGCATCAATCGCGACCACGATGCACTGACTGCCAAATTTGCTGGCTCCCTCTTGAATCAAACTTGGCCTAAGCACTGCCGACGTGTTGATAGCGACCTTATCTGCCCCCGCCCTCAGCATCCTTTGCATATCACTGATACTGCGCAGCCCCCCGCCTACGGTCAGAGGGATAAACACAACCTCAGAGATGTGCTCAATAACATCCACCATAGTATCCCGTCCCTCAGGGGTAGCGGTTATATCCAGAAAGACCAGCTCGTCAGCTTCCTCTTCATAGTAGAAGCAAGCAAGCTCTAGCGGGTCACCGGCATCGCGTAACTCAATAAAGCTCGTCCCTTTTACTACCCGTCCGTCTTTCACATCAAGACAAGGAATAACCCGCTTAGTTAGCATATAGCCCTCCCCCTAGCCTTCCGACAACAGGGTGCTTCACTTGCTGCTTACTTCGTTGCCAGAGCAAGTCTTATGAAATTGTCATAAAACCTTAAGCCGACCTGCCCGCTTTTTTCTGGGTGGAACTGAGTCCCTACCAGATTTCCTTGAGCAATCACGCTGCATAGCTTAATGCCATACTCGGTCTCACCAGCCACCAGCGATTTATCATCCGGCTCAACATAATAGCTATGAGCAAAATAGAAGTTCGCTTCATCTGGTATCCCATTAAACACGGGATGAGAAGCCATCTGCTTTACCTGATTCCATCCCATGTGGGGTATCTTTAATCCTGAAGGAAGTCTCCTCACTTGTCCGGCAATGACACCTAGGCACTCATGCCTGCCGTCTTCTTCGGTGCCAGCAAACAAAACCTGCAATCCGACGCAGATGCCGAAGAAAGGGCGTCCCTCAGCGATGAGCTGGCAGATAGGGCTAGCCAAACCCAGCGCCTTGAGGCTTTCCAAAGTATCAGCAGCAGCACCAACCCCGGGGAGGATAACCGCTTGGGCATTAAGCACCTCAATCGGGGAGCTAGTTATTTTTGACCGGTAACCTAGCTTGGCGATGGCATTAGTCACGCTGCGCAGATTGCCGGCGCCATAATCAACTATCGCTATCACACTCCCTCGATTCATCCGAGCTTCTGGTATCGCTGGGAAGGCTTGCTGCCGACTCCTCAGAAACCTTATCAAACTCCTCTCTGCCACCGTGACCTTGAATGGCACTGGGCCGATGAAACTTACAGCTTTTGGCCTGAACCCCGTCCCGTATTATATTGGCCATTCTTTCAGCCTCCAACCTTGGGAAATAGCGGTCGAAGGACGATAGCACCTCCAGTGTCACTACGAACATTTGCTTTCGCATTTCTTAACCCTCTAGAATCTTCATCGCCTCTTCCCTGTAGGCATCCATTATATAGGGTATCCCAGTGACTCTGGCACATTCTTCAGTCAAGGACATAAGCTCACGCCGGGTAATTGCCGGCACACTGAAGCATCTTGCACCTGCCATCAGTTGCTGCAACCCTATCCTGATCTTGTCACAATAGCTGTAGATTCCCACGGCACCGAGAGGGATATTCTTCATTTCATCAGCGCCTAGCATATTCTTGACCTCTTGGTAGCAGACAAATATCTCTTCCGGTGTTGAGCCAAATTGGCCGACTGTATTTGGCAACTTACCCTCTCTCAACCACTGCTGGATATTCTTGCCAACCATACCCGGAATTATTAAAGCCCGCCCCATGCATACTGCTCTGGCAAAAGGTGCACCCAGGGCAAGTGCTTTGAATACGCCATCTTCACTACTGAATCCACCGGCAAAAGCCATATCAGATACTCGCTCCCCCTTATTATCGGACAACTTCTTACAAAACTCGTAAGCTGTAGCATGCAGGTAGAGACTTGGTATACCCCATTCCTCCATCATTCGCCACGGGCTCATACCTGTCCCACCGGAGGCACCGTCTATCGTAAGCAGGTCGATTTTAGCTTTCGCCCCCCACTTGATAGCCATAGCCAGCTCACGCAAACTGTAGGCGCCAGTTTTTAAGGTAATACGCTTGAATCCTAAGTCCCTTAAGCGCTGAACTTCGGCATAAAAACGTTCTTCATCAATAAAGCCAAGACGGCTATGGCGTTCAAATTCCTTAAGAGCACCGTCCTTAACCGCTGCCTGGCTAATGGGATTTGAAGGGTCAGGGGTAATAATATATGCGCGTTTCTGAAGTTCTAATGCCCGCTCTAAATCACTAACCTTAACTTCCCCGCCGATACACTTGGCGCCTTGCCCCCATTTCAATTCAATGGTGTCTAAGCCGTGCTTCCTGATGATGTATTCAGCAACACCCAATCTCGTGTCCTCTACGTTCATCTGGACCAGGATTTCGCCGTATCCCTGATAGTAGCGCCGATAGACCTCGATTCTCCGGTCCATATCTGGAGCGGAAATGACTTTTCCATTTGAGTCAAGCTTAAGCCGCGGGTCCATACCACAAACGTTTTCGCCACAGACCAATGTAATCCCGCTGATAGCAGCGCCAATAGCAAAATGTTCCCAGTTCCTACGGGCTATCTCTGTGGAACCTAAGGCGCCAGTAAATATGGGGACCTTCATTTTGACTTTGGTGTCCCAGCCATATTCGGTCTCGGTATTTACCGCGGTGAAAGTTGCTGTATCGGAATCGCCGATGACGCCGCTGGGTAGTCCTCTAGCGCCTAATGCGTATCCCTGGATATTGAGATGCGAATAATCAACGGGATAGTCCTTGTCACCGCCCACAGTGACCTCGCCGAAAGGTCCAGGATAGATTACTTCACGGCCACGGAAGGTTGCCTTGAATATCTCGCAGTTTCCGGTACAGCCGTCAATACAGCGGGTACAGAGACCACTCATCGGCACTACACTCCTGGAGCGATTGGCGGTTCTGGTGGCATCATTTGAATTTGGTCGTTGCAGGTTCATTCTCCATAGTCCGCACTTTCTATTTATGGCTAAGCGAGACTCCATCGTTTACGGCAAGTGGTAGCCGCTAACCGCCAATTATAGTAACACATATTGCCTATTTTGTCAATACTTTTCCCCAGGAATTTCCAATTGGCTACGAAATTGACTCTATCCCAAAAAATATTAAGTCACTTGCTGCCATAACTGTCGTGAGGAAGAATGAGCGGAAATCGCAAGGCATCATTATGCCGTATTAACTGAGTGCTGGACGGTAATGAAACTCCGCAACTTTTACTTGATTAACTCCAAAACTATGGCCCCTCCGTGGCCCCCATTACCACAAAGAGTAGCCAAGCCGTAGCGCCCACCACGCTCAGCAAGTGAATTCAAAACATCCAGCGTTATCCGGTTTCCCGACATCCCAGTGGGGTGGCCCAAGGCGACACCGCCTCCGTGAATGTTCACCCGGCTCATATCCCATTGCAATTCTCTCGCCACAGCTATCACCTGGGCGGCAAAAGCCTCGTTGATCTCAATGATGTCAATCTCGTCCAGGGTCAGCCCTGCTTTCTCCAATGCCTTTCTCACGGCGGAAACTGGGGCTATGGCAAACCTCTTAGATTCCACTGAAGTTACCGCGTAGGAGAGGATTCTTCCCAGAGGTTTAAGACCAAGCTCACTAGACTTTTCTCGAGATGCTACCACAACTGCTGAGGCTCCATTGGGGATAGGTGGTGCGTTCCCGGCGGTGATGGTTCCTTCAGGGCGGAAGACAGGGCGGAGCCTAGCCAGCCCCTCCAGGGTCGAGTCGGGGCGTGGGCACTCGTCCTCCTGAAATACTATCGGGGCTCCTTTCTTTTGAGGTATCTCTATTGGTACTATGGTTTTGGCAAAGAAACCGCTCTCTTTAGCTTTGGCCGCCTTCTGCTGACTCTCAAGAGCAAATCGGTCTTGCTCCTCTCGTGTGATGCCTAGTTCTCTAGCTAGGTCGTCGGCCAGTGCTCCCATGTGCTGGTGCTCTATGCCACAATGGTAGCCATCCTTGTACATGGCATCCACCAGCGTTACATCACCCAGTCTCGCTCCCCAGCGCGTATTCATGCTAAGAAATGGGATGCTGCTGTGATGTTCCATACCTCCAGCCAAGACGATATCCGCATTTCCCAAAGTTATGCTTTGGTGAGCCAGCATAATCGCAAGCATACCCGACACGCAGGCTAGATTTACGGCATAGGCGGGAACATTTGCCGGGATGCCAGCGTTGATTGATACAATTCTGGCAGCATTGGGTCCACAACCAGCCTGGCGGGCATGTCCTATAATGACCTCGTCCACTTGCTCCGGGTTCACTCCGGACTTCTTAAGGGCCCCTTTTACAGCGGCCACACCGATATCTATAACGGTAAGGTCTCTTATAACACCCTCAAAGCTCCCTATAGCAGTTCGAGCCCCATTTACAATGACAACCTCTTTGTCTGGCATATCATACCTCCCAAAGTCGTATTATTTGGAGAACCCTGTTCACCTACCTTGAAAAGTGGGCTTGCGTTTCTCTAAGAAGGCGGCCACACCCTCCCTCTTATCCTCGCTACCGCATAGGATGGCAAAATTTTTTTGCTCGTACCCAATCCCCTCGGCTAGGCTAAGATCAAGGCTGATATTGATGGCGTCCTTAGCAATCTTGAGAGCAAGGGGCGATTTGGTAGCCAGCTTCCTAGCTAGTTGCTTGGTATAATCCATTAGCTCAGCTAGGGGGACTACGTGGTTGACCAATCCAATACGGTATGCTTCGGTGGCATCGATGAGCTCCCCGGTGAGGATCATCTCCATGGCCCGACCCTTGCCCACCAGTCTAGGTAGTCGCTGGGTTCCTCCATTTCCAGGCATTATACCTAGGTTTATCTCTGAAAGTCCAAGCCTTGCTGTATCCGCGGCTACCCTCAGGGTACAGGCCATGGCTATTTCTAGTCCACCGCCGATAGCAAAACCATTAATTGCGGCTATAGTGGGTTTCGGCATAGTCTCCAGCAGATTGGCTAGCACCCGCCTTCTCCCTGAGCGCTCCCCAAGTTCGGTCAAGGTATCGCGCTGCTGCAATTCTCCTATGTCCGCCCCTGAGACAAAGGCTTTGTCCCCAGCGCCAGTTAGGATGAGTACTCTTACTGCCTCATCAGCCTCAGCTTTCATTGCTGCTTCTAAGGCCTCGTCGACGGCGAGGTAATTAAGAGCATTGCGCACCTCAGGTCGATTGAAGGTAATGATAGCAAGTTCATCCTCTTTGTCATAGATGATATGTTTATAGGCCATCCCTAACCTCCTATTTTGTGTAATCGTAGAAGCCCCGCCCGCTCTTCCGTCCTAGACGGCCGGCCCTGACCATCTTTCGGAGAAGGGCGTGGGGGCGGTACTTAAGGTCTCCCAGCTCTCGACAGAGGTTATCGGAGTTGATCACATGGATATCAACCCCGACAAGGTCAATGAGCTCCAGGGGGCCCATGGGGAAATTGGCACCTAGCTTCATAGCAGTGTCAATGTCCTCAGCGCTGGCTACTCCTTCAGCCAGAATATCAACCGCTGCGTTGCGCATAGCACTTAGAATCCTGCTGACAATCCCTCCCGGAGCCTCGTTCACCCGAACCGGGGTCTTTCCCACCTTTTGGGAGAATTCCATCACCGCCTCAACAGTCTCCTCGGAGGTGCCCAGGCCAGCAGTAACCTCTATTAACTTCATCACCGGCGCTGGATTCATCCAGTGCATTCCAATTATCTTATCCGGCCTCTTGGTAACAGAACCGATCTCAGTAGGCGATAGAATAGAAGTATTGGTCGCCAAGATGGTGTGGGCAGGACACAATTTATCGAGTTCGGCAAAAACCTGCTTCTTCACCTCTATGTTCTCAAAAACCGCCTCAATAACCAGGTCAACGTCGGTGACGTCCTGCATCTTTGTGGTAGTTCTTATCCTGGTCAGCACCTCCTTTGCTTCTTCAGCAGTCATCTTTTCTCGGTCAACAAGCGATTGGAGATTCTTCTGGGTTTTGCCCAGATTCCTCTCAAGTATATCTTTGCTCAAATCGCTTACAGTAACCGAAAATCCCTTCTGGGCAAGAGCCTGACTGATGCCCATGCCCATCACCCCCGCTCCAACAACGCTCACTTTCTTAATCTCCATGATTACCTCCCTAAAAGTATTATTGAGTTTCTTTTTCGTATCCTGGCACTATTGTATGTTGCCCGGCGTGATCTAAGATGTAAAGGCACTGATACCGGTGGCGTTGCGCCCGATGATCAACTTATGCATCTGGGAGGTGCCCTCCACCAAGGTGGCTGCCTTCGCATCCCTATAATAACGCTCCACCGGGTACTCATCGGAATAACCGTAGCCCCCGTGAATCTGGATGGCATTATTTGCCGCCCTTAGGGCAACCTCTGAGGCGTAGTACTTTGCCATAGAGGTCTCAACAGTGCTGGGAACGCCTTTATCCTTGAGGTAGGCGGCTCTATAGGTTAAGAAGCGAGCCGCTTCTGTCTCCACAATCATGTCGGCAATTATCTCCTGCACCAATTGATAGCTCCCTATAGGCTTTCCGAACTGCTGGCGGGTCTGAGCATACAGTACACTAGCGTCGATACAGGCTTGAGCCAATCCCACACAGCCGGCGGCAACACACAAACGACCGTTGTCAAAGGCGGTCATAGCAATCTTGAAGCCATCTCCTACCTGACCCAGTACATTCTCTCCCGGTACCAGACAGTCCTCCAGGATTAGCTCGGCAGTGTTGGCAGAACGCAGTCCCAGTTTCCCGTGAATATCCCTGCTGGAGAATCCAGGGGTATCCCTTTCCACCAAAAAGGCAGCAATACCCCGGTGTTTCTTGGCTTTGTCCGTTTGGGCAAAAATTAGAGCCACCCCAGCCACCCCACCGTTTGAGATCCACATCTTGTTGCCGTTAAGCCGCCACTTTCCTCCATCAAGCACAGCAGAGGTCTCAATGCTAGATATATCGCTACCCACGTTTGGCTCAGTGGTGGCAAAGCAGCCCAATATCTCACCCTTTGTAGTACGCGGCAGATACTTTTGCTTTTGCTCCTCGGTACCCCATTGGTTAAGAGTTTGCTGGAAAAGGGAAATATGAACGGAAACTGTAGAGCGTAAGGCAGAGCTAACGCGGCCGAGCTCCTCGATCATTAAAGTGTAGGCAATGTGGTCAATACCCATGCCACCATATTCCTCGGGCAACGGCGCTCCCAAGAAACCGAGAGGTACCATCTTGTCTAATATATCCGTCGGAAAGCGCTCGTTGCGATCATCGTCTCGTACTTTCGGGAGGATTTCGTTTTTGGCGAAATCCTCCATCAGGTTACGAATCATAATTTGCTCTTCAGTCAAGTCAAAGTTCATAGTAAGTTCTCCTCTCTTTATAGTGGCTTGTGAACAATTCTAAGACGTCGCTTAACAGGGTGTCAATGGTGTATGCTAGAAAGATTGCGTTCAAAAGTTAGCTATTTTTCAGCCTGGCTAAAAACTCTACAACACTACCCCACCCTTGTCAAGTAAGGGAGACCTTTTAGGTTATCTTTTTTACTAGTGATGGTATTTCCCACAGGGTTTTAGCCACCGGCACACCGGCTGATTGAAAAGCATTTATTTTGCTCTCAGCCGTGCCTTGTTCACCCATGATTATGGCTCCGGCGTGGCCCATAACCTTTCCCCGAGGTGCTGTTCTACCGGCAATAAAGGCTACTACTGGCTTATCAAACTGAGCTTTGATGTATTCTGCTGCTTCCTCCTCCATCGTGCCCCCTATCTCACCGACTATGAGTACACCATTAGTTTGTTTATCCTCTTTTAGGAGCTTCAAGACGTCTATCATCCTTAAGCCAACAATGGGATCACCTCCTAGCCCGATGACCACACTTTGGCCGATACCCTGTTCCGAGAGACGCTCCGCTACCTCATCACTCAATGTTCCACTTCTTGACACAACGGCAACTCCCCCAGGCATAACGGCTGAAGCTGATATCATCCCCAAGCTTGTTTCACCGGGAATCACTATGCCCGGCGTATTCGGACCTATGTAACAGGTATCCTTACTCTTAGCATAGGCCTTGATCTTCATTTCGCTGTGGAGAGAAACCCAGTCGGTTATAATAACTAAGAACCTGACCCCTGCATCCATGGCTTCAAAGGCTGCATCTTGCACAAAGGGAGCCGGCACGTATATCACCGAAGCATCTATTCTGTGTTCATTCGTAGCCTCCTGAATCGAATCATAGATAGGGATATTAAACTGTGTTTGCCCACCTTTTCCAGGAGTAACCCCGGCAACGATTTTAGTGCCGTAATCTAGCATCAGCTTTGTTTGTAGCGCTGCAAGCCTTCCTGTAATTCCTTGAATCAAAACATTGGTATCTTTGTCAACGAATATGGCCATTTCTACTCCCTTACCTCGCTATTCTTATCACCTCTCTTATTCCTTGTTCAACATTGGAATATAGGTTGACTTCTGAATCCTTAAGCAACTCTTGCGCTCGTTTTTGGTAAGGCCCTCTTCCCCGCATAATTGCGATTATGGGAGTTTTAACTTTCACTTCCTTAATGGCTTCAATTATCCCCTCCGCCACAGCATCCGGTGGGCTTATCATCATTCTTGCCATTAAGAGAATCACTTTGATTTGTGGGTCTGATTTTGCCTTTCTTAGGAGAAGACCAACACCGTTTTTCATCCGCTCTTTAGATAAGCCTCCACCAGTATCCAGAAAACAAGCAGGACGTCCACCCTCAGCCTTAATTATGTCCAGCAGAGACATAGTTAGGCCGGCACCATTTGCCATAACTGCAATATTGCCTTCTAGACCTACATAGTTTACTCCCGCCTTAACTCCCTCTCTTTCCCACGGGTCCTCAATACGCTGGATACGTAAATCTTGCAATTCTGGATGTCTAAAAAGTGAATGGTCATCTATTTCACACCTGGAATCGGCGGCGACCATTTCTCCTTCATTGGTCATAACTAGCGGATTGATCTCGGCAATACGGGCATCATAAGAGGCAAATACATTGTACAGTCGAGAAAGTATTCTACTAGCTGAGCTTAGAGTTTCCCCAGTCAATCCAATCTGGCGCATCAGGTTTATTGCTTCATAGCCTCTCATTCCGTAAAGAGGATTGATAAGGCTAGAAGCTATTTTTTCAGGATTTCTTTTGGCAACCTCTTCTATTTCCACTCCACCCTCAGCGCTTACTATAGCTATTGGTAAACCATTTTTATCATCAACCGTTATGCCCATATACATCTCATTGGCAATGTCAAGCTTCTCCTCGACTAGTAGGCTATTGACCTTGTATCCAGCTAATTCCATACTAAGAATCTCTTGAGCTATCCTTTCAGCATCTTCAGGTGTCTTGGCCATCTTTATTCCACCGGCTTTCCCCCGTCCACCAGTTAAAATCTGAGATTTAATTATGACCTCTTTACCAATCTTGATAGCTGCTTGCCGTGCTTCCTCGCCTGCCCTGACTAAAGTTCCCTGTGGAACAGCAATACCACATTTTTTGAATATTTCCTTTCCTTCGTATTCATATAATCTCATGTTGTCTATACCTACCCGGGTTTATTACCTTTCTATTATCAAGGTAGCGAAGTTAATTAAACAATCTTATTCTATCACAGTTCTTGTCATATAACAGCTGAACTGATGTACTAAGGCTATTACCAGCAGAGGAAACGAAATAGCCCTATAAGGGCTCAAATCTCGTTGGAAAAAGAACACCCTCTTGACAGACAGGGAGCGGAGATGTAATATGTTGACACTAAGTTTTTTGAGGTGGGCAAAAAAATTTCACCCACTTTTGAACACAACCTGGACAAGAACACGCTCTTGACAAAGTATGCTATAGTTATAAAAGTAGCCTAATAAATGAAGTTGTGAGATCTATTATATGGCATATAAGATTCGAGAGAATTGTTGTAATCTCTGCGGCTTGTGTGATATAGAGTGTTTAAACCAGGCAATTACTGAGGGCAAGATAAGCTTTGTGATTGACCCTGATAAGTGCACCGAGTGTGTAGGTAATTACCAATCACCAAAGTGTGTTGAGGTGTGTAACCTAGATTGCCCTGTACCTGATCCCGACCACGTGGAAAGCCACGAGCAACTGCTTGAAAAGTGGCACCGGTTACACCCAGGTAAAATTCCGATTGTTGTTTAAAGTGGCTTAGTCTGAAGGTTATAGGCTAGAAGATTGAGATGGGGGTGAGATTATGGATGGTTGATTGGTTAATTTAAGTAATGCAAGGTGAGAGGAAAAAGTAAAAAAGGGGGGAAAAAGGATGATAAAAGGTGGCTACAGAGGGAAAATATTGCGTGTGGATTTGACCACGGGTAGTATTACTGTTGAAGGGCTGCCCGACGAAAGCATACTAAGAAAGTATGTAGGCAATTTTGGCTTGGGTCTATGGTATCTGATGAAGGAGTTGCCTGATGGCGTCGGTCCTTTGGAGCCAGAGAACCCCTTAATTTTCCTGAATGGTCCTCTTGTTGGGACAAGGGTGCCGTGCCCCAATAACTGCACCATCACTACATTGAACGCCGATACTGGGTTTACTGCTGGTCGCTCTCACAGCCATGGCTGGTTTGGTCCCTTCCTGGCTATGGCTGGGTATGATGGCATCATATTTACCGGCGCCTCGGATAAATGGGTTTATCTCTGGATTGATGATGGTAAAGTTGAGCTCCGGGATGCAGCTAAGTTCGTGGGCTTGGATACTCACGAAACGGAAGACGCTGTTAAGAAGGACCTCGGCGTTCCTACCGAGGTTGGAGCCGCAGGAGGGGCAAGTGTAGCTGCCATCGGACCGGCGGGCGAACACATGTGTGCTGGGGCGCTGGTCGCTAATGACAAGAACCATTCATTTTCCCACTCCGGTGTTGGTGCGGTAATGGGCTCCAAGCGCTTGAAGGCTATAGCGGTTAGAGGAACCAGTGAGGTTCCGGTAGCCGATGCCAAAAAGCTGACACCGATAGCTAGGGACTGGACTAAGGTGGCCAGTACCATAGGGATCTTCCCCATTATCGGGAAGGCTGGAGTGCCATCAAGCGATTATAATTGTGTTATAGGGCTTGTCGGGCTCTCGGCAAAGAACTGGACGGTAAATACCCTGCCCGGCTTCGGTAAAGGCATGACCAAGCATAAGATTACCCCTAAACCATGTTACCGGTGTCCGGTGGCATGCTCCTATGATGTAGAAGTGGTATCGGGTCCATATAAAGGCTATGTAGCCTCATTGTCCGGTGGTGGAGAAAATCAGGAAGGGGCATCATCCATTGTCGGCGCCGGTGCCAAAGACCCCGGTGAGGTATGGTACCTGACAGACCTTAATGACCGGCTTGGTTTTGAAACAAGCACCGTGGGCTGTGCCATGGCTGTTGCCTTTGAGGCGTATGAAAAGGGGCTATTAACAAAAGAGGTCACCGACGGTCTAGAATTGAAGTGGGGGGATGTTAAAGTAATAGACACCCTGATAAGGAAGATTGCCAACAGAGAGGGTTTTGGGGCAATATTAGCTGATGGACCAAAGGTTGCTGCCGAGCGTGTTGGCTTACCTAATGCCGCAGTTCACATCAAGGGCTCAGGGATGAACCTCCATGACTGGAGAGGAGTGTGGGGAAACTTCCTGGGGCAAATAGTTAGTGGAGGTTCTGGCTGGCCGGCACCGGGGGCTGATTGCTGGACGGCAGAACCCGATGCTGGTTACCCGGAGAAGCCCAATGGGCTAAGCCCATACGGGAAGGCAAAAGAGGTAGCCAAGACAGGCAATGTAAAATTTTGGAATGACTGTATTGGCTGCTGCTGGTTTGGAACCTGGGGCATGGCTGGCATTATGAAATTTACCTCAGGGGCTATAGCTGCCGTCGTCGGCTGGGAAGATTTCACCCTAAAGGAAGGTTTACTGGTCGGGGAGCGGGTGGTAACCTTGGAGAGGATATTTAACATGAAGCATGGGCTAACTGCTGATGATGATATAAAGGTATCGCCGCGGCTGACTGACCCGGCACCAGCCGATATGCCTCGGGCTGCTGGTAAGAGCATTGCCCCTTACGTTGAAGGAATGGTGCGAGACTACTATGAGGAGATGGGTTGGGAGCGAAAGACAGGTA
>Ga0315309_1000754_pt1 | contig 19682 bp, 8 predicted proteins | sample TDP4_MG_FD_203080 | JGI IMG/M metagenome (GOLD analysis project Ga0315309, IMG submission 203080) | Freshwater sediment microbial communities from Lake Towuti, South Sulawesi, Indonesia - TDP4 | ecosystem: Environmental > Aquatic > Freshwater > Lake > Sediment | place: Indonesia: South Sulawesi... | reverse complement strand
AGGGTGCTGAGTTTCTCTTCCTTCCTTTCGATCTCGGTCTTCATAGGCTTGGTGGCGAGTTCCCACTCGTCTGCGGGTGTTCTAGCTCCTTTCACTGCTTCTGCAAAAGTTTTTGCCATAGCCTTCATCAGTTTCTCCACATCAGGGGCAGGTGCAGCCACGGCTTCTGCCTTTTTTTCTTCAGTTGCTGCCTTCGAAATTGCTTTCTCTGTCATGAGCAGAATCCACATTTCGCCTCGTCTGTCAACCATTCCATTGTTTCGCAATGTTTGAAGCAGGGCATACGCCGAATTTGGTCCGTATTTTGGCACTCCTAGGCCTTGAGCAATCTCATCTAAAGAAGCCTGTCCCTGATGGTCTTTTAGAAATCCTACAACGTCTCCTTCTTCTACCATACTCAATTTTCACCCTTTAATGTAATCTTTTCTTTATGTGGGCTTGACTAATAACTTTCTCTGAACCAATAACTAGTTAAAGAAATAATGAAAGAGATGCGAAGCGGTATTTTCAACCTTGGCAAGTCATAAACGTATTCGTTGGATGTAGCCTGCCATGACGTTGAATGTTATTACGCCGTTCACAGCGCGTCTCTGAATGCCCGTATACTCACTGATTTCCGCTATTGTCAAGGGCTCTGAAGAAAACAACGCTCTGAAGATTTTTTCTGTGTATCCTCTATACTTTGGCGTCTGTTGTAGGTAAAACTCGTTTTTCGCGCATCTCCTCTCCCCATCGTTGGTTAAGGTATATTTATACCTTAACATGTGGAATCCGCCTTGCGCCCCTTAACTTATTACATGTCTAACATAGGTATTTAAGAATTATCAAAAACATGTATAGAAAAATAATCCTTCATTTAGAAACAGATTTGCTACAAACGTGTCATCAAATCTTATTTTTCCAAATAAAGGAATAGCAAGGCGTCTTGACCGAACATGACTCCTAAGGCTTCGATAACACATAGAGGAGCAGTGCTCCTGGGCAAACACGTGGCTTGTGACTCGCATGAAGACTCTCGTCCTTTACGGGTTGTCACTCACGCGCACCATGACCATCTGACTGGACTGGATAAGAGTCTGCGGAAATGCCAAGCGGTGATTATGACTCCAGCGACTAGAGATTTGTTGGCGGCTATACGTGGCCCCTTGTTTCCGTTTGTGGGCAGTGTTAAAGCTTTGAATTATGGTGAAACTCTCATGCATGTGGATGAGCGTTTGACTTTGCATCGCGCAGATCACATTTTGGGCGCAGCTCAGGTGTTGGTTGAAGACCAAGAAGGGGCTCGAATTGTTTACACGGGTGATTTTCGCATGTTTGAAACCCCTATTTTGGAAGCCGATGTGTTGGTTTTAGAAGCTACTTATGGGAGTCCGTTTCAGGTGCGCCCTTTTCAAAAGGTTGTGAAAGATGCTTTGATTTCCCTTGTGGAGTCCGCCTTGAAAACTGGTCCAGTGTACATTTTTGGTTACCACGGGAAACTGCAAGAGGTTATGCAGATTCTCGTCTCTAATCATGTGAACGTGCCCTTTATTGCGCCTGAGAAGATTTTTCAGATTTCTAAGATTTGTGAGCGTCACGGTATGCGGCTTGGCAAGGTCTTGTCGACCATTGGAGATGAAGGTAAGGAGATTATTGAAAAGAACGAGGCGCACGTTGCCTTTTATCACATGAACTCCAAGCGATATGTTGGCAGAGACGCTCTTCGAATTTGTGTGAGTGGTTGGGAGTTCGGTTATCCGCGAAGGCAGATTGCGCCCAATGAGCATTTGGTTGCGTTGAGCGATCACTCCGACTTTAAAGAGTTGCTCCAGTATGTTCGAGAGAGCAAGCCTAAGATGGTGATTACGGATAATTATCGTGTGGGCGACGCTAGAGTGTTGGCTGGCGAGATTGAGAAGAGGTTGGGCATTCCGGCGAGGGCGCTGCCGCAGGACTGAAACGCTCTTTTTTTCTAAATGAGAACAGTTTAAATGTTGTTTGTCGTTTTATGGGAAGCCAACAAAGGTCAGCAAATATGCTAAACATCAGAGGGTTCGTTCAGGGCACGGTCAAACTGTATGAAAAACTGGGATTCAAAGCAACAAGAAAAGAGATAGCTTATCAAAAACAACTATAGGCAAAGGCAGCGATATGGGTCACTATCCGTGCAAAGGCTTTTGCTGACCATGCACTCTTGATTTAGAGAAAATAAAAAAGAGGGGGGTAGATGGGCCTTCAGGATTAGGGAATCGACTTCAGGAAGTTTATGCTCAGCCAATACAGGTCGAGGTCGTCAACGTAGTTGTCTGAGTTGATGTCGCAGGTTATGTCCCAGTTTGAGCTTGGCGGCGGTCCACCCGTGCTCAAGAAGGCCTTGCTCAAGTAATACAAGTCTAGGTCATCCACAGTCTTGTCACCGTTAATGTCGCCTGGAATAGTTACCATAACAACGCCGTTGGCCAAAGTGTCACCTGTGTACATATTGACTGGGACTGGGGTGACATAGGCTCTTATGATGTAGTTGCCCATGGCAAAGCTTGTAGTGTCCCATGTGAAGGTGATGACTTTTGAGCTTCCAGCTGTGAGTGTGACTTCTGCGCTGTCAATCATGGTTGTGTTGGCGTAGGCCATTACATTGAAGGTTTCAGTGAAGTCGCCTTGATTTTCAATCGTTACGTCGATGAATATGGAAAAGCCTTGTCCCACGATGTTTTTAGAAAGTGCGACATTGATTATTGCGACGTCGTGGGTCAAGATGGACATCCCTGACATGAGTGGATACTTGTCTCGGCTGTCAGAGTCTATGTCATATGGAGTGTCTCCTATTCCATCGCTGCCTGGAATGTTCTGATTGGGACCGCTGTAGAAGTCTACGCCTGTGTAGTCGCTCCAAAAGTTTCCACCTGTTGGATAGCCGTTATCCCAGGCGTTGATGGAGTTGTCAAATGCTTGAATTATGTTGTATATCATGTCGTTGTGGTATATTTTGTTGCTTGATGATTCATAAACGTAGACGCCATATTCGTAGTTGTGGCCTATCGTGTTGTTTCTGACTAGGTTATAGTTGCTTTCCCAGTGGAAGGATAGTCCGTGATAGGCATTGTAAGCCATTGTGTTGTAGATTATTGTGTTATTGTTGCTGGACCATTCTAATAAGATGCCAATCTTGTTGAAAGTTGCGGTGTTGTATGAGAGGGTGTTGTTGCTTGACATATCCAAGGATACGCCAACTAAGCCTCCTTTTACAGAGTTATTGGTTACAGTGTTATTGTTGCTGAGCCACTCCAGAACAATGCCATGGTAAGCATTGGAGTCTGCTAAGTTGTTTATTATCATGTTGTTTTTGGACCAGTCTAAGAATATCCCGACGCCACTAAATGACGCGTTGTTTGCTTCAACACGGTTGAAACTTGATGAGGAGATACGGATGCTGATGTTCATGTTGGAATGGACCTGGTTGGAGATTATTCGGTTGTAGTTACTTGACCAATAAACTGCTATACCAGCGAATTCATTATGGGTTACATTGTTTCCTCCTATTGTGTTGCTCTCAGACCAATCTAAGTAGATACCTATTCCATTCAAATTGACACTGTTGCCTTCCATATAGTTCATTCTAGAGGAGTACAGATGAATCCCATAGTTGGGATTTCCGTCTACGATGTTGCCAACGATTGTATTGGAATCAGACATTGACAAGTCAATACCGACATTGTTGTTATTGCTTGCGTCGTTGTTGAGTATTTTGTTTTCGCTGGACCTGAGGAGATAGATTCCGATGTCGTTGCCCGTTACATCGTTCCACTGGAGTCTGTTGTCAATAGAGAATCTTATGGAGATACCGATGTTGCTGAGTTCTGCAATGTTGTTGGTCAAGTTGTTGTGGTCGGAGGATGATAATTCTATGCCGACGTCTGCCTTGAACCTCACATCATTCATATCCAAGATATTTCCATCAGATTCAAACAAGTTGATACCGTAATTTACGGCAAACATAGCATTGTTGTTAGTTATGTTGTTGTTTCCAGATCGCTCCAAGTAGATGCCTACACTACCGGAATCGCTGAAATCGTTGAGATTCACAATGCTGTTGTCGGCTCTGTACAGGTAGGCACCATAGTCATAACATGATTTAGCTTCGTTATCTGTCACATTGTTGTAAGAGCTGAACCATGTGACCGAAATGCCGAAGTAGTTGAATTTTGCGGTGTTGTTGAAGATATGGTTGTAACTGCTCGATGACAAATATATTCCATAGTAGTTTTGCTCTGCAAGATTCTCAGTTATGTTGTTGTTATTTGAACTACTCAAGGATATGCCGGTTCCACAGGAGGATGCGGTGTTGTTGAAGACTACTGCCCAGTGTGAACTCGATAAAGATATGCCCGCGCCATTAGAGTTCGCGTTGTTGTTCATTATATGAACATCGTTTGATTTCCATAAGATTATGCCGTAATTGTTATCGTTCGCTTGGTTGTTAAGTATCTCGTTGTTTCCAGATTCGGACAGGTATATTCCAGCGGAATCCCATTCTTTAGTGCTTCCATCTACCTTGTTGTAAGAAAGCAGGTTGCTGGGGGATGAGTAGAGGTATATGCCAAACAACATGTTTGAACTGACGATGTTGTTTTCTATTCTTGTGTTAGTAGACGTTCCTAGGACTATTCCTTGCCAATTCGATTTTACGGTGTTATCGCTTATTCTTGAATCATCGGATGAAATAACATAGATTCCAGTTGAATACCTATTTGTGTTATCGTTGAAATTAGCCGTGTTCTTTGTTATCTTGGTGTTTTTTGACAACGAAACATATATTCCGTGATTGTTATAATCGGCTGTGTTTCCGGTTATCTCTGTGTTCGGTGACCCATATACGTAAATGCCGATGTCACCGTTTCCGTCTGGAGTGTTGTTTACAATTTTGCTTCCGGGCGAATTCTCTAGAAATATTCCGTCATCTCCATTTCCATCTGCGGTGTTGCCGATTATATAAGTGTCTGCCGATGAGGACATTACCATTCCATCCCAAATGTTTGATTTTGCCGTGTTGGCGGATACGAAACAGTTTGGCGAACCAGACAGTACGATTCCGTTCCAACCGTTTGAATTTGCGAGGTTGTAGGTTACATTGGATTTTTGTGCATTCAACAAATAGATTCCGTTCCAACTGTTTTGGTATACCTCATTGCTTGCTACACCGGAGTATTGAGCGTTTGATAATGCGATTCCGTGTCCCCGTTGGTTTTGGTACACTTTGTTGTTCGAGACAACAGTATTCCAAGCGTTGAGCAGAAGGATTCCTCCACCTTCGAGGGCGAATGGATTCCATCCATTGTATTTTATAGTATTGCCTGTTATCATATTGTTGTTAGAGTTGAGTCCATAGATGCCGAACGAATCACTTGAGCTTATCACGTTGTTGAGGATTCTGTGATTGCCGGAGTTGTAGAAAATCATTCCAGCGTAGTTGTGATCTATTAGACTGTTCTCTATGATTACATTGTCTGTGGCAATCCACAAGCCGGCGAGATCGAGGTTATCTGTTGGGGGTGGGTTCCATGCGTATCCACAGTTGTGTAACTCGCTGTTTCTCATCTCAAAGGCTGCGCCAGAGTTTACTTTGAAGGTGTAGCGCGCGGTCGCGTTTAGCCCGTTGGTGATTATGGAAGGCGGGTCATCCTTGCTGTTGACGTAGAAGGCTCCAGCAGGATCGACTTCAATTCTGTAGATTTTGCCAGGATCTTCCATGTTGGTTACGTTCATCATGAGGAGTACATTGTTGAGTCTTAGTTCCCCGTAGATAAGCAGGTTTCCATTCAGCGTGATTTCGGTGTCGTTGCATTCTATGACATGATCGATAATCCAGTCGCCAGTTGGAGGTGGATTTATCCGCTCTGAAATGGTATAGTCGTAGCAAAAGCCTGTAGCTCGCATCAGGGCGTTTCTGAGGAATGTCTTCAGGTAGCTGTAGTCTCCGGGATTCGTCCAGAACGATTGCTCCGGGTTGTTGATGAACCAGGTGAACTTGCCGTAGCCCATTGTTTTCGTTACTATGGCTTTGTAGCCATCACCGTTAGTTGCAACAACCTTTGGCGTCGCATCTGTTATGCGAAGCATGTAGTAGGTGGCAAAATTATTGACAAAGTCGTAGGTAGCAGGAAGATCCTTCGCCAATGGATGAAGAGGATCCACGATTGTGATGTCTGGAGTGCCTATGACTGTGGCCCAGCCATATTTTGTGGTGTCGACGCTCATCAGATAAGTGTTGACATCATTAGCGAATGATGCCAAACCTGAGCCGCCGAGGAGGACTGCTCGCCCACCATTGTTAATGTAATCAGCGAGCTTCGGTATCTGGAGAGCGGTGCCCCCGTTCATGGCTTGAATGATGACGTTGTATATGCTGTAGTCGGACGGATAATCAGCGGCCGACCAGCCAGGGTAGTAGTCGTAGGTGTAGCCTAGCTCATCAAGGATTTTTAGAACCGAATTATCCACCCCCGCCGTCGCGATGACTGCGATCACAGGTGGCTTAAGGGCGTTTCTTAGGAATGTCTTCAGATAGCTGTAGTCGGCTGCATTCGTCCAAAAGCTTTGGTCGGGGTTGTTGATGAAATATGTCAACCTGCCATTGCCCAACCTCTTCGTCACTATGGCCTTGTAGCCATCACCGTTCATCGCAACCACGTGGGGCTGCGGATCCGTAATGCGAAGCATGTATGCTGTTGCAACATTATTGACAAAGTTGTAGGTAGCCGGAAGATCCTTCGCCAATACGTGAGCAGGATCAACGATTGTGATGTCGGGAGAGCCTACGACTAAATTCCAACCATAGTTGACTGTGTCGACGCTCATCAGGTACGTATTGACGTCACTCACAAAACCTGACACCGCTGACCCCCCAAGAAGGATTGCACGTCCTCCTCCTTGGATGAACTGTGCAAGCTGAGGGATTTGCAGTACGGTGCCACCGTTCATCGCTTGAACGATTATCCTGTAGATGCTGTAGTCGGATGGAAAATCAGCGGCCGACCAGACCCTGTAGTAGTCGTAGTAGTAGCCCAGCTCGTCAAGGATCTTAAGAACCGAATCGTTTACCGCAGTTGATGCAATGACTGCGATGTCAGCTGGCTTCAGAGCGTTTTGAAGGAACGTCTTCAGGTAGCCGTAGTCTCCCGCATTCACCCAGTAGCCTTGGTTGGGGCTGTTGATGAACCAGGTGAACCTACCGGTGCCCAACCTCTTCGTCACTATGGCCTTGTAGCCGTCACCGTTCAAAGCAACCACGTGGGGCTGCGGATCCGTAATGCGAAGCATGTAATAGGTGGCATATGAGGTGAAGAAGTTGTAGATGCCAGGAAGGTCTCTGGCCAATGGATGAGCAGAATCCACGATTTTAATGTCAGGAGTGCCCACTACTGTGGTCCATGAATGATATGTGGTGTTGACGTTCATTAGGTAGGTGTTTACATCTTGGACAAACGGGGCCCAATTCGACCCGCCGAGAAGGATAGCGCGTCCACCATTGTTAACGAAATCAGCTAGCCTCTGAATCTCGAGGACGGTGCCCCCATCCATGGCTTGGATGATGATCTTGTAGACGCTGTAGTCGGCTGGAAAATCAGCGGGGTCCGACCAGACACTGTAGTAGTCGTAGTAGTAGCCCAGCTCGTCAAGGATCTTAAGAACCGAATTAGCTACCGAAGTTGTCGTGATGACTGCGATTTCAGCTGGCCTCAAGGCGTTTCTGAGGAACGTCTTCAGGTAGCCGTAGTCTCCCGCATTCACCCAGTAGCCTTGGTTGGGGCTGTTGATGAACCAGGTGAACCTACCGTAGCCAAGTCGCTTCGTCACTATGGCCTTGTAGCCGTCACCGTTCAAAGCAACCACGTGGGGCTGCGGATCCGTAATGCGAAGCATGTAATAGGTAGCCCGCGAGTCGACAAAGTTGTAGGTAGCCGGAAGATCCTTCGCCAATGGATAAGCAGAATCAACGATTGTAATGTCGGGAGAGCCTACGACTGTAGTCCAGTAATAGTTTGTGGTGTCAACGCTCATCAGATACGTATTGACGTCGTTGACAAAGGGTGACCACGCTGACCCGCCGAGAAGGATAGCACGCCCACCGTTGTCGACGAAATCGGCTAGTCTTGGTATCTCAAGGACGGTGCCCCCATCCATGGACTGAACAATAACCTTGTAGACGCTGTAGTCGGCTGGGAAATCGGCGGGATCCGACGAGACACTATAGTAGTCGTAGTAGTAGCCGAGCTCATCGAGAGCCTTCAGAACCGAATTATCTACCGCAGTTGATGAAATCACTGCAATTTCTGGTGGCTTCAGAGAGAGAGCGTTTCTTAGGAATGTCTTCAGGTAGCCGTAGTCTGCTGCATTCGTCCAAAAGGCTTGGTCGGGGTTGTTGATGAAATATGTGAACCTGCCGTAGCCCATTGGTTTCGTCACTATGGCCTTGTAGCCGTCACCGTTCTTAGCAACCACATAGGGCAGCGTATCTGTTATTCGGAGCATGTAGTAGGTGGCACCTGAGACGACGAAGTTGTATGTGAGAGGCAGATCCTTCGCCAATGGATGAGCAGGATTCATAACCGTGATGTGGGGAGTGCCTATGACTGTAGTCCAGTAATAGTTTGTGGTGTCAACGCTCATCAGATACGTATTGACGTCACTCACAAACCCTGATAGCGCTGACCCGCCGAGAAGGATAGCACGCCCACCGTTGTTGACGTAATCGGCGAGCCTGGGTATCTCGAGGACGGTGCCGCCGTTCATGGCTTGGATGATGATCTTGTAGACGCTATAGTCAGATGGAAAATCAGTCACTTGATCTGTCCCTGAGACATAGTAGTAGTCGTAGGTGTAGCCGAGCTCATCGAGAGCCTTCAGAATCGAATTGTCAACCCCCGATGTCGTGATCACTGCAATGTCAGCTGGCTTCAGCGCGTTTCGCAGGAATGTCTTCAGGTAACCGTAGTCTCCGGGATCCGCCCAGAACGATTGATCCGGGCTGTTAATGAACCAGGTGAACTTGCCGTAGCCCATTCTCTTTGTCACTATGGTCCTGTAGCCATCACCGTTCATAGCAACCACATGGGGTAGCGTATCTGTTATGCGAAGCATGTAGTAGGTGGCACTTGAGCTGACGAAGTTGTATGTGGTCGGCAGATCCTTCGCCAATGCATGCGCAGGATCCACGATTGTAATGTCAGGAGTCCCCAATACTATAGTCCACGAATAGAATGCGGTGTTGACGCTCATTAGGTAGGTGTTGACATCATTGACAAAGGGTGACCACGCTGACCCGCCGAGAAGGATAGCGCGTCCACCGTTGTCAACGAAACTGGCTATCCTCGGTATCTCGAGGACGGTGCCGCCGCTCATAGCTTGAATGATGACATTGTAGCGGTCGTAGTTGTCTGGGAAACGGGCGGGGTCCGCGGATAATCCGACATAGTAGTAGTCGTAGACAAAGCCCAGCTCGTCAAGGATCTTCAGAACCGAATTGTCTACTAAAGTGCTAGATATAACCGCCACGCCCAAGGGTTTCTTCCATCCTCTAGAAACGTATATGTCTTCGTTGGTTGTCCTTCGGTCAGTCCATATCGGGTGAACTCTGTAGGCACTCGCGTCAACGTCAATGTAGTCGCCCATGAATGTATCGCTGCCAGGGTTGGAAGATACTGTGCTCACTCGAACGTCGCTTCCTGGAAAGGTTACTCCGCCATCGGTCGAGTAGGCGTAGTACGTGTTGTAGTAGGTGTCAGCTGCGTCGAGCCGTCGATCCAGCCAGACAAGATGAATTGTCCCGTCGTCTTCTTCAACCTTGATTGCAGGCCACCATTGATCGCGGATAGTGGCGTCGTCGTTCACTTTCCAGTTGTTTGTCCAACTGACGCCCCTATCAGTAGACCTAGTGAAACCTATGTCGCCATCGTCATCCGCACCGGGAGTGGAGGAGCCTGGATCGTGTGCGTAAACCACGTAGATATTGCCTTCAGGCCCGACATCAATGAAGGGAAAGCTCTCACCACGAAAAACGCTCGGATATAGTCCACCCCGATTAGTGTTGGTGTGAAGCGGAACCGCTACTACGGGTCCTAAGTCGATAGAAACACCGCCGTTGCTGGAGCGTACAACAGTCACCCGTTCGTCGCCGCGTGTAGGCCAGGTTCCACGGTCGAGTAGCGCAACATAAACCCTTCCGTCAGGAGCCGCGGAAGCTTGCGAGCCCTGCACTTCTCCGTCTACCACCAACGAAGAGGCGACAAGTATCCCGGAGGACCATGTTGCGCCTCTGTTGGTTGAGTAGTGAAGCCATATTCTGCCATCCTGGAAGGCGCCGCCAGTGTAGGTAAACCGTGTGTACGTGACATAGATTCTGCCTTTGTAGGGGCTGTATGGCCACGTGTCTGTCTCAATCCAACACTTGTCAGGCATTAGTGACCACGCAACGCCGCTGTACACGATGCTATACGTGGGAAAGGTCCTTCCACCATCGGCTGACTTGGCCACGACGATGTCAGCGGTGGAACTGTCAGAGCGGATGGACATGTAGCAGTAGTAGAAGTTTCCCAATTCATCTGCCGCTAGAACAGGATCGGCTTGAGAGTCGCCTACCGTCGTTACCGGCGCTGCACCGCCGTAGGTCCATGTTTGGCCGCCGTCGAAGCTGTAACTCCAAATAACACGATAGCGCACCCCATCGTAGTTGTGGTAGCCAGCCACTAAGTTGTTTGGCTTGAGCGGGTTAACCGCAATGGTGGGCTCATTGTTGTCATTTCCACTTGCGCTTTCGGGAAGTAGTTTGTTGGGATCAAACGGTGGTTCCACGGGGCTATTAGCCATAGGAACACCTGCTTCTGCGACTAACCCGTCGGCGCCTGTGAGGGCTGCCCAAGCCCCGCCAGACAACCTACTGAGATCCAGAGTGTCCTCTGATTTGCGATATGGCATTATGGGTTGATTAAGACTCGCAGCTACGTTGTTTGGCTCGAGCGGGCTAACCGCGACGATGGGTTCTTTGTTGTTATTACCTTGCGCGCTCGCGGCTGGGCTGGCTGTTTCGAATGATACCGTATTGAATTCCATTCCGGCGATTGCAGAGTGAACTTTGCTCGGAACGATGTTTTCTGGCTCATTTTCCACGACTGAAGTTAGACTAGATTCTGCATGCGAAATGTGTGCACGCAAGCGCATTTCGATGGTGTCGACAGGTTCCACAACTGAAGAAATTAGTCTGTCAATATTACTTTTCAACAAAGACTGTTCTGTGTAACCCTCGAAAACCTTGTATTCATATCTCTCCGCCTTCTTGCCATAAATCAGAAACATTGTAGGAAATCCACGTACACCCCACTCAGCCATTGCTTTGCGATTTTTCTCTCCATCTACACGAACAAAGACAACGTCATTGGAATATTCTTGCTCCAGCTCTTCTATCAGAGGCTCCTGTAATCTACAGCTATAACAGTCTTCCTCATAGAAATACAGGAACACCAGTTTGCCAGAACTCAGCAATTCGTCAATTTGATAGTCTAGAGAATCTTTTTTCGATGAATCTCTTTCTTGGACGATGTTGCGCGTTGGTTCTGAAGCGTGCGAAGAAGTAGTCAAAGCTGATGATGCTAAGAGATACGGAGATGCAACAAAGGCTGATAATGTCAAAAGGACAAGCGTAATCTCCGCTAATATAGTCAATTTTCTTTTCAATTTTTTAACCTCCGATACGAAGGCACAGTTGTGTTGTTCTTTTTCACATTTATTAATTTCGGAACATCGTTCTATTTTTTTCTATAAGTTTCTTCTATTTCTTCCAGAAACGTCATGTCAGGCGCGCGCATATCAAAGAGTTCTTTAAATAATATCGCTACTTCTATTCCATAACGAAGGCCTTTGAAGCTCATCACAGTTGGTCCTCTTCAAGTTGTGTTATTCATCGGCGTTATTGGACTCGCGTCTGCCACTAGCAATGTTACTGTCGAGTATTTTCATTTTTCAGGTTGCCCAGACTGTGAAAGAGTTGACGCTCTAATCCTAGACATCCAAAGCGAATATGGCGACAAAGTCAACGCTGAGTGGGTAGACGTAATGACGTTGGAGGGGGTAAATCGGTTAAACCAATATAATTTGGCTGGGGTTCCAGCTGTTGTAGTAAACCACGAATATCAGATCTCGGGAGAAGAAATAACAAAAGACAGGATAAGGAATGTTATAGAGGCATATCTTTACGGAGGGGAGTTTATCATCCCCGAAAACGTTCACATAAGCGCTCTCATTGCCTTTTCTCTTGGTTTGTTTTCAACGTTCTCTCCTTGCCTATTAGCCATGCTGGTGTTCATCTTAACTTACACATCAGGGACAAGCGTCAATTTGAAAGGAGGGGTCCTTAGGGCATTGGCTTTCGGCTTAGGCTTGGTAGTAGCCTACATGCTAATGGGAGGATTTGTGTTGGTCTTAAACGTCTCTATCACCGGCATCCTTGCCTCTCTACACAACATTAAGTGGGTAGTCTCAGCATTATTTGTTGTTACCGGCTTAAACCTAGTGGGTATACTTAAGCTTCCGATCAAGACTAAGCCGTTGGTTCAGCGGTTAGCCAAGAAGTACGGTTTCACTTTTGCTGGTCTATTTCTCCTAGGCATCCTTTTCTCCTTCATCAAAGTTCCATGTGCCGCCCCATTTTTGCTCATTTTGTTGGCTAATTTACTGCTTAAAGGAACACTTGAAAATTTCATGCTCCTCGGGTTCTTCAGTTTTGGAGTTTTGATACCCTTCATTTTAATAGGTCTAGTTGGAGGAGGCCCAAGCCTAGCAGCAAGAATCAGGAAACAGTATAGACAACGCATTCGCATCATAAGCGGATTAATTCTAATCGGCTTCGGTATATTGCTGTTAATACTGTGACATTGTGCCAAGTCTTACTTTCTAGAGACCCTCTTGGTCTTTTTTCTCACCATAATTGATGCTATAGCTATGGCCATGACCAACAACACTGGCGCGGTCAACCATGTCCATGGAAAGGTTGATGGTACAGTCGTTTTTGCCTGCACTTGATTAGAGTAAGCGCACGAGTTTCCAATGTCAACAACTTTTATTGTAAAAAAGTATGCCGTGTCAGGCAACAATCCTGTCACAGTGAAGCTGGTGATTTGTTTATTTGTGATGCTGTGAATCAGTGTGCCGTGAGTTTCCGAAGAGGTTGACTGATAAATCTCGTATCTCACAAAGTCTTCATCTGGATTTGTTGACCATTCCAATTTCATGGAATTCTCAGTGATATCCGAAGGCTCACTCAGCACAACTGCGTTTGGTGGCGGGTTTACCTCAATCATCTCAATAGCATGAGGTAAACTATCTGGATTGGCTGCAGGATGTGTCGCAACATTGTTTCCGTCCGTTGCAGATATATAGTATTCCACACCTGTGGTCGTTACCACCGATGCAGGGATTGCTGCAACATATACGTTTATGCATCCTTCGCATAGCACCATGCGAACAGCAGAATACAACAAACCACCAATCTTCCTGTAGTACAGAGTAGCCTCAGCGACAGTCACATCATCAGTGATAATTGCTTCAATCACTATTCTCTGCCCGTCAGTTCCAGTTGTCACTGGTTCATGCACTATCACCGGCGGAGTTACATCGTCAGCAGCGAAAACAAACCCACTTGTAGGCAGGAACATAACAAAAATCAATAAAGCACACCTCATTGCATATATACGTGAGTTCATTTCGAACAATTCTTCCCGCACGAGCTGCTGCTTTCTAAGAACATGTGCGCGCCTTAAATCGATATCTAATTTAATTGAGACATTCTGTGGTTTGGCTTTCAAAATAGTAACTCGCCTTATGCACGTGCCCATCTGCGCGCGTGAATCCTAGCTAAAGCAATGTCGCAGTGACACATACGCAAAAAAAATAGCAACTTCTATTTTTCTCGTTTTCCCTGTATGTAGTCTTCTATCCATTGTCTGGCTTGGTCGTCTGGCACCTGCACAGGCGGATGCTTGAAAGCGTAAGCCGATACGCCCGTCAAGGCGCCGCTTACTCCTCTGTCCAAGGCTATCTTCACCGCTCTAACAACATCTATAACTACGCCCGCGCTGTTCGGTGAGTCCTCGACTTCTAGTTTGGCTGTAAGTGTGACTGGCAAGTTGCCGAACTTCCTGCCTCTCAAGAATATGTGGCAGATTTTCTTGTCACCCAGAAACGGCACATAGTCGGATGGCCCTATCCTAGTCGGAACCTTGTAGGGCACGAGACTAGTAACAGCCTCAGTCTTACTAATCCGCTTAGTGTGAAGCCTTTCCTCAACCGTCATGTTAAGAAAGTCTGTGTTGCCGCCTAAATTGAGCTGATAGGTCTCGTCCACTTCGACACCCCTGTCCACGCATAACTTAACCAAATTGCGGTGCAGAATAGTTGCGCCTAACTGGCTCTTTATGTCGTCGCCAGCGACAGGCAGCTTAGCCCTCTCAAACCTTTTAGCCCATGAACGATCTGAAGCAATAAACTCTGGTATACAGTTGGCGAAGCCACACTTCGCCTTTAAACAAGCCTCAGCATAGGCTCGAGTTGCCATACGGCTCCCCACAGGAATAAAGTTGACCAACACGTCGGCTTCAACCTCCCGTAACGCCTCAGCTAGGTCCACACCTTCAGTTTCTCTTTCATCGTAGGTGTAGAAGGCCTTCTTCATATGAGGAGCTACGCCATCTAAAATTGGTGGAGCCATAACGTTGACTCCGACCTTGGGCACATCGGCAAATTTGGCACAGCAGTTCGGCTCAGCCCAGATGGCGTCAGCCAAGTCCTTCCCAATCTTCTTCGTGTTCACATCAAACGCAGCCACAAACCTCACATCGCGAACGTGGTAACCACCAAAGTTGACGTGCATGAGCCCAGGAACCTTCGCCGTCGACTTTGCGTTCTTGTAGTATTCCACGCCTTGAACCAGCGCTGAGGCGCAGTTGCCCACGCCTGCAATCGCCACACGAACCTGTCTTGGCAAGTCTGATTCCCCAGTTTATATCAACCGCATACTAAGCCTAAATCCTATTAACCTTACGCAAAGTCAAACACAAAATTGCACATATTTGAAGCCCGTTAGAAACTCGCAAGGAAACATGTACAGCACACAAAACGCACATAAAAAACAAAAGAAGAAGGCCTTAAGGGTCTGTCACCTTCTTCTTCCACACAGTTTTCACAGCGCAGCGTACTATCAGCAAGCGTGATGATGACACTATAGCGCAATTTGCCACCACCACGCACACAAACACAGCACATCATAAGCATGTTAGTATTTCCATGGTGCAAGTCAACACTAACACCCACAAAGTCGGAGCCACAAACTCGATGATGTCACTAGCTTTTATCTGACAACAACATTCACACAGCCACAGGCAACAACCGTTAACTCGACAACTCAGACTGAGAACCAAAGAGAACCTGAAACAACCATTCAAACCCTTCCTTTAACAAAGTGCAGAAAGATTATAAGCGTCACCATGATTATTGACTAATTTCAACACCTAAAAGCGTGCCATTTACATTGTCCCGAAAAAACGTTGAATTAAGAATTAAGGAACTACAAACCAAGACCGCCACCATAAAAGACCTCCAGTTGTCTGTTGGACGACTAATAACCGAAACATGGACCGAACCAATGGGACCCACCCCATTTCCCAGCATAACCGCCCTACGCGAATGGGACCACAAACTCCTACAACGCTACAAACCCTTCTACATGCCATACTGCGACGTCTGCTGTCTCTGCACCTTCGGCAAATGCGACCTAACAGCAGGAAAAAGAGGCGCCTGCGGAATCAACATGGCTGCGCAGCAATCCCGCATTGTCTTGCTCGCCTGCCTAATCGGCGCCTCCACCCACACGGCCCACGCCCGCCACATGGTTGAACACTTGATAGAAAAGTATGGACACGACTTTCCCATAGACATAGGCGGAATCAACATAGAAGTCGAAGCACCAATAACCCGCCTCGTCTGCGGCGTCAGACCCAAAACCCTAGGCGATTTGGAAGAAGCGTTAGACTACTGTGAAAACCAGATAACAAACCTGCTCTCCTCGACTCACACCGGTCAAGAGGGCCACAACATAGACTTCGAATCTAAAGTATTCCACGCGGGAATGATAGACCACATCGGACTGGAAGTCGCCGACATAGCACAGGTAGCAGCGTTAGGCTTCCCAAAAGCCGACCCAGAAGCACCACTAGTCGACCTAGGATACGGAACAGTAGACACTCAAAAACCCCTAATACTATGCATAGGCCACAACGTTGTACCCGCCACGGGAATCGTCGACTACCTGAAAAGCAACGGACTCCAAGGCGAAGTAGAAGTCTGCGGCCTCTGCTGCACAGCCCACGACGTCACACGCTACAATCCAACGGCGAAAATAATCGGCCCAATCTCGTGGCAACTCAGATTCATCAGAAGCGGACTCCCAGACGTTGTAGTCCTAGACGAACAATGCGTACGAACCGACAGCCTGCTCGAAGCACAAAAAATCAAGGCGCCAGTAGTCGTCACAAGCGAGAAAAACTGCATGGGGCTGCCAAACCGAACAAACGACCCAGTTGACACAATCGTAAACGACCTAGTTGAAGGACAGGTCCCAGGTGTGCTCATCCTCGACCCAGAAAAGGTCGGAGAAGTCGTGGCTAGGACAGCGGTGAAGGTTGCGCCCCACCGCCAAAAGCTCAAGTCCATTCCAAACGTCGAAGACATAATGGCTGGATCAAAAACCTGCAAGAAGTGCAACGACTGCCGAAGAGCTTGCCCACAAGACCTTCACATAATGGAGGCAGTCGCAGACGCTTCAACAGGCAACATAGACTTGCTCGCAAATTTATACGATGTCTGCGTAGGCTGCGGACGCTGCGAAAACGCGTGCCAAATGGATTTGCCCCTACACAGCTACATCGTGAAGGCGGGAGAGAAGAAACTCAAAGAAGAAAAATTCAAGATTAGGTCTGGAAGAGGCGCCATACAGGACGTAGAGATACGAAATGTGGGTAGCCCAATCGTCCTCGGTGAAATTCCAGGCGTAGTAGCAGTTGTGGGATGCTCCAATTATCCGCACGGCGGAAAAGAGGTAATCGACATCTGCCAAGAATTCGCAAACCGCCGATACATCGTAGTCACTTCAGGATGCGCCGCCATGACCGCGGCCATGTACAAGAACGAAGAAGGAAAAACTCTGTACGAAATGTATCCTGGCTCTTTTGAAGCCGGCGGAATAGTCAACGTGGGCTCCTGCGTCGCCAACGCACACATTGCCGGTGCAGCCATCAAAATAGCTAACATATTTGCCAAGCGAAACCTGAGGGCAAACTATGAGGAAATCGCCGATTACATCTACAACCGTGTGGGCGCGGTTGGATTGGCTTGGGGTGCGTACTCGCAAAAAGCAGCAGCAATAGGCGCAGGATTCTGGCGACTCGGCGTTCCAGTCATAGTTGGTCCTCATGGCGCAAAGTATCGCCGCATGCTCTTAGGGCGGAAAGACCGCGAAGAAGACTGGTACGTTTATGATGCACGGACCGGTGACCGCGTGTACGTTGGCCCCGCTCCTGAGCATCTTTTCTACGCAGCTGAGTCAAAGGAAGAGGCTATGGTGATGATAGCCAAACTCTGTATGCGACCAAACGACACCACAAGAGGAAGAGCCATCAAACTAACACATTACATTGACCTGCACAAAAGACTCTGCGGAACACTACCAGACGATATCAACCTCTTCGTCCGCAATGAACTAGACATACCAATAACCATGAAGGACGAAATTCACAGGATACTTGAAGAGAAAAAGTGGAAAGAAAACAGAATCCCAGACCCAACACTCTTACCAAGAATGATAAGGAAGAAAAAGGAGGGAGCATGAGTGGCAACGGCTGAACCCTGGCAAAAAGCAGAAATTCCCGGACCCACTAAGGCTCTGGTCATAACCAAACCAGAAGTCGTAGTCGCCATGGTCAAGAAGGCAAAACGTCCATTACTTATTGTTGGACACGAAGCCCCTGAAACTCAAATCAAAGACAACACACTCATCGACTACGCGATTCGCATTGCACAGGCAGGCAGAATCCCAACGGTGGCTACGGCGCACATTGTAGGCGAGTTTGTGAAGAAAGGATTTCAACCCGCAGCCTCCATGCCAGCCGTGGACATAGCCAACCGACTCGTGGATTCTGAGTGGAAAGGATTAGATGGAAATGGACAATACGACCTGGCCATGTTTATGGGAATCACATATTATGTGGAATGGGTTCTTTTCTCAGGACTGAAACACTTCGGTCAGAACCTAAAAACGATTAGTTTAGACAAATACTATCATCCGCACGCGTCTTGGTCTTTTCCCAACCTCTCGGTTGAGGATTGGGCTCAAAATCTTGAAGTCATTATTGGCAAATTAGGAGGAGAGTGAAGAAGATGTCAATGTTTGCGGACATACCAGTCGACGTTGGCGTCATCTACGAGGGAGAACGGATTCGATTCAAGGACACACAGGTTGAGTTAGGCGGCGAACGCATAGACGCCAAGTTTGAACTCGCCAGAGTTAAGAGCACAGACGAAGTCGAAGACGGAAAAATAATCATCATTGGGCCAGACATCAAGGATATGGATGTTGGAAGCTCCCATCCATTCGGCATTCTCGTCGAAGTCGCCGGGAAACAACTCGAAGAAGGACTGGAAAGCGTTGTGGAACGCAGAATCCACGCCTTCTGCAACTACATCGAAGGCTTCATGCATCTCAACCAGCGCTACGATATTTGGCTACGCCTAAGCAAGAAGTCCTTCCAGAAAGGATTCAACTCATTCGCATACGTTGGGAAAGTTCTGCAACGACTCTACAAAAACGAGTTGCCGATCATCGAGAAAATACAGGTCACGTTTATCACTGATCCTACCAGAGTCAGAGAAATGTATCAAGAAGCATTGAAAATTTACGAGGGTAGAGACGCAAAGGCTAGAGGGTTGAAGGACGAAGAAGTTGACAAGTTCTACGGGTGCAGCCTATGTCAATCGTTTGCTCCAACCCACGTCTGCGTTATCACACCTCAAAGATACTCTAACTGCGGATCGATCAGTTGGTTTGACGCCAGAGCTACGGCGAGAGTTGATCCGAAAGGTCCAGTGTATGATATAGATAAGGGAGAACCTATCGACCCAATCAAAGGCGAGTATTCGGGCGTAAACGAAACCGTCAAGAAGAAGTCACTCGGCGAAATCGCACGTGTTTGGCTGTACACCGGTTTTGGATACCCACACACCTCGTGTGGCTGTTTCGAAGCCGTTGCCTTTTACATTCCAGAGGTTGAAGGTTTTGGAATCGTTCACCGAGGCTACAAGGAAGTAACCGTTAATGGCCTGCCTTTCTCCACAATAGCGGATTCGACTGCGGGTGGCAGACAAGTTGACGGTTTCCACGGCTTGTCTGTAGAATACATGAGGTCGCCGAAGCTCCTACAGGCCGATGGTGGATGGAACCGCATCGTCTGGATGCCCCAGAGCATAAAGGAGCGAGTCAAAGACTTCATACCCAAAGAACTGCAAGACAAGATATCAACCGAGAACGAGGCGAAGACCGTAGACGATTTGAAAACATTCTTAGAAGTGCGCGCCCACCCGGTTGTGGAACGTTGGAAAGCAAAACC
>Ga0315309_1000752_pt1 | contig 19720 bp, 22 predicted proteins | sample TDP4_MG_FD_203080 | JGI IMG/M metagenome (GOLD analysis project Ga0315309, IMG submission 203080) | Freshwater sediment microbial communities from Lake Towuti, South Sulawesi, Indonesia - TDP4 | ecosystem: Environmental > Aquatic > Freshwater > Lake > Sediment | place: Indonesia: South Sulawesi... | reverse complement strand
TTCCTTGAAACGTAAGTCGTTGGAAATGCCGAGGATTGAGACTCTGCCGAATTTGAGATTTTCGTTAATCCTAGTTAGCTCGTAGAGTACGGCGTCTCCTCTGGCTTTTATTAATGCGTCTACTTCGTCAAGTACGGTGATTAATGGAATACGTTTTGACTCTAATGCTTCTTTAAATCTGTCGAAAACTTCACCGACAGCTAGTCCTGTGAAGGGTATATGTAAACCAATTGATTCGCAAAGCTGGGAGAGAACACGATAATCTGTGCCAGCGATTCGACAGTTCACGTAACAAACTTCAACGGATACATGTACTTCGCGACTTTTCCTAACCAATTTGTCTAACACGTATTTGACAACTGCAGTTTTTCCAGTTCCGGTTTTACCATAAATGAAAATGTTTGAAGGCTTGGATCCGCGTAGAACTGGTGCCAGAATGCCGCCTATTCTCTGCGCCTGCTCTTCTCTATGTGGTAAATAGGCTGGAATAAAATCATGCCGAAGGACGTCTCGGTTCTTAAAAATTCTGGATCCTTGAAGAAAACTTTCAAAAATATTATCCAATAAATCAATGCGTTCTAATGACATGTTAAGATCTTCTTTACTTCTAGTTGCAAAACCTCAATTTCAATTGGAATATAAAAGCCGCTTCTACAGAAACATGAATTCCCTACCATAAAAAAATAAACAGATCAAAAGATCATTTATTTTGATCTTAAGATCATCTTTCAATTTGTTTGACAAGTTCCGAGAAGCTGCCTAAGGCCTCATTAATAACGGCCAGTGTTTTATCAGGAGTAAGTTTAAGCCCAGCTCTTAAAATTAGCGTGGTTGTTTCGTCATTAGGGTAGTTGCGAACTTTGCCGTTTTTACCTATGAGATAAAAGTAAACCTGTCGTGGGTGTATCCCGATGGCTTTGGCCGTAGCTGTAGGGCTGGATTCACATTGCCGGTAAACTGCTTTAAACAATTCAAGCCTTAGTTTTTTAGGTATAAAACCTGCGATCTTATCTAGGCCTTCTATGTTCAAGAGTACACGCGCACCCCGTAATTTCCAATGGAAGTCACCCTGTATAGGGAGATGTATGGAATTAAATTCGGAGAATAGTCTCCGCTCGGTTTTAACTTAGAAATTTATTAATGATTATGATTGAATGTTTTGGAGTTCTTAGTTGATGTTTTTACTGATGAATGTTGTAGTGGCTTGTTTTTCAGGTTGAAGAAAGATCTCCAGTGGAAAGGCAGGGGTGGATGTCTCCTTTTTTGGCCATTTTTTGTTATTAATAAACAATTTGAACCTTGTGAAAGTTGTGAAATTCATGTTTAATTCGACTATTTTTTCAGCATTTTCTATGTTATTTCGTCATTTTTTAGCTATTTTTGGTTTTTAAGGCAACCCCTCCGTTTCCACTGGAAAACAAGTTATCATAGCTCATGCAACGTATTTTTTAGAAAAAACTTTAGTGAATTTGTGAATTGACTGAAACGCTGAAAATCTAGCTTATTTTTTAATTTTGAATTTAAATAAAGAGATTTCAATTATTTTTAAAATTCTTCTTCACCAAAAATCTATTTAACTTGTGAACACGTAGAGATGTTAACAACCCAAGAGGCTCAATATTTGCCACCACGAAAAGTTAAATTTGAAGTGCTTGATCAAGAAGGAAACCGTTTCACCATAGCGTTTGAAGGCCGTGTTACCAGAGACAAAGTATTACAGGTAATTGATTTAGTTGAATTACTGGGCGGAGTACCTGCACCAGGATCCAACACGGAAAGAAGTTATGAGGAATTATCCAAAGTTGAACGTATTCAAGAACTTATCAAACAACAATTTCCAGCCGGCTGGTTCTCTTCAAGGGATGTACAAGACGCATATGAAAATGCATTTAACCAGCCTATTGGATTAAGCACAGTAGCCACTTACCTAACCCGGCTAAGCGAGAAAGGCGTACTTATTAGAGGTGGATCCGTAGCCGAACGACGGTATCGTCTAAGAAGAGAATTTTTACCAGAAGGATCGATGAAACTTACTACTTAGAAAGAATTTTTCTTAGTTCCCTCTGAAACTTTTTAGCTAAACTTGCTGACGTTTCTTCAGGACCTGCTGTAACACCCTCTTTTACTGGAACTTCCATTGGTGGAAGTTTCTTCATCATTTCCTCCACAGGGGCTCGTGCCTTTTCGCTAATGCTGTAACTATATGGAATTTTATGTGTGTCCCTTTCAACATATCCTTCATCGAAAAGTTTCTTCATAAGACGTGCTGTATGCTCACGCGTTTTTCCAATTATTTGTTGCAGTTCTGAAGCTGGTTTTTGGCCATCTTTGACAAGTATCTCAAGAGCATGAATTTCGGTTGCAGTCAAATGAGCAACCGATGTGGGGGTTATTGCTAATACCTCCGTTTCTGGCAACAATCCACGGTACCTCTGGTCCAAGAGATTGATTTGGTCTTGCAGTGCTTCTTGTGCTCCCATTAATTTATTGGTTTGTTCACGTACAGTGACCATGTGTTTAGCTACTGTTCTTGCCGCAACTAATGATGTTTCAACACCCGTTGCTAGACGGTCTATTTTTTCACTTTGTTTACTTACCTCTGTTCCTATTTTTTCGACTGATGCTCGTGTTGCTTGCGCCTCTTGTGCGATAAAGTCGGTTTTTTCAACTTGCTTCTGAAGACGATTATGGAAGGTTGTAACTATGGCCTGTGTTACATCTTTATCATTCACATAGCTTTCTCTTGCTTTTCCAATCCAGCGATAGAGTATAGTTAATGTAACTACCAAGACTCCTACAGAGACAATCAATACAGGATCTAATGGACTCAGTTCGTAAGCCTTCTTCTCAAGAGTACGTAATACTAAGTTTTCTCTTGGTTATTTGCATTTTTCCTAGTTAAAGGGCTTTATTCGCTTCTTTCTGGCTTAATTAGGGCTGATACTGCATCTATTTTAGTTATAATCCCTGCAAGATTGCCAATTTCATTCAAAACTAACACGGCTGGTTCACCTTGTCCTAGGATTGTTAGAACATCAGTTATACTTGTATTTTCATTAACCGTTGCGAACGGGCCCTCCATTACATCTTGAACAGAACTACCATACACCTTTTCAGGTTCACGAGCTAGAAGTAATCGTTTCACTATTGTTGCCTCCTGAATGCTACCTACCACCCTCTTTCCCCTAAGTACCGGTAATTGTGAAACATCACGCCTTCGCATTATTTCAACTGCTTTACGAATACTGTCCGTAATATTAACTGTAATAACTGGAATATGCATAATATCCTTCGCAGTCTTTTTTTCCTTCGAAGCTGTAATAGCGGTAATAATTTTTCTAAGCGTTGAAAGACGGGGATCCACTTGTCCCGATTCAATCCTTGCTATAAGCGCTTGGCTTACTCCAGCGCGTTTTGCGAGCTCTTTTTGAGTTAATCCAGCTAATTTACGTAGTTTGCGTATTTCTTCGGTGCTCGGTAATCTTATTGTTGCCAACGTAATTCACCGCCGAAAAATTCACAGAATAATTTCTCTGGTACAATAACTAAATAAATTATGATATCATAGTTGTTGAATTGCTTGGTATAAACACACTCCGTGTACGCGCCACTCTCCTCTTTGCCGCTAATAAAGTGCTCCTTTACTACATATACAATTTCTACAGGAGATGGCAGAATTACAGCGAAGCAAAGGTCTATAAACGTAATAAAAAAGAAAACATGATTAGGCAACTTTATGATATTCGAGCTTGAAAAAGCGCTGTCATTGATGGTGTACCTGTCTGCTTTAATGGTAGCTGTTGCAGCAACTGTTCTAAGTCTTCGTCTAATAAGCCATTTTAAGGGATCAGTACTTGAAGCAGTGTGGAAAATTTTGATTCTCGTACCGATTATAATGCATGGCATTATAATTTGTGAGCTACTTAATATTACTGTACCTCGTATACGTGTCCTTTTCGCTCTTGCAGCGTCAATGGTGTTCCTTTTTTGCGTGTATCGCTTCTATAAACTATGGCCAGAATATGAAAAAGAGATAAAGAAAAGAAGCGTTATTTAACACGAGGCCCTATTTTCTGAACCGTTTGGGGTTCTGATCCGTGAAATGAAGCGAGCAGCTGTGATACGAATTACCGGGACGGTTCAAGGAGTGGGCTTCCGACCGTTTGTTTATAGAAGCGCTGTAAAACATGATCTACTTGGTTATGTAACAAACTTGGAAGATGCTACAGTAGAGGTCACTGTTGAAGGAGAAGAAAAAAATATTAAACAACTCATTAAAACACTAAAAAACGAAGCCCCACCAGTCGCAAGCATTCAATCCATTCAAACCTCTTGGCAGCCCTATGAAAAGCGTTTCAAGAAATTTGAAATAAAGAAAAGCCAGAAAAAGCGTTTCTTCTTCGGATTTATGATACCGCCAGACATAGGCATCTGCCCTGAATGCGTTGAAGACATTTTAAGCCCAGAAAAGCGACGTTGGAACCACTACCCCTTCACGTGTTGCGCCCATTGTGGACCTAGGTTTACTGCAATTTATGAATCACCATACGACCGTGTCCGAACAAATATGTGCGACTTCCCGCTATGTGAAAAATGTCACCATGAATACGAGGATCCAACAAATAGACGTTTTCACGCACAGGGCATATGCTGCCCAAATTGTGGGCCTCAAATTACGCTTTACACACCTGATAGCAAAAAAGTGAGAACAGATAGACCCCTCCAAGAAGCCGCAAAGCTCCTCGACGAGGGTTACATAGTTGCAATCAAGGGCATAGGCGGTATTCACATTGCCGCGAAAACCACGGACGACCACATTCTTGAAACAATTCGGAAAAGACGCAGAAGACCAAATCAACCGTTCGCTATAATGTCACCGGGCATTGACACTATAAAAACATATGCCGTTATTTCGCAAGAAGAAGAAAAACTATTAACATCTTGGCAGAAACCCATTGTCCTTCTAAGAAAATCTCCCAACTATTATTTGTCTGAATTAGTCTCTCCAGGATTGGACACAATAGGTGTAATGCTACCTTACACAGGAATCCACCTTCTTCTCTATCAATTTGTAAAAGAACCCGCTCTAGTGATGACTAGCGGCAATGATCCCGGCCTACCGATGGCTATCACGCATGAAGAAGCCTTCAAAACTCTAGGGCGAATAGTCGATTACCTCCTCCTACACAACCGCGAAATCGTAAACAGATGCGACGACTCTGTACTCAGAGTCATCAACGGAACGCCAACATTCATACGTCGCTCACGTGGCTACGTTCCGTCACCAATAAAAATACCTGTTCCTAATGATGAAATAACCGCTCTAGCAGTAGGCGCTGAGCTTAGGAACACAGGCGCAATTATATACAAAGGCAACTGTTACCTAACCCAACACATAGGTGATACAGAAAATCTTGAAACGCTTAACCATTTAGAGCAGTCCTTACGGCAATTATCCAATCTTCTAGGGACTAAGGGTGATGTAGACGTTATCACGTGTGATTTACATCCTCGTTACATTACATCACGTTTAGCACAGGAGACATCACAGAAAAAAAGCATACCACTAGTTCAAGTTCAACATCATCACGCTCACATTACCTCTGTAATGGCCGAAAACATGGTTCCACCAGATCAGCCAGTTATAGGAATATCGATGGACGGCATCGGATATGGACCTGATGGCGCTGTTTGGGGCGGGGAAATCCTCGAAGCTACATATCAAAGTTATGTTAGACGCGGCCACCTACAATTACAGCCTATGCCAGGAGGAGATTTATGCACATATTACCCGGTAAGAATGCTCATATCAATTCTAAGCTCAGCTTTATCAGAGCAAGAAATCCGTGACATCACGCGAAGTCACGTAAAAAAAGGTCTTCCACACAGACAAAAAGAGTTTTCTGCAATTTTTAAACAGCTTAAAAGCTCAACAACACCAAAAACAACGAGCTCTGGACGCTTATTAGACGCTATCGCTGCAGCTATGGGAATTTGCTACGAACGAACCTATGAGGGCGAACCTGCTATGCGGCTTGAAGTTGCAGCAAACTGGGGGGATCCCTCTAAAATAAGGCTAAAACCCGAGATTTTACACATTGATAGCAATTATGTGCTGGACACAAGCCAACTTATACACTCTATTATGACGTCAAAACACCATAGGATCGTTGATATATGCGCGGCAGCCCAGCGCGCCTTCGCTATGGGTATGGCTGAAATGGCTGTAAGAGCCGCAAATGACCAAGGAATACGTGTCATAGCCATATCAGGAGGAGTTGCTGTTAATCTAAAAATCACACGTGAGATTGAAGACTACGTACGAAGTCACAAGTTGCATAGCATACGTCACAGAATGGTGCCTCCAGGTGATGGCGGCATATCCTTAGGGCAAGCTATTTCAGGCGTATTTAATGTGACATCATGAGACATCACTATCGTTTCTAAGGAATTATTTAGGCTAGGTAGCCGGAATTTACGCGCTGTTCCTATCTTAAAGCTGTGATACACTGTGACATCACATTTTTTTCGATAGCATCCTAGGCTCAACAAGCTCTTTCAACCTTTCTTCAAGCTCGTTCTGCAAGATCTTCACAACTTTAAGATCTTCCTCAGTAGCTCTCCCAGCCTCCATCTTTTCCCATACTTCGCGATATGCTTCAGTGTAACGTTCCAGATTATGCGCAACTTCTGCGTATTTATCAAGTGTTGGATCCTCAAAAAAGCCTACATATCCTAGCAGAAAAAGTGTATAAATCGTTTGAACTACGTTTCTACGAGCTTGTTTTAAGGTCCTTGTGAAGGCCCCGCGGCTTATTCCTTCCTTTTTTAGCCTTAATTTAACTTTTTCATGGTATTTTAGGCGTTTTTCTATATTTTCTTCAGATAAAATATCTATCAACAATGTTTCTAACTGTATATTCGTTAAATTACTATTTTCTAAGAGTATTTTTGTTATTGGGTCTTCTAAAATACGTTTTATCCAATTCTGAGCTGAATTTAAACCGCTCAAACTTTACACACTCCTCACGCTTAATAAGGATACACTTTTGTATACAAAACCAAGTATTAAAACAGTCGGGTTTCAAGTTTTTAATATACACTCTAAATTATGTGAGATATCTCAGCGTATTACCCTTTCAATGTACTTGGGCATGCAATTTTTTGGATGAATGTTAGCACATTTACATTAAAATTGTTGTATGTGGGGGATAAGGATGAATGTTAGCACATTTACATTAAAATTGTTGTATGTGGGGGATAATAGTGATTTTATAGAATTAACCTGAAAATTCTGTTGTTTCCCTAAAAATTTTAACTCAGCGACAACATCTTTTCTTCTTACAGAGGTATCAGCGTGATTCTTTCATCCAAGGTTCTAAAAGTTGATCCAGCAGCCGTTGAAGCCAAGATTATTCGATTCATTAAAGGCTGCGTTGCAAATGCTGGTGCAAAGGGTGTTATTGTTGGAATGAGTGGAGGGGTCGACTCATCTCTAACCGCGGCTTTATGTGCTAAGGCTCTTGGAGGGGAGCGGGTATTAGGAATATCTCTACCCGAAAAAGAAAGCGATCCAAGAGACGTGAAATACGCACGGAAAGTAGCAAAACTTTTCGGAATGAAACACATCGTCATTGACGTGATGCCTGCAATACATCAAAGCATCCCTCAATATTCACGTGAAAAAATAAGTAGTGGGAATGTAAAAGCGCGAGTACGCATGGTGATTCTATACTATTACGCTAATAAAATGAAACGCCTCGTTATAGGTACTAGCAATAAAAGCGAGTTTCTGACCGGTTATTTTACCAAATACGGGGATGCAGCCGTTGACGTCATTCCCCTCGCGAATCTGTATAAGACTCAAGTTAAGCAATTGGCAGTGCACATCGGGATTCCAAGAGAAATAATCATGAGACCCCCTACTGCAGGTCTATGGCCAGGTCAACTTGATGAAGCAGAACTAGGCGTGAAATATGATACACTTGACCTAATCCTCTATGGCCTTGAACATAAAATTACGCCTACCAGGATTGCGAAAGAATTGAATGTGTCCACCTCATTAGTTTTAAAGATCATTAAGCGCTGTGAGAGGACTGAACATAAACGACGTGGTCCACTAACCTTAAAACTTAGTTAATGGACAGAAGGTATGGACTTTTAGTAATGACCTAAACTATGATGTGAGAAATAGTTATGGGAAGAAGAAGACGAAAAGTAGTTAGAATTCCTAAAAAGCGGTTACCTAAAGTTTTTCGCTGTCCTCGTTGTGGGGAAGACGCCGTCAGAGTTATAGTTATCAAGGGGCAACCTTCTGCAATTGTTCAATGCGGTAAATGTAGCTTAAAAGAAGAAATTCCCATTTCACCAGTCTTTCAGCCAATTGATATATACTGCAAATTTATTGATGTGTTTTCCAGCAGAGCATAAAGTGGTCAGCTATGCCTGGCAAAGTTGAATCATACTTATTATCTAAGATTAAACATAATGGCGCAATTCACTTAACCCTCCTTGATCCAGAAAACGTTTCTCCAAAAGAAGCCGCTGAAATCTCGAGAGAAGCCGAAAAAGCAGGCACAACAGCCATTATGGTAGGAGGATCTACAGTTGCAGATGTTACAACAGTGGACGCTGTTGTCAAAGCGATAAAAAGCTCTGTAAAAATCCCAGTAATTTTATTTCCGAACAATGTAACTGGTGTAAGTCGATACGCAGACGCCATTTGGTTTATGTCCCTACTTAACTCATCAAACCCATACTTCATAACAGGAGTGCAAGCCTTAGCTTCTATGCTCATCAAAAAATATGAGCTTGAGCCAATCTCAATGGGATACGTAATAGTTGGGGAGGGAGGTGCAGCTGGGCTAATCGGGCAAGCTCACCCAGTACCCTACAATAAACCAAAAATAGCCATTGCTTACGCTCTCGCAGCAAAATATCTTGGAATGCGTTTCATTTACCTAGAAGCAGGTTCAGGTGCAAGAGAACCTGTCCCAACGGAAATGATAAGCACGGTTAAGAAAACTTCTGGAATTTACCTAATTGTAGGTGGGGGAATAAAAACAGGAAGCGAGGCCAGTAAGGCTGTGAAGGCTGGGGCCGATATCATCGTAACTGGAACTGTTGTTGAAGAAGCAAAATTTGTTAAAGGTAAACTTAGTGAAATAGTGCGCAACATAAAGACTGCGAAACATAAGCAGTCAGCAACATAATGAAAACCAACAAATATTTCTTCAATCAAATTGTTAAGTCCGGGCAATTAAGTTTGAGGTAATTTTTTGCAAATAATCGCAACAGAAAATTACAATCAATACTTCACGCGGATAGAAAAAGAACTCGAAAAACTCTACGCTGTTGCCAAGCAAGCTAGAATTAAAGGACTTGATCCAACACTTGAACCAGAGCCCCGCGTTGCAAAAGATCTCGCAGAACGCGTTGAGGGGCTTGTCGGCCCAAAGGGAATAGCAGAGAGAATACGAGAATTAAGTGGAACAATGTCACAAGAGATGATGAGCTTCAAAATCGCACAAGAAATCATGTATGGAAAATTCGGCCATATGGATGAGAATCAAGCAGCTGAGCAAGCAATACGTACTGCACTAGCTATTTTAACAGAAGGCATAACCGCCGCACCACTGCAAGGAATTTCAAGCGTAAAAATAAAACAAAATCCCGACCGAACTAGGTATTTGGCCATATACTTTGCTGGGCCAATTCGTTCAGCGGGAGGTACAGAACAAGCGTTAATTCTAGTAATAAGTGACTTCGTCCGGCGAATATTAGGTCTTGATAGATACAAGCCAACAGAACATGAAATCAAACGATTCATCGAAGAAATCAGAATTTATGAGAGGGACGTATCGCGCTTTCAATACCATGTATCTGACGGCTTCCTTGAAAATGCAATACGAAATTTACCAATCGAAGTCACTGGAGTAGGAACCGACCCCGTTGAGGTCATGTCATTCAGAAACCTCCCAAGAATTGAGACAAATAATGTCAGAGGCGGGGCCCTTCGAGTTGTTAACGATGGCATTGTCGGTAGATCAAGAAAAGTTATGAAAATAATCGAAGAACTAGGAATTGAAGGATGGGACTGGTTAAGAAGAGCACGTGAATTAAAAGAAGAGGAGGCAGTAGAAGCAGCAGAGTTCATGTATATGGAAGACATAGTTGCTGGAAGACCTATCTTCTCCTTTCCATCAAAAAGTGGCGGCTTCAGGCTTCGTTACGGCCGCTCAAGAAATACAGGCCTAGCAGCTATCGGCGTACACCCAGCCACAATGGCCGTTCTACAAAACTTCCTTGCAATAGGCACACAATTACGCATCGAAAAACCTGGAAAAGCAGGGGTAGTCGCCCCTGTAGATACAATTGAGTCTCCAATTGTTAGGTTAAAAGACGGCTCGGTTGTCAGGATCGAATCAGTTGAGGAAGCTGAGAAACTTAGAGATAGTATTGATCAAATCCTCTTTGTTGGCGATTTGTTAGTGGCCTTCGGGGAGTTTCTTGAAAATAATAAACCTCTGGCGCCTTCGGGGTTTTCAGAAGAATGGTGGATTGAAGACCTAAGTGCAATCATAGAGAAAAACTATGATAATTCTGTTGAGAAAGCAGCTGCTGCGACAGGTATACCATTCGCACGTTTTCAATCTTTACTAGAAAATTTCTTCACAGTAAAACCAACTGCTGAAGAAACTGTAACTATGACAAAAACATTGAAGGTTCCATTACATCCACGTTACACCTATTTCTGGCACATGATATCTCTTGATGACTTCCTAAAACTTAGAAAAGATCTCCTAAAAGCAGAGCAAGTGACTGAGAATGGTGTAACCACCAATATTGAATTATCACTAAAACAGGACATTAAAACAATTCTTGATACGCTCCGCATCCCCCACGCAGTTAAGGATAAAAAGATAATAATAACTGAGGAAGCGCCTGCGGTAGCCTTCAGCCTAGGCTTAGTTAATCCTGAAGAAAAAATCAAAACAGCAAAAACAACCTTGGAGGCAATTAAAGAACTAACAGGAGCCAACGTTGTAGAGAAAGCACCAACATTCATAGGTGCAAGGATGGGGCGCCCAGAAAAAGCAAAGAAAAGGGTAATGACGCCCCCAGTTCATGTTCTATTTCCAGTAAGTCTCACTGGCGGTTCACAAAGAAATCTTCTTGAAGCTGTGAAAAAATGCGTTATTGAAGTTGAAATTGCCCGAAGAAAGTGTCCAAACTGTAACGAAGTAACGTACAAAATTAAATGTCCAAGATGCGGCGCTGATGTGAAGCTTGAACGGATATGTCCAATCTGCAATAGAACCCTAAAAGAAGAAGCATGTCCAATATGCAAAGTTCGTACAACATTCTTTGAAAAAAAATCAATAAACATTAAGGAATTATTCAATGAAGCTTGTAAAAAATTAGACATTGCTCCGCCAGAACTCGTAAAGGGAGTAAAAGGTCTTACAAGCGAAACAAAAACACCTGAACCGATCGAAAAAGGGCTTCTTCGAGCAAAAAATAACGTCCTAGTGTTCAAAGATGGAACAATTCGATTTGATGCAACAAACGCGCCATTAACACATTTCAAACCAGTAGAGATAAATGTCTCCATCCAAAAACTGCATGAACTAGGTTACAATTTTGATATGTATGGGGATTCACTACAAGATCCAAATCAAATTTGTGAATTAAAAATTCAAGACATAATTATTCCAGAAAAATGTGCAAAATATCTAATTGACACTGCACACTTTATCGATGAGTCTCTACAGAAAATTTACGATCTTCCTTCGTATTATAACGTAACGAAAGAAGAAGATCTGCTTGGACATTTAATCCTCGGTTTGGCGCCCCATACATCAGCCGGTGTCGTAGGCAGGGTCATTGGTTTCACAAAAGCAAGTATCTGCTACGCCCACCCGCTTTGGCATGCAGCAAAAAGAAGAGATTGTGATGGGGATGAAGACGCAATAATTCTCGTTTTAGATGCTCTAATCAACTTCTCTAAAGAATACCTACCATCCCAAATAGGTGGAATGATGGATGCACCTCTAATAATCACACCAACCATTAATCCATTCGAAGTGGATGACGAAGCTCACAATATGGACGTGGCGTCCACGTATCCCATCGCCTTTTACGAAGAAACCCTACTCGCAGGAGATCCAAAAATCGCCGCTCAAATGATCGATTCAATAGCCCATAGACTGGGCACTCCAGCACAATATGAGGGTCTACGCTACACACATGCATCTTCAGACATTAACGCTGGTAATCATGAGAGTGTCTACAAGAAACTAGGGGCGATGACGGCAAAAATGGAAGCACAACTTGCGCTTGCAGAAAAAATAAGTGCAGTAGACGTCAAAGAAGTGGCAAAAAGAGTTCTAACAACGCACTTCATTAGAGACATAGCTGGTAACCTCAAAGCGTTCGCAGGTCAGAAATTCCGGTGCATGAAATGTAACACAAAATTCAGAAGAATCCCAATGGCAGGCAAATGCCCAAGATGCGGCGGAAAAATCTCTCTAACAGTCCATAGGGGGGGTATCGAGAAGTACCTAGAAGCAGCCAGTAATCTAGCTAAAAAATACGGAATTGAAGAATACTACATTGACAGGATTTCACTAATAGAAGACGAAATCGAAATGCTCTTTAAATCACCCATCGAAAAGAAAAAGCAACCAAGTCTAACTGAGTTTATCTAGATGTGCTACTCTAATTATTGAATGTGAGCACATCTTCCCATGCCTCGAGCAACTTACTATCCACAAGCATACCTTTCAAAGAAAAGAAACGTTAAAACTGGTCTACGATCAAGAACTAAAATCCTTCAAGCATTAGAACGAGGAGAAAAAACCATTCGAGAAATAACTGAGATTATGAAAATAAGCTACGCTTGTACATCGCATCACTTACATCTTCTACAAGCAGAAAACTATGTTAAACGAATTGGAGAAAAGAAACCATTTAAATGGAGAACAACTGGGCTAGGTCAACAAAGACTTACTATATGAGACTAGCCTTACCACTCTCTAGAATGTGAATAACCTTAACGCCAATATCCACCAAATATGCACTAATAAAACGACGATGACAGTGTCTAGGATCCCTTTCCATACAGCATATACAGACCCCTTCTCTCCTCATAAGTGCAAGCAGCTCATCTATTCCCTGCTTGAATAGATCAGTCTTCATATGGACTACGTATCCTCCCCTCCTATATCCCCCCAGCTCTTTGCCGAGCCAAACATACTTTATTCCCGCATCCTGCAACCACTTCTCCATAAGTGCTCTCTTGAAGTGCTCAATTTTTGATGTTGGAAAACTACGCACATCAACTAAAACCTCGATTTTACACTCCTTAAGCAAACCTACGAAAGCATCGACCGATCTATTACTATGGCCAATAGTCCAAACGGTAAGAGGCATAAGATCACGCTCACTATAAACTCTCGAAACGTAACATTAATGTCTAACCATGAGAAATGCTTCTTTTCGAGGCATACAATTTGAGCAAAAAAAGAAAGGACGAGGGAGCCCCGATGCCGGCGGCAAGCGCTGGTCTACTACGCTTTTTTGAGGAAGAGACTGAAGGAATTAAGCTTCGTCCAGAAATTGTAGTTGTAATGACTGTAGCTCTAATTGTAATAGCTGTATTAGCACAACTTCGTGCACTTGGAAAACTGCCCATCTAAGTTGCCTATGGAGGTCTTCCTATAAGCAAAGAATCAAGGGAAACAATCTTTAGTCTACTTGAGCGTTCCGTTGGAAAGAAAGTTTTAGTAATATTAGATAGAGACATGGGTTATGAAGGAGAATTAAGTGCAGTTTCACAGCACCCACCTGGAATTTGGCTTAACAATGCCTACGCAGTAGTTCTACGCGGCACTCTTGCAAATCCTATCCCACAAATAATCGGCAGAGAAAAGCGAAGTGAGCTATTCATACATTTAAATTCAGTTTTACGGGTTGAAGTTATTAAGACTGAATAAAGGAGTAATTCTTTTAACCCACTAAGCTTCATTAAAAGGCGTTCCCAGCAGTAGGCGCGTCGCACTATGAGTCGTCGCACATCATACATTGAGGATGCCGTTCGGCACTATGACTCTCTCTTCATCTTTCCTTCACACGCTAAAATAATCACCTACCTATATACCACCTGCCTTGCGATCGGCGTTCTACCGTTTGTTTTTACTAACCCTACATACCCAAGTGTAATCATAGGTGTAATCTTCGGACTTACATTGGCCACATATTCGCTTATGGCTGATGTAATCACCTGGGCAATTTTAACAAAAAACGACCCAATATTCAATCTACGAAGATTATCTGCCCTCTCTTTCCTAATGTGTTTTTTATGGATAGCAGTAATAACGATTGGAAGCATACTAAGTAGATTTTTCGCAACTCCTTTAATTATTACTTACTCGGTTCTTCTTGGCTTTTCTGCTGTTTTTTCAGTGCGCTTCTTAGTGATATACTCTGTATCATCCCTACAAAAATTTATGAGCCTGCTTGCATCAATCTCACAACCACTGATTTGCTTTTCAGCAATCACAATTTTTTGGACTAATCTGGTGATGGCTCGAAGCCTTATAGTCCTAACAGCTACAAGCGCTATCCTAATAATTGCTTCATACAGCTTCTCAAAAGTCATCGATCGTTTTGGAGAAAAAAATGTAGGCACCGGGGCTGTCGCTCTGTTTAAAGCATTTCTAGCGGACTGGATATCCGACGTGAATGCTCCGCTTGAAAGCTTTCTCGAAAAAAAGAGTTCCATGGGAGAAATAAACATAACAACACTAGGTTTCAGAAGAGACGGTAAACTTAGAGTAATTATGGTCATTCCAGCTTTCCACCCAGGCCCATTCAAAAACGTTGGAAGTAGCGCCTTATCATTTAGAATTCAAGAAACTCTTGAAAAAGAAACTAATGCAGTAGTTTGCGTTCCGCATGGCACATCTGGACATGAACTAGACGTAGCCTCCCAGGCTGAGTGTGAAAAAATCATTCAAACCACACTTAGACTCTCCGCATTCACTAATTTTGCTGCGTATGCCACAAAAATGGTACGTGCAGAACTGAATTCCGCAAAAGCAACCTGTCAAATACTCGGAAACTGTGCTCTATTAACTCTCACTTACGCACCAAAGGGTATGGAAGATGTTCCACGAGAAATGGGCATGGAAATAGTCAATCAAAGTAGAAAGGCAGGGCTTGACTCTGCAGCAGTTATAGATGCACATAATAGTTTCAAAGATGATGTCCCATCCTTATCAACCGACGATGTTACTAATTTACAAAAAGCAGCTGAACATGCCTTATCGCTCGCATTAAAGGAGCCACGCGAAAAATTCAGTATAGGTGTTGCAAAAATCATTCCAAGAGGCATCTCTATCATCCAAGGAATGGGGCCAAGTGGAATCGTTGTTTTAATAGTAAAAGTCGGCATTCAGGTGGTTGCCTATGTAGTAATCGATGGGAACAATATGGTGAGTGGTCTTCGTGAGAAAATCCTTGAAGGGCTTAAAGCGATTGGGATAAATGAAGGAGAAGTTCTAACCACTGACACACACATGGTTAATGGAATAATTCTTGGCGGAAAGGGTTATCACCCAATAGGAGAAGCGATTGATCATAGAAAAATAGTAGAGCATATTAAAGAGACGGCAAATCAAGCCCTCTTGGATATGAAAGAATCTGAAGTATCGTGGAATCAAGGAGAAACGCGTCAAGTTAAAGTTATAGGCTCTAAGCATCTCGAAAACATATCATTACTTATAGATTCCACAGTAAAACTAGCAAGGAAAACGGCACTAGTGATATTTCCGATAGCAGTAGCTCTTTCAATCATGCTTAGTGTAGCTCTTTTAGGTTAAACTACTTTAAATTTAATATGAGCAATTATTGCTTGAGGTAACTATTCATGGAAACAAAAATTGTGAAGATAGTTCCTCCAAAAGAATGCAACATAATTCTGGGTCAATCCCACTTTATAAAAACAGCAGAAGATCTCTATGAGGCTTTAGTGAACAGCGTACCAAACATTAAGTTTGGATTAGCCTTCTGTGAATCATCAGGTCCCTGTCTCATTAGGTGTGAAGGAAATGAGCCTGAATTAAAAAATATGGCTGCAAAAACTGCGCTGAATTTAGCCTCAGGACACTGCTTCATAATATTCATCAAAGGAGCCTATCCTCTCAATGTTCTAAATGCGATAAAGAATGTTCCCGAAGTTTGTCAGTTATACTGCGCAACAGCAAATCCTGTTGAAGTAATCTTAGCTGAAACGGAGCAGGGCCGCGGGATACTAGGTGTAATTGATGGGTATAAATCAAAAGGGGTAGAGACAGAAAAGGACGCCAATGAACGCAAGCGTCTTCTAAGAAAAATAGGCTACAAGCTTTAGCCCTTCATTTTCCCCTCTTCAATGAACGATAAAAGCTCCTCCTCAACCGTTCCGAATTGGCGTGGCTTAACCGTGAAACGACCTAACTCACGCCATTTATCGTTATACACAACAATGGTGGGTACATGCTGAACATTCAATTCCTCAGCTAAATCTCTATGATTATCAAAGTCAATTACTCTGAAGACCAGATTGTTACTGCCAACGCTCACTGAAAGCTTAGCCAATGCAGATATTATTGGATGGCAATCCGGAGACCAAGCTGTAGCAAATAAAATGAAATAATACCTCTCAATTATCTGTCCAAACTTATCCACAGCATCACTTCGTAACATATACTCCTGAAATCGACGCTTCATATCCTGTTTAGCATGCTCATTTCTAACTTGGTTTATGTAGGCCATTGGCTCTAAACCAAACCGTAAAAATGCAGCCATCATTTGCTATTTACCCTCAACGGGGATACGTAATTCACGGACCGTCAGCTGAAGCCCACCAGTAAAAGGGTCATACGTTGCTCTTCCAGCAACTATAATGTCTTTACCTAAAATATTTTTACTCACAGTTTTAATTGGAGCTTTATCGTCGCCTGTCTGTGAAACAAGTTCCCAAGCCTTTTCTGCAGACATACCAAGGATAGTCTCAGCTTGTTGACCGTAAAAAACAGCGTCAATAGCACCTGAATCGTCTGTAAGAGTTGCATTAATGATGATTCTATGTACTGGTGTCTTTACAGGTCCACATCGCTCGCAAAATACACCGTCAGGCTTTTGTATAACTTTCTTAAAACATACTGGGCAAGCTAAATAGACGAGGGCTTTCTCTACTAAATTTGCAATTTTAGCGTGAATATAAGCGGTATCGCCTTGTTTTAGCTCAACAATCTTCACAATCTTCAACCCTGCTTCAGTAACATAGGGAGTTTTTTCAGTAAAAATCGAAACGGACGCCTTTCCATCAACATGGATCTCAACTTCACCATGCATACCTATTTTTGTTCTCGCACCCATTATTTGTAAAGTATCATCCTTCTTTGCATCCTTAACTGTCTCAACTTTATCGTTCCAGAAAACAGCCGTAATATTTCCAGTTTCATCAATCAATCTTACGCGGGAAACTCGCCCCATCTCTCCTTCCCTTTGAAACGTAGAGACTGGAAATACCTGTGCTGCGGAGGCAGTAACATTCACATATTTCTCATTTCCCTTCAATTCGTTAATCTTTTTGAAAAACTCTCTAACTTCTGGAAACTCCTCAACTCTTAATCCAGGCGGATTAACAACAACCTCACCACGTATACCGACATGCAGCTCAGGCTTGCCATCTAATCCTTCCCGAACATAACCGTGAAGAATTTTAATCACTTGCCCCTGCATTATCTGCTTTTTGCTTACAAGCTCAACTTTTTCATTCCAAAAAACAACATTCAAAGTTCCTGTTCTATCCGCCACAAGCACCTTAACCATTTTTCCAACAGTTTTATCAGACCTTAGGAATGTTTGAGAAGGATAAATACGAATTACCCGTCCAGTAATTGACGCATCGTTAACTCCAGGAACTAAATCTCGAATACTGATTTCAGTCTTAACGAAGCCCCTTCCAGTTAGATCAACACCTAACTCAGAAGCGACAATGTAGGCGGCACCACCATCAGTAAGCAGCCCACCCACCTCTTTCTTTTTCTGCGTAATCATTAACTTAACATCTTCACGCGTTAAATCCGATCGCTCAGCAAGAATACGTCCAACAATTTGATCCAACGTAAGCAAAACTAATCCACCATAAAAATTTCACAAAACAACTCATGAGCCTAGCATTGCCGAGCCATATGACGACTCAGTCAAATGCCTTACGTTCATCAAATCAACGTAACTTTGAGACATCATCGCCGTCAAAAACTCTGAACGGGTCACTCATTTTTATACTTTTCAGGTTTAATCTATGCCTCAACCAAGGTCTCAGTGCTTCTCACGCCGTCAATAGAATTAATCTTACCTGAAATCTCCCTTACATTCTTATAATCCACCGCTTCCAAGAAAGCAACTATATCAAACCTACCGTAAACAAAGTAAACCTTCTTAACCTCTGGCATTCCATTAATCGCCTTAAGAATAGCATCCGCCTTAACCGGTACCACCTTAATCAAAACACATGCATTCAACATAATCAGCCTCCCCTGACCTCTACGAGAGTCTCCGTAAATACAACTCCAGCCATTTTACCCAACCTTAGAACGATTTCCCCAAACGCCTCAAAACTGGGGCTTTCTAAATCAACCACAACATCAAACCTGCCTAGAACCGTGAAGACGCGTTTTACTCCCTCAAACTGCCTCAATCTTTGAGAAACTTCGTCGAACTTTCCTCTTTCAGTACGTATCAATACGCATGCCGAAACCATAGAGCCACTTCCTACAATAATGGAATAAATGTTCTTTATTCAAATTAACTCTTGGGGTACACTCCTAGGACTGTAAGCAGTATAATACTTCAATCCATATTCTCTGAGCCTTTTTTGAACAGAGGGATAAAGAATAAGTTCCTCAACCTCAAACTCCTCGGCAAGTCGTGGGCTGATAGTACCCAACCTATGAAGAAGCTGCTTCCTACTTTCATCTGTGGAGAAGGACACCATACAAGCCGCATGATAGGAAACATTTGCCTTCTCCAAGTTTTCCAATGCTTTTAATTGAAGTTGGAAGCTTTCAGGCTTTGCACCAGTTAACATAGAAAACTCCATCTCGTTACTACCCTTCAACGAAACCCTCACATGAATGAACGGATAGTGAGAGAGATCCTTAGCGTAACTTGAATCATATGCTATAGGAATCCCATTTGTTTCAAGAACAAACCGATACATTTTGCCTTGAAAATTATCAAGCAATTGAAGCAGATGCTTTTTGCCAATTGCAGGCTCTCCTCCACTAACCCTTACTTGATTAAATCCCTTCCGCTGAGCGATTGACATCAATAACTCTGCAATTTGTTTAGGTGTGTAGAACTTTCCAACCTCTACAGGTCTACTTCTTACATCTTCACGTATCCAACAAAAATAACACAGTAAGCCGCATCCTACACAGTCCGCTGTGGCAATACCACCATACCATCTATCTGAGCGAAACCGCCAGTACTTCTTCTCCTGACCATACGATCCTTCCCTTACAACCATTTTTTCAATAGCCTGGTGCCTCAGCACAGGGTCGTAAGACAAAATTTCCACCTAATCCCAGAACATTCTGGTTCTTGCATATTCACGCTCAGCACGAACAATATCCATATAAAACTCATCCTCAGTTTTGTGGGGGTT